>Ga0224501_10001744_pt1 | contig 16929 bp, 18 predicted proteins | sample SF_Oct11_sed_USG_4_FD_169105 | JGI IMG/M metagenome (GOLD analysis project Ga0224501, IMG submission 169105) | Sediment microbial communities from San Francisco Bay, California, United States - SF_Oct11_sed_USGS_8_1 | ecosystem: Environmental > Aquatic > Marine > Sediment | place: USA... | reverse complement strand
TTCGCCCGGTTTCGGATAGAGAACCTTTACCCGGGGTGATACCAGTTGCATAGTATCGGCATCACCAGTAACGATGACGGTATCGATGTCCTGCTGGCTCGCCTGGTGGCTGAGGGTGCCCAAAACGTCGTCAGCCTCGTAGCCATCGAGCTCAAAAATGGGAATACGGAAGGTTTCGACCAGTTGCCTTACCCGCCCCAATTGGTTGACCAGTTCGTCAGGGGTGGGCGGGCGCTGTGCCTTATACTCTGGAAACAGCTCATGCCTGAAGGTAGGGGCTGCCTTATCAAAGGCGATGGCGTAGTGAGTGGGTTTTAGCTCATCTATTACCTTCAGCAGCATGAGGGCAAAGCCATAAACGGCGCCAACCGTCTCGCCGGTCTTACTCACCGTCAGCGGCGGCAGGGCATGGTAGGCGCGGTGAATCAGGGCATTGCCGTCAAACAGGACCAGGAGCGGCTTCTTCATAGCCTCATTATAGCAGAGTGGGGAGGATAGGGGATAGGTTTCAAAAAGAGGTATCTATTCCGTGATTGGTAGTCCTTCTGCCGTCCATTTATTAATCCCACCCAGCATATTATAGACTTCCCTGAAACCGAGTTCTGTCATTATATCTAAAGCACCTGCGCTGCGGCCTCCACTTAGACAATAGACGAGATAAGTTTTATTCCTATCCAGCTTGTTAAGCTCATCGCGGAAGGTTTCAGAATAGATATCTAGATTGATGGCACCTTCTATGTGCCCTTCGGCAAACTCTTGCGGGGTTCGTACATCGATAATGACAATATCTGGCTTATCCTGTATTAAGGTGAAGGCTTCCTGCGGAGTGACATCCTTAATTATCTGGGTTGTAGCGCATCCACCCGTCAAAACAACCCCGGTAACCAGCAATACTGAGAGCGCCAGCATCAGTAAATTTTTTAGGCTCATTCTTACCATAGGACTTATCTCTTTCTTATCCGCCAGTTAAAAGGTTAAAAATCACTGAGTGGGGCTTCCTGCAAAGGTCTCAAATAGGAGGTGTCATTATGCTTGGTTAATATGAATCGTCCCTTTTGGTAGGCAAAGGTGGTGGTTCCGCCGGTGTCCTGTTTTATATTCCAGAAATGAGAGTTATCCAGCCCCAGTAAAGCACATATTAAAACCTTGTTCACCACCCGGTGAGACACTAAAACTACAGTCCCATCGTGCTTGGCTATTACCTCATCCACCACCCTCAATGCCCTTTTCCTGACATCATCCAGCCTCTCGCCACCTGGTATCTTTACCCGGTGAGGATTTTGCCTCCATTCAGCATAAAGCTCTTTATATTTATCCTTTACTTCTTGGTGGGGCATGCCTTGCCATTTCCCATAGTCAAAATCTATAAGACCGGGAGCAATTTCTACATCAAGTTCATGATGGCTGGCAATCATTTCTGCGGTTTTTAAGGCTCGCTTTAACGGAGATGAGTAAACGGCGTCTAGCTTTAAAGCGCTTAGGTATTCAGCCAGGAGCTCTGCCTGCTTCACACCAGTTTCATTGAGCTCGACATCAATCCTGCCTCTGAATATCTCCTCCACGTTCCACTGTGTTTCCCCGTGTCTTGCCAAAATAATTTCTGCCATTTGCCCAACTCTTTTATAGCAACTTTCCTGAGCAACTTTCCTGCCTATGGTTTTTCTACTTTCTCGACCTCGATGGTGCATTCGGTTACCAGGGCGGCGAAAGCACCTAGTGCCGCCAGGATCGGCGCTGCCATAATGCCAATTGCTGCCGCTGGCGCCCCGATTGATAGCGGAATCTCCAGTACGGTTCGCCCTTCGTGGAGCACGCGCACCCTTCTGATGTTACCTTCGCGGATGAGTTGCTTTACCTTGTCAACCAGCTGGCTTCCGGATACGGTAAACTTTTCGCTAGTGCCCATTTCTGCCTCCTCAAGTTCCATAATTCACCAGGAAAATTTTGTCTTAATTAACCATCTAGGTGTACCTCTTGGCTGGGTAGACCTTGCACAGCAATGGCAAAAAGGCTACCGCTCCGGTGGCAGGGTCACAATAGCTATCATCGTCTGGAGTTAGGACATTAGCATTTGACTCGAATGCTTTATATAGTACTGGCTCCTCAGCAATTTCCTCCGGGAACCACCAGCCATGCTGGACCTCGACCATCCTCCGATGTACCTTGGTGGTGAGTTTAGCCTTCTGTTTTATTTTTCCCCTTGGAGTTTCAATGATAACCCAATCCCCTTCACCAATACCTAGCCGGCGAGCTGTAGTTGGGTTGATTTCAACTGTGGGGTAAGGATAAAGCTTACGAAGCGATGGTATTTGTCGGTGTTCTGAGTGGTGCATAGGCCTGAATCTTGAGCCGGTCATAAGGATGAGTGGATATTCTTTGGCTAGTTCAGGGTCGGCTATGGGTGTTTCTGGGGGTTCCTCGTAATATGGCAGCGGGTCATAGTCAAGCTGGTCAAGTATGGTTGAGTAAAGTTCAACCTTCCCCGTAGCTGTGGCAAAGCCTCTGGGCTTTCCTGTTTCAGGGTTGATTTTCTCATACCGCTTTTCTATGGTGGGGGGAATCCACCAGCGTTGTTGCCGGGCAAACTCGTCAGCCGAATCAATATTAAGCTCATCAAGCAAGGGCTTAATACACCAGTCCCACTCTTCTTCCAGCGTTTTTCGCCAGTACCTTTCCTGCCCCAGCCTCAGCCCCAACCCTTGATAGAAGTAATAATCAGGCTGGCGCTGGTACAACGGCTCTACCACCCTTTCCCCTATGGAAACCCGGTTACCATGACCTTGAAAGGTCTGGGTATACATGACCGGCATCTCCAGCCAGTTGGTAACCGGGAATACATAGTCGGCAAGCATAGCCGTTGGCGTCATCCACTGTTCCAGGACTACGAAAAGCTCAAGGTTAGGGCTTTTCAGTGCCTTATAGACCTGTTTGGTGTTAGGATAAGCGACAAGGGGGTTGTTACCGCTACAAAGCAGGGCTTTAACCGGGTATGGCTCACTGCTAATTATGGTGCGCCACACATCTGGCTCATGGCAAGCAGGAACAAAAACTGAGGCATTCCCCTTTCCATACCAGTAGGCTTTGAGCACTTGGTGGGCCAGCTCATATCCAGGCCAGCCCCAGAGCTTATGCCTGTCGCCTCCCAGTTGCTTCCTCCTCTGTTCCGGGGGCATCATCTCCAGATACTCCAATACCGGCCCATAGTTGGCTTTCTCACAGGGTCCGCCTAACATATCTCCGCCAACTACGTCCAGGTTACCAGTTATTGCCCGTAAGATACATTTAGCATGGTTAATTGAGGTAACATTTCTGCCCTGCATATCAGTCTTCACACCCCATAGGATAGACGCCGGTTTGCTTGTGGCGTATAGCCTGGCTGACTGTATTATTTTCTCTTCTGGTATCCAGGTTATTTTAGCCACTTTGCTAACCGGGTATTCCTTCACCCGCTGCTTAAGCTGGTCAAAACCGTAGCACCATTTGTCAACAAACTCCTTATCGTAGAGCCCCTCTTCTATAATCACATTTAGCCAGCCTAGGGCTAGAGCGGCATCAGTGCCAGGTCTAATCTGTAGCCACAGGTCAGCCAGTTGGGCCACAGTCTCCGAATACTTGGGGTCGATGACGATGAACTTGGTTCCCTTGGTCTTGGCTTCAAGAAGGGTTGAATAGGTACAGGCTAGCGACTCTTCCGGGTTCCCTCCCCATATCACGGCGCACTTACAGGGTTGCCTAACCGCCCTGCCGGCTCCCGTCCCCAGGATAACGCATTCGATAAGGCGGGATACCACCGAGCACCACTGTCCAGCATTAGCCGTGTTTGGACTGCCGAAAAGGTTCATAAACCTGGCTTGAAAAATTTTGTGATGCCCCCTGCCAGTACCAGCAGTAGCGGCAACAGCCTCTGCCCCATATTTTCCTTTTATTTCCTCCAGTTTTTCCGCTATCTCGTCTAGGGCCTGCGCCCACGAGATTCTCTCCCATTTACCCTGTCCCCTGTCACCAACCCTCTTCATCGGGTAATTAACACGGTCTGGGTGATAGAGATGTTCAATAAATCCCTTACACCTTTCACAAATCCAGCCACGATTTACCGGGTGGTCCGGCTCACCTTCAAGTTTTACTACCCTGCCATTTTCCACCGTAGCTCGCACTCCACCTTGCAACCAGCAACCAAAGCAAAGGGCTCTTTTCACTTCAGTCTTATTACTCAAAAGGCACCCCCTCTTGCTTAGTTCAGCTCCCCAGCAGTGATATTAGCATAAAGCAGAGAAAACAGAAAACAAACCGTCGCCTGCCCTGGAAAGGAGAAATAGTTGATAAACAATCCCTGTTGAACAATTATTTTTTCATGATATACTGTAGGGCATGAAAGGGAAAGACCTGCTTTCGGTAGCTGACCTCAGCGGTGAGGACATTCGCTTGCTCATATCAGACGCTATTGATATGAAAGCCCAAGGTTGGCTCTCCATACTCAGTGGCAAGACGCTGGCGATAATGTTTGAGAAGCCCTCGTTAAGGACGCGGGTTAGCTTTGAGGTAGCTATGCGGCAGTTAGGCGGGCAGACCATTTATCTGTCTCCGGCTGAGGTTGGTCTGGGGGAGCGTGAGTCAGCTCCAGATGTGGCTAGGGTGCTCAGTCGCTATGTAGATGCTATTGTCGCTCGCACCTTTTCTCACCAGACTTTAGACGTCCTGGCTAGTTATTCCAGTGTGCCAGTGATAAATGCCCTCTCTGACTGGGAGCACCCCTGTCAGGCTCTAGCCGACCTACTTACCATTTATGAGAAGAAGGGCGGGCTCCAGGGCTTGACTCTAGCCTTTGTCGGCGATGGTAACAATGTGGCTCGCAGTCTTATGCTGGCGGCTTCACTTACCGGGATGAATTTCAGGATTGCTTCTCCCCCCGGCTATGCTATTGAAGACGATATATTTAATCTGGCTCAGAACAATGCTCTCAGCACCGGTGGCGAAATATTTTACACTGAAGACCCTCGCCAGGCAGTTAGCGGGGCTGATATAGTTTATACTGATGTGTGGGTCAGCATGGGGCAGGAGGCTGAAGCTGAAGCGCGACGCCGGATATTTGCTGGCTACCAGGTGAATGGTGAGCTACTGTCATTAGCCAAGGAAGATGCCATATTGATGCACCCCTTACCTGCTCATCATGATGAGGAGGTCGCCGTGGGGATTTTAGATAGTCTCCAGTCAGTAGTCTTTGATCAGGCTGAGAACAGGATGCACCTGCAGAAAGCGCTGCTGGTGGGGATACTGGGTGGTCTAGGGATTCCGCTGGCTGGCTTTCGTTAGGGAGTGGGGGGTTGAGATGGGTACCATGGGTAAAGTAGCCGTGCCCTGTGGAATAGTCGGCGGAGTTTGGGGTCTTCTAGCTCCGGTTCTAGTGTTGCTACCTTTTGGGGTACAGGGTATCACATCCCCGGTTACCGGTGGGGTTGTAGAAGGAGAGATGGTTAGTATGGTTGAGGCCGGTGTAGCTGGTGATGCTCTGCCTGTCCTGTCTTTCGTAGCCCTGATGGGTGTGCTCGGACTTCTGGCAGTAGTGCTGAGCAAGAGGAGACCTCGCCTGGGGGAGCCTTTCCTGTGGACCAGCGCCATAGCTATGCTGGCGGTCAGCCTCGTTAGCATATTCAGTATAGGTTTATTTTTCCTCCCCGCCTCGGCATTGTTAGTGGTGGCTGCCTTTGGTCTGAAAGGAGAGTCAAAGAGAGGCGAAGCCTCTCTTACATAACTATCTTCCCCCTCCCTTGATAAGGGAGGGGGATTAAGGGGGAGGGTTACCTAATAAAAACCTAAAGGGTAAGGGGTTGGTACGCGTGAGCAAACCTATTGTGGCTATTATCGGCAGAAAGAACGTGGGTAAATCTACCCTGCTTAATCGCTTGGCGGGTAAGCCAATAGCTATCGTGGCTGACTTACCTGGGACGACCCGCGACCGTATATTTGCTAATGTTTCCTGGCAGGGGGTTGAATTTACTATAGTTGATACCGGTGGTCTGGAAGTGAGCCCCCGGTCTTCTATTGCCCGAGGAGTTAAGGGGCAGGTAGAGGCGGCTATCGCCGAGGCTGATGCTATTATTTTCTTGGTGGATACTAAGGACGGGGTGGTGCCCTCTGACCTGGAGATTGCTGATATGCTTCGTAGTTCAAGCAAACCCATAGTATTAGTGGCTAATAAGGCGGATAATGCCAGGCTTGAGACCCAGGCGGTAGAATTTTACGAGTTAGGGCTGGGTGAGCCGTTGGCCATTAGTGCCTATCATGGCCGTGGAACTGCTGAGCTGCTGGATAAGATTATCTCCCTGCTACCGACCCCTTCACTGGCTGAGGCTGAGACGCAGGTTATGAAGCTGGCTATTGTCGGTAGACCTAACGTGGGTAAATCAACGCTGTTAAATGCCCTTTTAGGTAGTGAGCGGGCTATTGTTGACGAGGTTCCGGGGACTACTCATGATGCCATAGATACCCTGCTTGACTTTGGGGGGCAAAATGTGATACTTATTGATACCGCTGGTATCAGGCGGCGGGGTCGGTGGGGGAAGGGAGTAGAGCGGTATAGTGTAATTCGTGCCCTGCGGGCTATTGACGGGGCGGACGTAGTTTTATTAGTTCTTGATGCCACTGAGCTGCTTACCGCTCAGGATATGCATATTGCTGGGTATATCCAGCAAGCGGCTAAAGGGGTTGTATTGATAGTTAATAAGTGGGACCTAGCCGTGGGCATGAATGTAGCTGAATGTAATAGGTATATCAGGAGCCAACTCAGGTTTATGTCCTATGCACCAGTAGAGTATATTTCAGCTAAATTTGGGCAGGGGGTAGATAAGGTGATGCCTCAGGCATGCCAGGTATATCAGGAGAGGCTTAAGCGGCTACCTACTACTGCAGTTAATAGTGTGGTCCAACAGGCTGTAGCTGCTCATACCCTGCCACGGACTGGTAGCAAGCAGCTAAAGGTTCTATATGCTACCCAGGCTGAGGTAAACCCTCCAACCTTTGTCTTTTTTGTCAACGACGCTAGATTAATACATTTTTCTTATCAACGATATCTCGAGAACAAGCTGCGCCAGGCATTTGGCTTCGCTGGCACCCCATTTCGTTTAATCTTTAAAAACCGAGGTGAGCTGTGATAATTGCCAAACTTGTAGCTGTAGTCATAGTTGGTTACCTATTGGGTTCTATCCCCTTTGGTTACTTGATAGGCAAGCGGCAGGCTAGGGTGGATGTCAGGGATTATGGTAGCGGCAAGACAGGAGCAACTAATGTGCTCCGAACGGCTGGTCGCAAGTCAGCAGCTTTAGTAGCTGCCTTGGATGTATGGAAGGGAGTGCTGGCGGTGGTATTTGCCGGGTTAATAGTTAGAGGCGACTACCTGCTAGTGGGCGACCGCAGTTTTTGGTTGCTATTGACCAGTGCTCAGGTTATGGCGGCACTGGCAGCGGTAACTGGCCATATCTGGCCGATATTTCTTAAATTTCGTGGTGGCAGGGGTGTGGCTACCTTCTTTGGCGGGCTAATAGCTTTGTGCCCGATAGCAGCCATATTTGGCGGAGAGGTTTTAATCATAGGCGCTGGCTTAACCAGGTTTGCCTCTTTAGGCTCCATAGCTGGGGCGATAGGCACCTATGCTATATTAGTCCCCCTTACCATTATTAATGGCTTCCCTCTAGAGTATCTGTTTTATGCTTTGGCCGGCGCAGTAATGATTCTTGTTGTGCATCGGGATAACATTGCTCGATTGATGTCTGGAAAGGAGCGCAAGCTCGGCGAGAAGGCTGAGAACAAAGACTCGTCGCCCTCTATCGGCACAGAGGGCACGGGGTAAAGTATGCCCAAGGTTGCTATTATTGGTACCACTACCTGGGGGATAACCCTGGGAGTGGTACAAGCACGTAAGGGGAGGGAGGTCGGGCTGTGGGCGCGGACAGAACAAGAAGCCACTGAACTGAGAAATGCCAGATATCATACTGGCGCGCTTTCTGGCATTGTCTTGCCTCCTAAGCTATCAATTACCAGCTCATTAAGTAGAGCCTTAACCGGTGCCAAGGCAGTAATCCTGGCTGTACCATCACAGAGTATGCGGCGAAACATAAAATCGATTGCCGACCATATTGATGGTTCAATGTTGATTGTGAGTGCTGCCAAGGGTCTGGAGCTTGATAATAACAAGCGCATGTCTGAGGTAATTGCTGACGAGATAAACCCTGATTTTCGGTCAAATATTTGTGTGCTTTCCGGGCCTAATTTGTCTCAGGAAATCCTCCGCGATTTACCTGCGGTTGCGGTGGTGGCTGCCACAGATGAGGCGGTAGCCAGAAAGGCTCAGAGACTGTTAAATACCCCCAACCTTTGCCTGTATACCAATACCGATGTCGTCGGTGTGGAGCTGGGGGGAGCATTAAAGAATATTATTGCTCTGGGCGCTGGCGTAGTTGACGGGCTGGGCTATGGTGACAATGCTAAGGCGGCTTTAATCACTCGCGGTTTGACCGAGATAACCGCTCTGGGGGTTGCCCTTGGGGCAAATCCTTTCACCTTTGCTGGGTTAACCGGCTTGGGCGATTTAATCGCTACCTGCGCTAGCCCTTTAAGTCGCAATCACTATGTGGGGATGGGGTTAACCAAAGGGCACTCGCTGGAGGAGATAACCAAGTCAATGAATGGTGTGGCTGAAGGGGTGAGCACCACTGTTGTTGCCCACAATCTAGCCCAGCAGTTTGGGCTTGAGATGCCTATCATTGAGAAGATTTATCAGGTACTTTACCAGGGGCTTAGCCCTCGTCAGGCGGCATCGGAACTGATGGAGGCTGAGGTCAAACATGAATTATCCGGTCGAAGGTGGCAGCTATTTTCCCTGTTTAAGCGCTGAAGAGTGGGCTTAGCCTGTTTAATTATCCGCAATCGGGATTTTTAGTGTTCCCGGTGAAAAAATCCCTCCCCTTTTTCTGGTTTTGGTATATTGGCTGGACCTAAGCTATTAGCTAGCTCTTGGAGCAGTTGGCGTTGTTTTTCCGTCAGTGACTCAGGGGTAACTACAAATAGGGTAACTAGCTGGTCGCCGCGCCTACCCCCTTGCAGATGGGCAATGCCCTGACCTTTAAGCCTGAAGACCTGCCCTGTTTGACTGCCAGCAGGGATCTTGAGCTTGGTTTCGCCGTCCAGGGTAGGCACTTCTACCTCAGTGCCCAGAGCAGCTTGAGCAAAGTTGATTGGCAGCTCATAGAGGATGTCGTCATCATATCGGGTGAAGAATTCGTGCTCTCGAACTGACAGGGCAATGTACAGGTTGCCTGGGGAGCCACCTCTTGTCCCAGCTTCACCCTCACCCCTGAGGCGTATTTGAGAACCATTATCAACCCCAGCCGGGATTTTAACCGAAATATTACGCTTGTGTTTCTCTTTACCGGTGCCTTGGCACTGGGGGCAGGGCTCAGTAATGATTCTGCCTTCACCGTGGCACTGTGGGCAGATAGTGGTGTGAGTGAAACGCCCAAATAGGCTCTGCTGGACTCGGCGCACCTGCCCAGTGCCATTACAATTGGGGCATCGGCTGGGCTGACTACCTGGCTTGCAGCCAACACCATGGCACAATGAGCAGTTCTCGGTGCGCAATATGGTTATCTCCTTTTTGCAGCCCAGGGCAGCTTCCTCAAAGGTGATAGTAAACCCATAGCTGAGGTCGGCACCACGCTGTGGTGCCTGGCGGGTAGCAGTAGCTGCCCCGCCGAAGAAGGCGTCAAAGATATCACCAAAGCCACTAAACTCAAAGCCCTCAAAGCCTCGCCCGAAAAACCCCTCGGCACCACCGTGCCCAAAGCGGTCATAGGCAACTCGCTTTTCCGGGTCGGAGAGCACTTCGTAGGCTTCGTTTACTTCCTTGAATTTCTCCCCCGTTTTATCGCCACGGTTGTGGTCAGGGTGATACTGAAAAGCCAGCTTCCTGAACGCCCTCCTTATTTCCTCATCGGTGGCATTCCTATCTATGCCGAGGACTTCATAGTAATCCCGCTTTGTTGGCATATCTTAGTCCCTATTCCCTTAAGAGGGGCTTCGCCCCTCTTTAACTCCTTACTGATTTAATAGCAGTGCAGAAACTTTCCGGCGTTCGGCACGAGATGACAAAGGTCTTCTCAGCAGTTTCCAATTTTATATAGTCATTTACAAAAAGCAGGGTTATGAAAAAGGTTCTGTCTCCCCCCTTCCTGATATCCCAGACGCTGTCATTTCTCCATCTCCTTAGCAGATGAAGCATTTTGTGGGGAGAGCAATTTTGTATCTTCCCCACTTCAATAACCTTACGGTAAAAAAGTCCGGTTTTTATCATTAGCTTATCCTGGAACAACTCTATTTTTATCCGAAGGAAGTTGACTATGATGCCAATGGTCACCGCAGTTAGATATGCAGCTAGCCACACCCCCTTCGTAAGGTCAATATCCTTAAGGACAATTTGTGGGACCAGACCAACGGCTAATATGAATAAGAAAATACCACCTATAAACAGATAGTTCGCGTTTAGCCTTTCCTCATAAAGAGGCATTTTACTTTGCCTCCTTTAAAGTGATTTGCCTTAGACCTCGCGGAACTCACCCTCCACGGTGCCCTCTTCTCCTTCTTCTTTGCCCGGCGGTGGCTCACCACCCGGCGGCGGTGGCTGCTGCCCGTAGATGGCAGCACCTACTTTCTGCATAGTATCAGATAGCTCTTGCATTACCTGGCGGATAGCGTTAATATCTGTGCCCTGTAGTGCTGAGCGTACCGCTTGAACCTTACCTTCTACTTCTTGGTTTAAGTCTGAAGGTATCTTATCCTTCTGCTCCCTGAGCGTTTTTTCTGCGGTATAAGCCAGGGTGTCAGCGGCATTGCGAGTTTCCACCTCCTCGCGGCGCTTGGTATCCTCAGCAGCATGTATCTCTGACTCCCTCTGCATCCGCTCCACCTCCTCCTTAGACAGTCCGCTGGAAGCAGTGATGGTGATTTTCTGCTCCCGGCCAGTGCCCTTATCATGAGCCTTAACATTGAGGATACCATTGGCATCGATGTCAAAGCTGACCTCAATCTGGGGCATACCCCGTGGTGCCGGTAGGATGCCATCAAGCATAAACCGCCCCAGTGTCCGGTTATCAGCAGCCATAGGTCTTTCTCCCTGGAGTACATGAATCTCCACACTGGGTTGGTTATCAGCCGCAGTGCTGAAAATCTGGCTCTTGGAGGTAGGGATGGTGGTATTGCGAGGGATAAGGGAGGTAGCCACTGCACCGAGGGTCTCAATACCCAGGGTTAGAGGCGTAACATCGAGCAGGAGAACGTCCTTGACCTCCCCCTTAAGCACTCCCGCCTGAATAGCGGCGCCTATACCGACTACCTCATCGGGATTAACACCTTTATAGGGTTCCTTACCGAAAAATTGCTTCACTTTCTCGTAGACCAGTGGTGTTCTGGTCTGTCCGCCGACCAGCACTATCTCATCAATCTGGGCTGGGGTCTTTTCGGCGTCATCCAGTGCCTGTTGGCAAGGACCCAGGCTTTTGTCCACCAGGTCCATTACTAGCTGTTCCAGCTTGGCTCGGGTGAGGGTGATATTAAGGTGTTTGGGTCCGCTGGCATCGGCGGTGATGAAGGGTAGGTTTACCTCCGTCTGCTGGACGGTGGACAGCTCACATTTAGCCTTTTCGGCGGCTTCCTTTAGTCGCTGTAGCGCCATTTTATCCTGCCGCAGGTCTATCCCCTGGTCTCGCTTGAACTCATTGCATAGCCAGTCCATAATCCTCTGGTCGAAATCATCGCCTCCCAGGTGGGTATCGCCATTGGTTGATTTGACCTGGAAAGTCCCTTCACCCAGCTCCAGTATGGATATATCAAAGGTTCCACCACCGAGGTCATAGACGGCGATAGTCTCGTCCTTCTTCTTATCCAGTCCATAAGCTAGAGAGGCAGCCGTTGGCTCGTTAACTATTCGCAGCACTTCTAGCCCGGCTATCTTGCCAGCATCCTTGGTTGCCTGCCGCTGACTATCGTTGAAGTAGGCAGGCACAGTGATTACCGCCTCGGTAACCTTCTCACCGAGGTATGCCTCAGCATCCATTTTAAGTTTTTGTAGAATCATAGCCGAGATTTCAGGTGGGCTATACTCCTTACCGCCCATCGCTACCCAGGCATCACCATTGGCTGCTTTGGTTATCTTGAAAGGCAGTAGCTTCCTGTCATACTCCACTGTGGGCTCGTTAAACTTACGTCCCATCAGGCGCTTGATGCTGAAGATAGTATTCTCTGAGTTGGTAATAGCCTGACGCTTCGCCACCTGCCCTGTCAGGCGCTCGCCGCTCTTACTTACGGCTACTACTGATGGCGTTATGCGACCACCCTCAGCATTGGGGATAATTACTGGCTCTCCTGCCTCCATCACTGCCACGGCAGAAAAGGTTGTGCCTAAATCAATACCTATAACCTTTCCCATTGTTTAAGCCTCCTCCTTTTCTTCCTCTTCTCCGTTGCCCACTACTACCATAGCGGGACGGATAACCCTATCGTGTAACTTGTAACCCTTCTGTAATTCCTCAATAACTATCCCCTCCTTACCTTTAGCATGCATGGCTGCTTCATGGAAATTGGGGTCAAACGGTTCACCCAGTGCCTTAATCTGTGAGAGCCCCTGTGCCTCTAGGCTTGCCCACAGCTTGCGCTCGATGAGCTTTATCCCATCTACCCAGCTGAGTTTAGCTAGTTTAGGTGGAACAGAAGCAAAGGCTCGCTCCAAATCATCCAGAATAGGCAGCAGGTTAAGCATGAGGATGGAGTTGGCGAACTTGCTAATTTCCTCCTTTTCTTGCTCACTTCGCCGCTTATAGTTAATGAAGTCTGCCTGGGCTCTTTGCCAGTTAGCAAAATAGCTTTCCGCCTTCTCCTTTTCCTCAGCCAGAACTTTCTTCAATGTTTCTATATCCTCTACCTCAGCGACCTCTGGCTCTACCTCCTTATTTTGTTCTTCTTCAGGCTCTTGTGGTATCATAGTTCTAGCTCCTCATATGAATTGTCATCAGGTTGATTTTTTCCCATATAACTCAGCTACCAGTTGACTCAGCACTGAGGATAGATAATCTACAGTGGAGATGGTTCGGGCATAGGGCATTCGGGTGGGACCTACTACGCTCATAACGCCGACGGCTTCTTCAGGTAGCCCATATCGGCTGATTACCGCGCTGCAATCTTGGACAGCCTCTGTCTTATTCTCCTTACCTATGATTACCTGCACCCCTTGGCTGCTCAGCTCCTCAGGGGCGATGGTTCTCAGCAGCTTTCTGCAATCGATTAATTCCATCAAGGCTTGCACTCGTTGACCATGGCGAAATTCTGGCTGGCTAAGGGTATAGTGTAGCCCATCGAGGTAAGACTTATCATACCCCTGCTCATCTTCGGCTTGCATTATCTTGAGCAGGCGGTTGGTTACCTGCTGTTCGGTGGCAGAAAGCTCTATGTCTTTAGCCGAAATCCGTGCCCTGGGCAAGCCAGAATAAGCAACGTTTAGTTTATTGGCCACGGTTGTTAACTCCGATTGAGATATAACCTGGTCAAAGGTTATTAGCTGTTGCTTTACCCTGGCTCCATGGAGGACAAGGATAATCAGCACTAGTGAGTCTTTCAGGGCGACTAGCTCAAGATACTTAAATTGGCAGTTTGCTGGCTTGGGCATAGTCACTATAACAATATTTTGGACCAATTGAGCAGTAAGTGCTGCCGCTAGGCTCAGCCACTCCTCCAGCTCTCCCTCCACTTGGTGGAACAGGTGTCTTATCAAAAGCTGCTCGGCTAAGGGCAGCTCAATCTCGCTTAAGGTCTCTACATAGTAGCGGTAGCCCTTATCTGAGGGTATGCTCCCAGCTGAAGGGTGGGGGCGGGTAATATAGCCCTCTTGCTCTAGGTGTGCCATCTCATTGCGGATGGTAGCTGGACTTACTGCCAGCTCATAGTCATTGATGATGCTCTGTGACGGCACTGGCATTGCCCTGGCAATATAGTGTCCCACTATGGACTTGAGTATTGTCGCTGTTCTGGGAGATAGCATATTCTCCTTAATTAGCAGTCTAACCCTTAGACTGCTAACGATATTTAACTTACCACCTTTAGCCACCGCTTGTCAAGAGACAAAGGGAGATTGAATAGGGCTCTCCACCTATGTTATATTTAGGCAAATGGATATTAGCTGGTTAGGTCATTCTTGCTTCCGGATTAAAGGTAAGCATGCCACAGTTATTACTGACCCTTATTCCCCGGACTTGGGCTACTCATTGGGCAAGCCTACTGCCCGTATTGTAACGGTGAGTCATCAGCACGCCGGTCATTCCTATGTCCAGGGCATTGGTGGTGAACCAAGGTCGGTTACTGGGCCAGGCGAGTATGAAATTAATGGCGTCCTGATTATAGGCATAGCCACCTTCCATGACGGGGAGAAGGGCAAAAAGAGAGGTAAAAACACCGTCTATCTTATGGAGGTAGATGAAATATCGGTCTGTCACCTTGGTGACCTGGGGCATGTGCTTACTGCTGAACAGGTTGAGGAGATAGACAATGTGGATGTGTTACTGCTTCCGGTAGGCGGGGTGTCTACGATAAATGCGCCTCTGGCAGCCGAGGTAGTGAGACAGCTTGAGCCCAAAGCTGTGATTCCTATGCATTACAAAACCCAGGCACTAAGCTGGGAGCTGGAACCGGTGGAAAGATTCCTCAAGGAGATAGGGGCAAAAGAGGTCAATCCCCAACCCAAGCTGTCCTTCACCAAGTCAAACCTGCCTGTTAGCACCCAGGTCTTCTTGCTCGATTATCCGCACTAAATCCCTTCCTAGAGCTTTGATACCTTAATTATTAGTATTATCATGGTGATTAGCATTACTATCATGGTCAGGCGTCTACAGAAGGTCACAGTTCATAGCCTGATTTCAGTGATTGTAACACAAGCTGTGGCTTTGGCTTTCCCAGAGACGCCGAGGAATTGTGTTTGGTAGGCACTTAGCTCAGAAGTGAGGTCGCTAGTATTGTAGAATCAAGGATGGTGTCCGACGTACTCAATATAGACTACGTGATTTCTTCGGTCGACTCTGTACCACACACGTGCTTCGTCAGTGATATCGTACTGTAAAATCCCTTTGAACCTTTTTCCCTTTAACTTCTTAAGTTTTCCGCTAGATTTCAACCTATTTTCTGGTGATTCCTTAAGAAACTTCCTGCATTTTTCTATTGCCGTTGGGACTTCGCTCTCTAGAGCCTCCCAATTTCTTTGCAATCGTTCTTTTAGTTCTATCCGGTATTCCTCATTTGAGGGTGACATACTGTTCGGGAGTTCCTCTATCCTGCAATGCCTTGACTATTTCAAGACTACGTTCAGTTTCGGCTGTCGCTTTCCAGTCCTCAATTGCATGCTCCAACTGAGTCCAATCGCCAGTAAAAATAGACCTCATAGCACAAGTCAGAAGTTCATTGTGAAATTCTATCTTTTCTTCGTCGCTTAGATATTCTTCCCAAGGAAAAGTATCGCTTTTCAGTCCCTTCATAAACTCCTCACAAGCCTTAAGCACTAATTCGGAGTAATACTTTTGAGTATACAATTTGCCAATTTGCTCCCGATTCATAATCGCCAATTGTTTGCGGCCGTAGCTTACGGTTATAGGATTCTCATACGCTTTTTCAAGCCAACACTTTTGATTTTGCCTGAGGTCTGTAGCGTTCACGATAACGTCAGAAAACACTATGCTAACCATCATTCACCACCAATATTACATTATAGTGTAGTTATATTTGTATCATTAATCATACGTTATAATATCATACTTGTCAATACCCTTTTCCATCTTTTTTAATAATTTTTGTAGAAAATAGTACTATGTCGTGCATTTCGCAACAGGCTAAATTGGGCTGAGCTGGCTCTGGTATCACCCTCAAAGCCACTGGGAACGCTTGAGAAGTCAGTGTCATAATCAAGTTGCCATTTATACTCGATGGCACCCTTTAGTGTCTCCCAGTCAAGACTGACATTTCTCACCGTGTAGTTAACAATTGTGCCTATGCCTGCCGTCTCCTCAAGAGGTGAGGTCAAAGTAACTGGCTGGGCTAGGCTATCGGTATAGGTCATCAGCCAACTACTAGTAGCATACAGCTTCAAGCTATCCTCAAACTGCCTACAGCCTCGATACCTTTATTATTAGTATTATCATAGTAATAAACATTGCCATCATCACCAGGATGAAGGTTAGCAGCAAGAGACCACCCATCGGCATTAACCACTTTTCCCAGTCGAGGCTGGCTAGCTCAGATGGTGGGGGTGTCTCTGGTAGTGGGGTTGACTGAATTGAAGGGGGTGGCTCGGTGGTGAAGGCGCTGACACCACTCCACGGACTGTAAGTATCGGAGCTGACAGCTCTCACCTTCCAATAGTAGGTGGTATTATAATCCAGTTCCATGTTGCATCGCCAGGCAGTGGTGGCTAAGGCGTAGCTGCCAGTCTTTAAGATGGTGGGATTGTCAAGAGCAGCCTTGGTAGATACTACTAACTCATAGCTATCGGCGCCAGCTATGGCACTCCACTGGAATATTGGTGTTATCGGCACCCCGCTGGCAGCAGCTTCGGGGCTATCCAGCCTGGGGGCATGAGCCTCAGTGCCAAAGCTGGTGGTAAATGACCACTTGGCTGACCAGTGGCTTAATACAGGCTCGGTGGCTCTCACCCGCCAGTGGTAGGTGGTAGCCGGGTCAAGGGCTGGCAATTGGGCTGAGCTGGCTCTGGTATCACCCTCAAAGCCACTGGGAACGCTTGAGAAGTCAGTGTCATAATCAAGTTGCCATTTATACTCGGTGGCACCCTGTAGTGTCTCCCAGTCAAGGCTGACATTTCTAACCGTGTAGTTAACAATTGTGCCTATGCCT
>Ga0224501_10001743_pt1 | contig 16929 bp, 17 predicted proteins | sample SF_Oct11_sed_USG_4_FD_169105 | JGI IMG/M metagenome (GOLD analysis project Ga0224501, IMG submission 169105) | Sediment microbial communities from San Francisco Bay, California, United States - SF_Oct11_sed_USGS_8_1 | ecosystem: Environmental > Aquatic > Marine > Sediment | place: USA... | reverse complement strand
AGCATTGGACTAAGTGGTCGTTCACCAAACCGACAGCTTGCATGAAGGCATAGCAAATAGTGGGCCCAACGAACTTGAACCCCCTCTTTTTCAGTTCCCTGCTCATTGCTCTCGACTCCTGAGATTCTGATGGGAAATTTGAGAAATCTCGAAAGGCATGGTTGATGGGCTTTCCTCCAACAAACTGCCAGACAAAGGCGTCGAAGGAGCCGAAACCCTCCTGAATCTCTTTAAACCTACGGGCGTTATTGATAGTCGCCAATATCTTCGCCCTGTTTCTGATTATGTCAGGATTGCTCATGAGACGTCTTACATCTTCATCAGTGTACTCAGCTATTCTCTCCGGGTCGAAACTGTCGAAAGAGTTTCTCAGAGCCTCTCTTCTCTTAAGTATGAGCTCCCAGGTCAAACCAGCTTGGAATCCTTCGAGCACTAGAAACTCAAACAATGTTTTGTCATCATGGACGGGAGCCCCCCACTCCTCGTCATGGTACTTAATGTAAAGTGGATTGTCGGTATTCCAACATCTTACGAACTTCTTTGCCATGACATAAAATAGCCGCGCTAGAAATTTAAACTTCGTTAAAAATTGCAAATTTTCGTTCATAAGACAGAAAAAAGGGAGTTTTCGGAAGATATTTTCACTGTGGGTGGGATTCGAATCCTCCACTTCCGACCAAAAAACAAACAAGCCGAATTGGACAAGGCCAAAAATTAAATGTTGGGCTGGGGTCAATGTAGCGCAAGAAGGTAACAAGTTTGGATGAAGAAGGGTTCAGAGAGTTTTGTATTAAAGGCCAGCGGGTCAGAAAAGGGCTGAGTGAAGAGACAATCCAAGCTCATATCAGAATGGTTAATGAATTTGAGGCGTTTCTGAAGAGGAAGAATCAGAGCAAAGACTTCAACACCGCCACGGTCAATGACCTTCAAAGCTTTGTGCAATATCTGATGGACGATGAGAAGAACGAGTGGGATAACTTTGTTGGCCTGCTAAGGTATGCTCGCTTTGTAAATAACAAAGAAGTAGACGTTGCCTTGCAACAACTTCTGGATGGTAGCAACGTTTTGCAGGAACTTTCCAACACGGTGCGAAAGACTGTTGGTGAAGTCAAGCACGCAAAGATATTTGAAGGAATCGAGCTGCCCCTCTTAGGCTCGCCTTCAAAGGATTGGCCGAAAACGACGAAGAAGTTCATGGAAAGACTTGAAGCTGAGCTGGATGAGAATACATGCAGGGAGATCTTGTTAAGCGGACCACATGCAGGTCCAAAAGAATATTATTTAGAGGAAAGGAAAAAGTTTCTTGAGTCGAAAGACATAGACGATTTTTTGAGGAAAAGGCACCAAGAATTTGTTGACCTGCTCAAGGAACACATGAAAGAGAACACTTTGTTTTTCAACCAAGAGATTGATGAGGAAGTCCTTGAGTATGTCCGTAACACCCCATCCTGCCAGAACGGCATTAGAAAAGGAGACATAATCTACGTCACAAAAATTCCTTACATGGCAAAGGAGTATTTACATGAGAAAGACGAAAGAATGAAGAGGTATTACTACTGCCACTGCCCTTGGGTGCGGGAAGCCATAAAATCAGGCATAGAGATTTCACCTAACTTCTGCTACTGCAGTGCTGGCTTTGAGAAGCGACCTTGGGATGTTATCTTTGATCAAACCGTCAAGGCAGATGTCATCGAAACTGTCCTGAAAGGCGATTTCGAGTGCAAGTTTGCTATTCACATACCAAAGGAATACCGAGGAAAGCCCAATTCTCGTAGCAAGCGTGCGCGCACATTAAAAAATTAGTCAACTACTGTTATAGTTTCGCGGCGCAGGTCAACCTCTATCAGTTCACAGGCTTTCTTAACCTTGCGCGCGCTCGAGCGTAGCGTTTTGTCATTTATTTTCTTTTATGAACTTCCCTATTTCTTCATCGATCAACGCCATAAACGTTGGCATAGTGGATATTAACTCCAACAATTGTGTTATGGTGGTGTAGATCTTCTGGTATCCTTTGATGTCTTTCATTTCTTCTGCGTGAGTATCCAGCGTGTCTTTCATTTCCTTGAGCTCTTTTTCCATTTCCTCAAGGAGTTTTTCAGTTCTGAAGAAATAACGTGCTGATGTGAAGGGCAACTTCTCCATTCTGTAAATGTGTTTGTGTGAGCCTGGAATTGTTTCTTTTGTGATTAGGTTCATGTCAACAAGCTGGCGAACAGATTTGGAGATGGTTCCTGCGGAAAAACCTGTCAAGTCCTGCAAATCTTGTTGGGTCAGGCTTCTTCTGATGTCAAAATATGTCAAGACCGTGGCGATTATTGGGTGGCGACCAGTGAATTCAGGAGATTTTTCTGCAAAGAATTCTACGATCTCTTGCTCTATTTGGCGGATCTCTGGATCAAATCTGTGAGGGTCTTGGGAGACTTTGCTAGAGGTCATTTGTTACACTTCTCTTTTTGGTTTAAAATCAGAAGTGAAGGTTTGAAATCTTTGCATCACGCGTTCGTAAGCTGGAATGAGGGTGTTCATTTCGTCGAGAAATCGGCGAATGTTTTCGTACCCTTTTTTCGTGGAAAGGTGAGGGTGACTTAGTTTTGCTTCAATCTCTCGGAAGAATTCTTTCATTTGGGATAAATACCGTTGAACATCTGTCAGTGATCGAAACCCGATTTGTGAGATAGTTCCGTCGAGTTCATAGTGGTATTCGTGTGTGTCTGGGTCGGAATGTTTGTTGACGACTCCTTGCTTCTCCAGAGCCTGAAGAGCTGTTGATATGGTTCCTAAGGAGTATCCTGTGAGTTTGCGGAGAATTTTTTGAGTGGCTTCTTGGTGGATGTATATGTGTGCTGTGATCTCGGAAGCTTTGTGAGAACGACCCTTCAGGTAACCCATGTTTGTTATTAAATCTATAAGTCTTTTTTCGACCGTTCTCAGTTTCCTTTCGATGAGGCGATGTTTATTGTTTTTCATCTTGATGAAACATATGGGAGAACGTTGGATATAAACGTTTTCAAAATTTATGAAATTTGAAAACGTTTAAATAGTCGAGCCTCCTCAGTACATGCCGGTTTCAAGTTTCATGAAATTTAAAGCGGGTGACGCGAAATGACTGAGGAAAAGGTAATTGAAATAGAGAATCTGACAAAGATGTACGGAAACAATGTTGGCGTTAAAGACCTGAATCTCGCTGTTTACAAGGGCGAAATAGTGGGTTTTCTTGGACCTAACGGAGCAGGTAAGACAACCACTATACGGAGTTGTCTGGCATTGATTGCAAAAACAGCAGGCGAGATAACCATATTTGGATTGGATTCCCACAGAGATGCCGTCGCGATACGAGAAAAGACAGGGTATCTGCCCGGAGATTTTGGTCTCATTTCATCGGTTAAGGTCAGTTCTTATCTTAAGTATCTGCTGTCATTAAGAGGCTGCGGGTCAACGGAAAAAATGGTGTCGCTTGCTAAGCGGCTTGAGCTCGATCTTAGCCGGAAGACGAATGAGCTTTCTAAGGGCAACAAACTGAAGGTGGGAATCGTTCAGGCCCTGATGGCCGATCCGGATCTTATCATTATGGATGAGCCAACTTCGGGGCTTGACCCGCTCATGAAACAGGAGTTCTATCGTATTCTGCGCGAGGAAAAAAAGGAGGGAAAAACCGTCTTCATGTCTTCGCATGTTCTGGCAGATGTGGAGAGAGTGTGCGATAGGGTGGCGATTATTAGAAAAGGCCAGGTGAAAGTAGTGGAGGAAATACAGGCGTTGCAGGAAAAGACAGGGAAGGTGCTCGAGGTTGAATTTGGTGATCCCTTCACCATCGATGAGTTCAAACTTGAGGGCGTAAGCGGGTTACAACAGGATAATGACAGAATAGTATTGACCGTAAATGAGAACCTTGACGGTGTGATCGAGGTTGTGTCAAAACATCGGATACTGAACATGAATCTGAAAACCTACAGCCTAGAACAACTGTTCCTGAAATATTACGCGCAGGGAGACTCTGAAAGGGGTGATGCATGATGGTTGGCAGAATAGTATACATGGAACTCAGAACTGGATGGAAAGGACTCCTCATATTTGGCCTACTTATCCTCGTCATTTCCGCGGGCATAGTGCAGATCTTTCCAACCTTCCGAGATTCACTGACTGAAGAATTGGAAGGAGCAAACAAGGTCAGTTTGGAGCTTCCCGAAGAGCAGGAAGGCAATATCACTCTTTCGTGGAAGTCGATGGAGAAGGCAACTAGTTACATGGTGCTGGAGGACAGTCGCCTGAGCATGGTAACTGCGAAACTCAAGTACACGGGTGCAGAGACAAGCATCACATTTGAAAAGGATTTTGAGGAAAAACGGTACTATGCAGTCATGGCTATATTGAACGAAACATCTGAGTCGCTGTTGGTTGGAATCGCCACAACAGAAAAAGGCGAGAATCCCTTCCAAGAATTGTTGCAGAATCCCGTCTACAAAGGCCTCACCGGCGGAAGAAACATCAACATGCTTGAGGCAAAGGGATTCATAGCGCTAGAATTTTTCAGCTGGTGGTGGATGCTTGCAGGCTTATTCATCGCCTACCTCTCGGTGTCTGTCGTAGCTAGCGATTTTGAGAACAAGCACATGGACATGTTGTTATCCACACCTGTTTCCCGGCGACAGTACCTAATCGAGAAGTTCAGTGCGATGACCATTGTAGCGCTTTTGGTAATTCTGGTGGCCACCGCCGGGCTTGCTAGCGGGCTGACAAGCATCAATGCACTCAACGAATTTCCTCCCCATATCGTATTTCAGTCATTGATAGGCTTTTTGCCTTTCTTAATGGTGATAGTTTCAGTTGGCATGTTCACCGCTGCGCTGTTCCAGAAAGTGAGGGCTGGCATGGGTTTAACCTTTGCTTTCGTCTTTGCAGAATTCTTTCTATATGCCTTCGGGGGCTTGTCCAAAAGCCTTGAATGGATGAAAACGATCAGCATCTTCAATTACTGGGATTACTCCTCTGTCATCATTGACGATTTCTTCAAAGCTGGCGATTTCATTTTGTTGACGATATTGGCGATTACGCTTCTCATCATCGGTATATTGATCTTTGAAAAGAAGGACATACCCGCGTAAACGCTTATTGGGGAGAAGAAAAAATGGGAGCGTGCATTTACCTACGCATAGGCTGAGAACCCTTTGCCTAATATTGTGTAACCAGTTATTAGTTTCATCATCTCGCTTGTGCCGTCTGGGATTGTCATCATTCTTGCGTCTCTGTAGTATCTTTCCAGTGGCATTTCGTCTGAGAGCCCAAGGCCGCCGTGGATTTGCAGCGCGTCGTATGTCACCTTGACAGCGGCCTCCCCTCCGTACACTTTGGCCATCGACGAGAGCCTTCTGGCCTCTCGGCTGCCTTTGGCGATGGCGTCTATGGCCTTGTATCCGAGGAGTCTTCCGGTCTCTATCCGAACGTTCATGTTGTAAAGCATTTCTTGTATTAGCTGGAATTTGCCGATGGGCTTGCCGAATTGCACTCTTTCTTTGGCGTACTTCACCGAAGCTTCGAAGGCTGCCTGGGCTATTCCAATCGACGTCAGTCCCATTCCGCACCTTGGTAACGTCATGAGCGCCGTGAATGGTGACATCTGGCTGAGGAGGCGCATCATTCCCTCTGACAGCGGCAGAAGCTCCATGAGTTTGGGATCGGAGAAGGCTTTGCCCATCATAGCGCTCATTTCATTCTCCTTTGCGACTTTGCAGTCTTCGAAAAACATCTCTCCGGTGGGGGAAGCCTTCCACCCTATCTTGTGCAGTTCATTTGTGTCGAACGGTGATACATCCTTCTCCAACAGAAAGAAAGACTCTGTTCCAGTGCTCAGATCTTTTGCACCGACGAAAGCTACGTCTGCGATCGTTGCGTTGCTTATCCAAGTTTTGCTACCGTTGATGACATAATGGTCTCCTTCTAGTTTAGCCGTGGTTTTGAGTTCCGAGGTGTCGCATCCCGCTTCTGGCTCTGTCTCGGCGAAACATCCTATGAATTCTGCCCTCTCCAGCTTCGGCATCAATCTGTCCTGCGTTTCGTCAGAGGCCAGCGGGACAAACATGGCTGGGAGACTGCTCATGCCGAATATCGGCACCAAACTTGCCCACACTCTGCCTACTTCTTCTGAAACTATTCCGAATATCACGGGATCGTCAGCGAACAGGGCTTTTGCACTTTCCGGATCGATGGCGACACCGATCTTCTTGAACTTCTTCATTATGTCTATTGCCTCTTCTTTCGTGAAGGGTCCTTTTCTGTCTCTTTCGTCAGCTATCGGAGCGAATTCTTTCTCCAAGAACTCGCGGATGCTATCCCTGAACATCTTTTCATCTTCTGTAAATTCAAAATCCATTTTCATAACCTCCGTATGCGTGCGCACCAACAGCATGTCTGTGGTTTCAGGTTTTTATGTCTATATGAAACAGGGATGAAAAAACGCGACAAAACCTTAATCTACAGGTTGTCAACGCACGCCCTGCAAGCCTTCAACGAGCGGGGGCTTAAGTAACAAAATAATGAAAGACGCTCTAGCGAAATCGATAACGGCTAGGATACATGCTTTTATTGCTTTGCACATAGAACAATAGTTATGAGTAGTGAACATTCGAAAACAGTTTCTTCTAGACAAATTGAAGTGGCGACGCTTGGCGGAGGCTGCTTCTGGTGTATGGAGGCTGTTTTCAGTGAATTAAGAGGAGTGGAAAAAGTCGAATCAGGATATTCTGGCGGTGCACTAGCAGATCCGACTTATGAACAGGTTTCTACGGGGAAAACAGGGCACGCAGAAGTTGTGCAAGTCAACTTCAACCCTAAAGTGATCTCTTTTAAAGAAATCTTGAAAATCTTCTTTACGATGCATGACCCAACCACCTTGAATCGTCAAGGCGCTGATGTCGGCACTCAGTACCGCTCAGTCATATTCTACCATAACGATGAACAAAAGGCAACCGCCGAACAGGTGATCAAGGAAATAACTGAGGCGAAAATTTGGAATGCGCCTATAGTCACACAGGTCGAACCGTTCAAAGCATTTTACAAGGCCGAAGACTATCACAAAGATTACTTCAAAAAACATCGTGAACAGCCTTACTGCAAGCTAGTTATTGCACCGAAAATCGCCAAGCTACGAGAGCATTATCACAAGAAACTGAAAGTGCTAGACAAGAAAAGTTATGAAAACCTGTAACAAGATCTGCAGAACGCGCGCAATTCTAGGAGCAGATAGTTCAGACTAGTCCTCTCTTACTTTTTTAGCCCTTTGAAGTCTAATAGACAGACTCGAGCGTGCCCCCTCGCCTTTACCTTTCTGTATACTTTTTTCACGATTCCTTTTTCGTCGATTAGGAAGGTGGTTCGTTCTGTACCCATGAATGTTCTGCCGTAGAGGCTTTTCTTTTTCCATACGCCGTAGAGCTCCAACACTTTTCCTTCGGGGTCACTGAGCAAAGTGAAGGGTAACTCATGTTTTCGCTTAAATTTCTGATGTGACTGGACACTGTCCTTGCTTACACCAAGTATGACTGCGTCTTCTTTCTCAAACTCTTTGGCCATGTCTCTGAACTCGATGGCCTCGCGGGTACATCCTGGAGTTCCGTCTTTAGGATAGAAATAAAGCACCACCTTCTTTCCTCGGTAGTCGCTCAACGAAATTTCTCTTCCATCATCCGCCTGTAAGGTGAATTCTGGAGCCTGATCTCCATCACTTACCAACTCAAATTACACCTCATGTCAAGAGTTTTGAGTGCCCATTTAAGTATATGTGACTGTTGCCCAACAGCAACATACACTTAAATAACACATGAAATCAACCCTAAAACATGATACCGAGTAAATCCCACTTCTTCTTGCTGTTAATTGTCCTCCTCTTGCCTGTATGCGTTGTTATGGCTCATGCACCTGACAAACCCTCAGACAATGAGAGCCTTGCAACAGCTTACATATTATCCGATCCTACCAAGTCTTGGGCTATCTACGCAGAACTTCATGAAGGAGAAGAAGCACAATATTACAAATTTGACTTGCCATCCAATGAAAGGCTCCTAGTTATGTTGTTTGTCCCAACTTCTGAAGAGAGCAGTTACGTGCCTAACTTGGCAGTTATGGGTCCCGGAATACCCTCTCAAGATGCCTTACCTGAATATGTGGAGACGGTTGATGGCGTGGGAATCATGTTGCTACAGACGCAGCGTCCACCCAGACCTACTTATGAACCTTTTACTCCGAGTAGTTACTATTATCTAGCCAGCCTAGATCAGACAGCAGCAGGTGGCACCTATCATATAGCGGTTTATGACCCTTCTCAAGGAGGTCGCTATGGCCTTGCTATCGGATACAGAGAGGAGTATGGGCTGGACGAATGGATCTTGATACCTATTGAGGTAATAGGAATTCACCAATGGGAAGGTCAGTCCTTGCTGTTCATCATTGCCCCGTTGCTAGTCACATTAGCTATTGGTTTCGCCTTTATACTTTTGAAACGTCCAGCCATACTAAGAGAATTCTTTAGTGGGATAGGATTCTTGGCAGGTCTCCTATACTTGGGCAGCGGGTTCATGACACTAACCCAAATGATTGTGGCCTTAACAAGGGCTACTCCAGATTTGAGTGTAGTTTTGACTGCAGTCTTCATCCTAATACCGATTTTACTGGCTCTAGCCATTTTTCGACTTACAATTAACCGAAAGCAAGTAACTAATAGAACAAGGGTTTTCATCGCCATTCTAGGAGTTTTGGGTCTTTTCACTTGGACCGGTCTACTAATAGGTCCTGCGTTGGCTTTAATCGCAAGTTTATTGCCCTTTTCGCAAAAGAAGGAATCGCCATTCACTACAGCCCATTCCTAATCGAGTCGTCAAGGTGAATATATGAGCCGTTTGAATCCTCAAAAGTTGCATGTCAATTACTTACTTGGAGTCGAACTGGAAACCCCCATCGTACCGCGTCGGTACACGTTAACCCACTCAGATATGACAGGGGATCTGTACTTGACAATAGGTCCTGATTATGATCTTAGGCAGATCTCGGGATGGTATACCCGATTTATGAGGGATGAAGTGCTTGCTGAATGGAAAGACAGTCAAGATGGGCCATCATTGCACGTTTACTGTCACGTGAGTGGAGGCCTAATTTTTGGGAGAGCTGGCTGGCGGGACGCTATCTTCCGCAGCGAGATGCGGTTGGTGCTGGAGGCTATTCGGTACGGTGATAGAACGCTGTTTGCTGCTAATCCAAGACTGGATCACGCTCCTGTTTTGGTACATCTTCAAGCATCTCAGCCCCGTTACAACAAAACTGAAGCATGGGGAATTCTTGCTGACTGGCGTGTGCTGATGACCCATGTTGAATAGTTTAGAAGGCCTTGAATGGTATGAAATCGAAGATAAATAAATCAGAGGAGGAGTGGAGAAAAGCTCTCACTCCAGAAGAGTTTCATGTGCTAAGGGAAAAAGGAACCGAACGACCGTTTACTGGAAAATATGTTGACCACAAGAAAAAAGGGACATACGTGTGCGCTGGTTGTGGAAACGAATTGTTTTCTTCGGATACAAAATTTGATTCTGGTACTGGTTGGCCGAGTTTTTGGGCTCCTGTCTCTGAAGATAGCGTCAACAGAAAACCTGATAATAGTCTAGGGATGCGCAGGACTGAAGTCTTATGTAGCAGGTGTGGTGGGCATCTTGGACATTTTTTTGATGACGGCCCAAAACCTACAGGACATCGTTTTTGCATCAATTCAGTAGCACTCCATTTCAAAGAACAAAAGGAGTCTGCTGAGTAGACAGAAGATTAATCCTTATGGTTGCTATAGATGGGTGCGCCTAATTTCGTATGGAAAAGTCAGTACTAAAGGTGAATGAAGTTGAGAGAATTTGTCAAACCTAGAGTCGTCATCAGCAAATGTATCGAGTTTGAAAATGTCAGATGGGATGGCCAAATGATTTCCAGTGATTTTGTCAAAAAGCTTATGCCCCATGTGGAATTTATCCCAGTTTGTCCCGAGGTTGAAATAGGGCTCGGAGTTCCACGATATCCAATACGAATCGTTCTATTAAATGGCGAATTAAGGCTTATACAACCAGCAACAAACCTTGACCTTACGGAGAAAATGCGAAGATTCGCCTATTCATTTCTAGATTCTTTACAAGAGGTTGATGGTTTCATACTCAAAAGTCGTTCGCCAACCAGCGCTATTAGAGACGCAAAAATCTACCCCAGCACGGAAAAGAAGGTTGCACCGATATCGAAGGGTCCTGGATTTTTCGCAGCAACAGTTTTAGAGAGATTCCCCCACTTGGCCATAGAGGATGAAGGACGTTTAAGGAATCCGCGAATAAAGGAGCATTTCTTAAAGAAACTCTTCACACTTGCAAGCTTCAGAGAGGTCAAAACATCAAATTCTCTAAGGAACTTGGTAAGATTTCATTCCGAAAACAAACTGCTGTTTAAGGCCTATGATCAAAAAGAGACAAGAAACCTCGGTGGAATAGTTGCAAATCAGCAAAAGAAAGCGTTTGACGAAATGGTCATAGACTACGAGCAGCATCTTTTTAAAGCGCTTAGGAGAGCACCGAGATGCGGCTCAACCATAAACGTGATGATGAATGCCATGGGCTATTTCTCCGACAAGCTCTCCAAACAAGAGAAGTCGTTTTTCCTCGATTCATTAGAAAAATATAGGGCTGGAAAGCTTCCGCTAAGCGTTAACACAGGCATACTGAAGTCATGGATAATCAGGTTTAAGGAAGATTACTTGTTGAACCAGACTTTTTTTGAGCCTTACCCTGAGGAACTAACGGATATAGACGCAATGACCGTCTACTGTGATGGAAAAGATTATTGGAAACAATGATCGCGCGAGCACGCACTCCCAACTCTTCGTCAGTTTATTTCTTGATTGCCAACTTTGCACCACAAACAGAGCACTTTCCTTCAGCTGTAATCTTCGGTTGCTGAGGGACGTCTGCTCCACAGAGTCCGCACTTTACCATAGGAATTCACCTCCACGAAGCTAATTGTTTTATTGCGGGTTTCTATTTGGAAGGGCTGAACTTTTAAGCTTATGTGACTGTTGCCTAACAGCAACATACACTTAAATAACACATGAATCTACCACACACAAAGAGGAGTGGTTATGAACTATAAAGAAAGACAGGAAATAATTGCTAGTTCACCTATTTCTTTCGGGTATTTGAAGCGTTTCAACACTGCTGCCGGTGTTTTACATCTAATACAAGGGATAATAATGTTACTTCTCGGCCTTCTACTAGAGTGGACAAGAGACGTATACACGTTCTATCTAAAAATAGACATAGTCAGTCTAGGCCCACCACCCGTATTCGGCGATGTATTACCAGATCCTCAAGTTTTGTTCACTGTGGGCAGTCTAGGGGCGATTCTGGCTTCTTTCCCTCTTCTTTCCGCCATAGCACATTTTACAATCGCTTATCCGAAGAACAAGAGTTATAATGAAAACTTGAAAAAGGGGATGAATCCTTACCGTTGGTATGAATACGCCTTCTCGGCTTCAATAATGATAGTCTTAATTGCATTGTTTCTAGGTGTCTGGGATTTTTGGTCGTTAGTCATGATTTTTGTTCTAAATGCAATGATGATAATGTTTGGATATCTGATGGAACTAGTGAATCAGAAAACCGAGAAAACCAATTGGTCTGCATTTATCTTAGGATGCATCTCTGGTGGAACTCCATGGGTCGTACTCTACGCCTATTTCATCGCTGCTGTTCGCTCTACAGGTTTGAACCCACCAACATTTGTTTACCTTATACTCTTCATCTACTTCATCCTATTCAACATCTTTGCCATCAACATGGTTCTACAATACAAAGGCGTTGGACGTTGGAAAGACTATCTATACGGTGAAAGAGTTTACATTATACTTAGCTTCGTAGCAAAAACGATTCTGGCTTGGCTTGTGTTCGTGGGAGTATTTGCACCCTTCTAGGCAAAGCGGTAGACCTCAGTTCGGTAGATATCTCCACTGTGGAGAGGGTTCAAATTCTCCCGTTTGCGCGTCACCTACACGTCTTTTCGGGGAGAGCCAGCTGATGTGGAAGGTGGAGTTGTTATTGGTAAGCGAAAAATTCAGAAAACAACGACAACTTCTTCTAAGCTGAGTCAAGGTTTGGGCAGGTGTTTCAGAGGTTGTGTAGTTGCCGTCGTCCATCAACTGCCATCCCCTATTGAGCCATCCCTTCCAGCTGATCAGGCCTTGCCTTGCCCCTCAGTTTCTTCAGCACCTCTTCCACAGAAACCACGCTTAGTCTTCCGCCGTTTTTTTCATGGATTTTGAATCCCTGTGGATCATTGTTAAGGTCTTTGGCTTCAAATGTTGATTATACCTTAGAAGCGTGTGCGCATAGGAGTTGACAGTACAGCTAGGGGAAAAGTTGAAGGAGTTTGCGCGGGGTCCTTTGAGGCTACTTTTCTTTCCATCTCGTTACTAGGGAGCCTATTATTATGAAGACCGCCGCAAGCACTGAGACAATAGCCATGTTTATGATAATGCCTTCGGTGTATTTGTAGATCATGGCGGATCTGAGTCCCTCTGAGAAGTAGGTTAAGGGAAGTGCCTTGGCGATTGTCTGCATGTAGTCGGGCATGAACTCGACAGGCCAGTATGCTCCTGAAAGGAACATCATGGGAAAGGCGATGGCGTTTCCAATCGCAGAGGCAGCTTCCACGTCCTTTATGAGACCTGAAAGCACCATGCCTATTCCAGAGAACAGGACAGAGCCTATGAAGATGAAGACGATGGAAAATATGTCGGGTATGGCTTGAGCGTTGAATGCTAGCCAACCAACTACGATTATTATGGCTGTGAGCATGAGGTTCAACAGGGTTTGGCTGAGAACGTTTCCGAGGATCCACTCGAGTTTGCCAAGCGGCGTGATGGAAAGTCTCTTTATTATGCCCCTTCTTTTGAACTCTGTGGTGTTTGTCGTCACCCCTATGATTCCGTTGGTCATGATGAAGGCTGATATGACCCCGGGAAGATAGAAATCTATGGTCCTTAGCTGCCGTTCGGTGAAAGGCTCCTCTTCGAAGTTGACTATGTTTCTGGCTCCCATCAGCTCGTAGTTGAAGGCGTTGGCCACGCTCATAACAATGCTTCTAACGATTCCTGAGGACTGGTCTGAGGCGTCGAGGATGAGGGTCAGTGATGCTTTTCGGTCGGGAAGGCTCGCGTTGTATTGCCCCATCTGATCTATGCCTTGCTGCATGGCCATTCTCTCGGTCTCGTTTAGGAATGGCTCGAAGTACTCATACACCGTCTGCAGGGTGCTGTAGGATATTCCAACCCTAACCTTCAAGGTGCCGTTCAGCATGTCATTCTGGAAGCCTTCGGAGATTGCGAGAACGCGGATGTTCCCTCCTAACGGACCTAAAACGTCCCTGGCGTAAGATCTAAGATCTGTAACGTCTCCAGGTATGGTTCTTATCGCGAAAGTTTCTGTGGAGTTCAAGGCTTCGATGAAACCTTCTGAGAGCGGCGTTGGTGTTCCGTCTACGTCGAGGTTCTGGATGAAAAGGCTGTAGGTTGATGTTCCGCCGCCGCCGAAGACCGCTCCGAAAACTAGTAATAGCAGAACCGGGAACATTATACTGAAGAAGAGACCTGATCTGCTTCTCAACCAGTTCTTTGTGACAGCTTTGAATATTATTAGCGTTCTCCTCACGTCAGTTCACCCTCCTCAGTTATTCTTCCTCCAACCACCTTTAGAAACACATCTTCGATGGTCGGAGTCTGGATCTCGATCTCCTTCGTTAGGTTCATTTCGGTTAATGTGGACAGGACTCGCCACATCTCATTCACGTCGTCAGCCTTGACAAAGACATCCCCGTTGTGGTTCAAGGTTGTGCCGCCGAACCTGTCTTGCAGAGTCTTCGCCATTTCCTTGCCTCCTTTCCTTACGACGAGGACCTTCAGTCCGCCATACTCAGATATCAAGTCTTGAGACGAGCCGATGACAGCGATTTTTCCCTTGTTTATGATTGCTATTCTGTCAGCGAGCACCTGAGCCTCCTCCATGTAGTGACTCGTCAAAAACACGGTCTTGCCCAGCTTCTTCAAGTTCTCCATGACACTCCACACCTCTCTCCTCGCCTTAGGATCCAGCCCCGTGGTCGGCTCGTCTAAGAAAACCAGCTGCGGATCGTTGACGAGGGCCGCGGCCACGCCAACCCTCTGCTTCAAGCCGCCGGACAAGTTTTCAAACCGTTCATTAGCTTTGTCTTCCACGTCTAGGAGCTTTATGACCTCCATAGTGTCCAACTTTTTCTCATACATACCTCCGATCAGGTCTATGTTCTCCTTAACTGAAAGCTTGTCCAAGGCGCTGAAGTCCTGAGGTAAGACACCTATTCTCTTCTTGATCTCCTTGGCGTCTTCCCGCTTGGTCACATCATACCCAAAGACCTTCGCAGACCCGCTTGTGAGAGGTCTTATACACTCAAGGATCTCGACAGTCGTCGTCTTCCCGGCTCCGTTAGGGCCGAGGAAGGCGAAGACCTCTCCCTCATAAAGCTCAAAGGAGATGCCGTCAACGGCCCTTAGGTCCCCGTACTGCTTGACTAGGGAACTCACTTCCACAACTTTTTTTGCCATCCTTACCCAACCTAGCAAAATCAAGATGTATGTTTCAGGTTTCTTAATCCAGAGAGAGTTTAAAGATTTTAGCCTTTCGCATGTAGAGAAAAGTACTCGCCGTGATGTTGGAAGCACTTTTACCGAAATATCGTGCCAAGCGAGCGCACTTGTGAAGGAGTTGCATAGAGAAAAGAAAGGAAATAGAATGGCTGGAAGGCTTTTGCGTTGATTTATCAATTCACGCTGGGTTTCTTAGCGATGTTCAAGACAGCACACTCTGTGCCTGTCTACCATGCACACTTCTCTTCTTGCCACTCACGTGGCACTCCTTTACCTACTACTCTCTTACGTAACACACCTATAGCAAACGATAACGGACACATTTTAGCCAAACGGTCATCACCTTTCTATTTTTGGCTAACAGAAAGAAGGATGCTAATATGTTAAAAACTGCGTGTGCATGCTTCCTCAATGTTTGGCGGTTCATCTGAGGTTGATGTGGAAGTGGTTGTTGTATAGTGCTTAGTGGCTAGTTCTAGACTGAGTGTTTTCGGGGGTGGGTAGCTGATCTGGAAGCTGCGTGTTGTTGTTGGCTTTTTCCTGCGTTTGTTAACAACAACACCCGCTTCTAAGTTGAGTTAAGGCTTGGGCAGCTGTTTCATAGGTTTTCGTCTTCGGCTTTTTCCAGTTTTCTGTTTAGCTCTTCTAGGCTGTGGATTACGAATTCTCCTACGTGTTTGCCGGTTCTGTCGAGGTGGAAAGCCGGTATGCCTAGCCTTCTGGGGACGTCGAAGTCAAAATTCCGATCGTCACCTATGTGGATCATTTCATGTGGGGAGACTCTGAGAATGCTGCATACTCTCTTGTAGAGTTTGACGGTTTTCTTGACCACGCCGAAGTCAGAGGTTGAAGAGAAAACTCGGTCGAAAAAGTCTTTCATGTTGGCCTTTTCGAGTTCCAACTCAACAAACTCCCTAATAGCGTTCGTCACGACAACCAGTCTGAATCCTCTCTGCTTCAATTGCTCCAGCACCTTAGGCACCTCCGGATAAGCTTTTATTCTGTGTTCAAAGTTCCTCAGCAGTTCTTTCGCTTCGACGTTGAGGCCGAACTTCCTTATCCAGTAGTGAATGTCATACCACTCAAGCCTGTCCTTGCCCACCATGTCGTATTCTCTCTTCACGGTTTTCTTCGCGTTTTCAACGGAAACTCCTTTCTTAAGTGAGTATAGCCGCGGTATCTCCTCAAGCCAGACAGAATCAACGAACATGTTGTCGAAGAGTGTGCCATCCAAATCGAAAGAAATCACCTTTATCCTAGCCATTGTTCTTCCAACCACATACGTGCTAAGACGAAGTCGCAGGTTCGCTTCAGAAACTGAACTCCTTCTCAGCTTCCTCGATGGTTATCTTGAAACCGTAAATCGTGATCTTCAGGCTCTTGGCTGTCTTGTTGATTATCGTAAACCTTCCAAGTGTGATGAAATGAAATGGCTCATCGTAGGGGGCTAGCGTTCCGGTGTGAAGTTTCTTCGCCATCAACAATTCACCTACGTATCAATAGCAAAAAACATAAATAATAACTTCTATGCGCGCAAGCATAGACAAAAACCATAACAAAAAAGAGGGAAGATTCGGTCAGAGCATGCGTTTAGGCTATGGGTTGCGTGAAGACTCTCACTCTTCTGTTGACGATGAAGAGAAACACCGTCACCGCCGCGAAAACAATCGTCGTCGCTCCGAAGAGGTACATCATGTTTGTGACGTTCTTGTTGGTCGCCAGCTGCTCCTCCAACTGACCCTCCAGTTGTTCGTTAATCGTTTGTTGTTCCTCCAATTGATCTTCCAATTGTTCGTTAATCGTGACTTGTTCCTCTAGTTGTTCTTTGTAGGGCGATTCTATGTAGAGTAACGGTTGATAGGTTAGGTGTTCTGATGCGAACCAATTCTCCGCCGGAGGGTTCCAAAGCTCGGTTACGGCTTTCACATAAACCTTCGTGTAGCCTGAAGCGATGTTGGTTGGAAGACTGAACGGAATGTAGAAGGTGCTTGAATTTCCCGGCTGAATCTCAGAGGGTAAAGTTGCATTGGTCTCGAATATCCCTTTGTAGGGGTTTTCGTCAGTGTAGTAGTACTCAATTGTGGCGCTTAGCCCGGTGACCCTGATTTTGTTTTCTTTGTCGTTGTTTATGGTGACTGTGATGTAGCCTGTTTCGCCTTGGTGGTACGTGTCCTTGTCAAAGGTGCACGCAGTGATTGTCGTAGCTTGCACAGCAAAGGGAACAGTCATCAAAGAGAGAAATGTCA
>Ga0224501_10001742_pt1 | contig 16931 bp, 12 predicted proteins | sample SF_Oct11_sed_USG_4_FD_169105 | JGI IMG/M metagenome (GOLD analysis project Ga0224501, IMG submission 169105) | Sediment microbial communities from San Francisco Bay, California, United States - SF_Oct11_sed_USGS_8_1 | ecosystem: Environmental > Aquatic > Marine > Sediment | place: USA... | reverse complement strand
GTTGCGACCGCCGGTAATATTCAAAGTTGTGCGACAGGATGCGGGCCATCTCAAACGCTGTGGCCGGTACCCCGGCGATGGCCATCAGCGAATAGTCGTCGATGGGAATCACCTTGTCGCACCGCTCGTACATGATGGCATTGCCGGCGGTGGCGCGGCGGTCCCCGGCGACAATCACACCATCCTTGAAGTGAAAGGCCAGCACCGTGGTGCCCTGAGGCAGGCTGGCCTTGTCGACGGCAGTTAATCCCGCGATCGCTTTGGGCCAGGAATACCCCGACCGTTCCAGAAGATCGATGAAATCCCCCGGCCCGTTAAAATGATTTTCCAGTTTATCGCTCATTGACCCGTTCGCTGTTTGTATTTTTCAGATTGCTTGGGGTCGACTTTTTTCATTCGTTTGAGAATACCGTCACGCCCCGGCCGGTTCACATCGGGTTTGGAGGGACCGCTGTCCTGCCGGTCCGGTGTGGACTCCTTTTTTTCCTCCCGCCGTATGGGATCATTCATTTCCATGCAAACTGCTCCTTGTTGGAATTCAGGGCCTGCCCGACATCTTCTTTGGTGATGATACCGGACAAATCCAAATACTCTCCATTGTCGAATTCGATTCCGGTCCAATGGATATTTTTAATACGATCGAGTTCCTGCTCTACCGCCTGCCCGCGTATCCGCGCCCGCGTGTCCTGCGGGGCACGATGGACGGCGGCGGCAACTTCCTGGGGGTCGATCAGGCCCGCCACACTGCCTTCGTCACGCAGGCCATAATACAGGCCGCGCTCCGGGTTTAAGTTATGATACTCCAAATCGAGGCTTTGCAACATCGGGTCTGCCCAATCCAGGCCTTCCGATTCAATAAAATCGTTGAACAGGCTTTGCTTGATCGCCCAGTCGATGCGGTCGGCCAGATTTTCCGGATGGTTCCGGTGATCGTTCAGCGTCCGGTCCCATTCGCGGGTCACCCAGTTCCATTCCTCAATATCGCCGGAAAGCCCGGTATGCCTGAGCGCCTGCTCCAGATACCATTCCTGGATTTCCAGCGGGGTGGCTGTTTTGCCTGACTTCAATCGCAGAGCCACTTTGCCGGTGATATCCCGCGACACACGCTGGACATCCGCCACCGGATCTTCCAGCTCAAACAGCGTATCTAATTTTCCCGCGCCGATCAAGGTCAGCACGAGACGGGTGGCACCCACTTTCAGCGCCGTGGCGTACGGCGACATGTTGGCATCTCCCAGAATCAAATGAAGGCGCCGGTAATTCTGAGTGGCATGCGGCTCGTCACGGGTATTGATGATGGGCCGCTGGGTCATGGTCTCGATGCTGAGCACGCTGTCGATAAAATCGGCGCGCTGGGACAACTGGAGGCCGGTAAACCCGTCATCATTTTTTCGTTCCGCCCCGACTTTTCCGGAACCGGCGTACAATTGCCGCGTCACCAGGAAAGGCACCAGGTGCCGGACCCAGGTGTCGAATTCCAGTTGGCGCGGAATCAGATAATTGTCGTGCGTGCCGTAACTGTGCCCGCTGTAATCGGTGTTGTTCTTGAACAGTTGCAACGCATCGCCGCCCAAATCCTGATTGCGGAGGCGGACACACTCCCCGACAATGTGTTCACCGGCCAGATCGTGCGCAACCAGATCGAACACGGTGCGGCATTCCGGCGTGCTGTATTCCGGGTGCGTGTGGTCGTTGTAAAAACGCGCACCGTTTGTCAGCACCCGGTCGCTTTTCATCTCCCAGTACGAATAAGGCCGCTGGCGGTCCTGTTCGCAGAACTCGTCTTCCTCTTCATCCTGCGCCAGCCGCGACACCTGAAAACCGCGCATGTCGAGATGCGTACGCTCACGGGAATAGGCCCATGTACGAAAAGAACTTTTCGCCTCACAACGTCCCAGCAGGAGCATCGACTCTTCGACCGGATCGGACTCTTCCTGATCTTCCCGGATGATGCCGTACTCCGTTTCGATACCCAGCAGTGGGACGATTTCGTTCATATGATCGACCGGCTGAGGGTATTGGATGCGGCCTGATCGGAATCGTTGGGCCGCCGGACCCGCGCCACTTTTTTGGGATCGAAATCGAGAAGCTGAAGCCAGTCTTCCATGTTGGAATCAGCGGGTAAAACGCTGTTCTCGGTAAATTCGTTTTCGAGAGCTACCATCAGGTCTTCGCTTCGGATATGCAGTTCGCCACCGGCAATGGCGCGTTCGATGGCGCGCTCCTTGGCGCGCAGGACAATGCCTTCGAGAATGGCCCCGGAAATAAAGTCCTTCCAATAGAGTTTTTTGAACTCGCCGCTACGGAGCGTCAAAATCAGCGCTTCCTGCTCCGGTGTTCTTTTGAACAGATGATCGAGAAAGGGGTTGATCAGGTCTTCCAGCCTGTCGCCTTCTATCGGGAGCTCCGGTTTGAGATACACTTTCAAAATGGATTCACAATCCTCGCGACTGGGGCGTCCCACTTTAATTTTGCGGTCGATCCGTCCCGGCCTCAATATCGCGGGGTCGATCAGATCGGGCCGGTTGGTCGCCAGGATCACCACCATTTCGCGAACCGACTGAATGCCGTCCATTTCCGCACAGAACATCGGGACCAGCGTATTGGAAATATTGTTGACGCGCATGGCCTGCCGCGTTCCCAGCACTGATTCGGCTTCGTCGATGAAGATAAAGGGAAGCTTGCCCTTTTCCTTGTACTCGCGCGCCCGCTTGAAAATTTCCCGGACCTTGCGTTCCGATTCACCCAGCCACATGTTGAGAATTTCCGGACCCTTGACGTGGATGAACCGTCCTTCCAGATCGCGACTGCCTTCATCCTTGGACTTGAGCTGATTCACCACATCGGACAGGATAGCCTTGCCGATCAGCGTTTTACCGCAACCGGGAGGGCCGTAAAACAGGAACCCCTTGGGCATGCGGTATTCCATTTTACTAAGCATCTCTTCGTGGAGAATGGGGTACTCGATGACCTTGCGGACTTCCTCGATGACTTTCTCCTGTCCGCCGACCTGCTTCCAGGTAACGGGCAGGTAATCGTCCTCCACCAGCGACTTGGACTGGCGTTTGGGAAGGCGTTTCATGATGACCTTCTGAGTGGGATCGAGAATGACCTCGTCGCCTTCCTTAAAGGTTTCCTGCTCCAACTCGGTACAGGGAACCACCATGGACTCGGAGGAATTGGCGCCTCCGCCCACCAGCCAATGGCCGTCGTCCAGACGGGATACAATTCGGGATACCGGGCCGCGTTCCGGTCGGGGCAGTTTGGCAATGGCGACAAAACCTTCGTTGACCGCAACCTGGTCTCCCACCTGCAGTTCTCCGTTTTCGAGAATTTCGGGAGAGACCGCCGCCTGGTAATCGGTACCGCCGACATTGAGACGGTAGAGATTATCCTGGCCCTTGCCGAGTATGGTCCCGATGCGGTGGGCCGGCAGTTTGAGCTGGCGAATGGTTTCTTCCAGCGTTTTGATTTTGAGATTATACTGCTGGGCGGACTGCTGGGCCTGCAGGAGGGCATCGCGCAAATCGAATATTTTCTCCTGGAGATCGGGCCGTTCGGCCGTTTCTTCCAGCATTTGGTCGATCAATTCTATAATATGGGTCGGGTCTCCCATGAGCCACCTTATTGGGGAATAATTATCAATTGTATGAATAAAAAACTCAATAAATCAAGTCATTTCGCAGGTTTGGAGGGGTTGCGCATTCCCCGGAAAACCCGCCCTTTATAGCTCTTCGGGAGGGAAAATCATATGACCTCGACAGCCCAGGAGTCCGCCTCCACTAAACCTTTGATTTTAAACAAAAATTGGTGGAATTACTGTTAGTTTTTTAATTACAATAACTTAATACGTTTAAATTGTTCAGGAGATATTCCGGCGGTCGCCCCTCACGAAAAACATCTGCGGGGTCACCGGATCAAGCCATGTTCCACATAAACAACAAACCCATCATCGACAAGTGTATTGTCAGCTTCAGCCATAACCGGTATGAGAGCCGGAGCCAGGCGGACAAGTTCGCGTTGGAAAAGGCGCGGCGGGAAATCGCCCAAAAGAAAAAAGGCGTCAGCCACCTTATCTTGCGGGCCGATGGCGACGACATCGACCGCCTCAAATTCCTGTTTCTGGTGCAAGGCATTCCCATCATGTGTTACGCACTCGGCAATTTGCTTTTGTCGAGCCTGAAAGAAATCGTGGTGGTGGGTTCTTCAGAGGTCAATACCATCCTTGAACACTTTCTCAGTGTGGTCGACACCCACGGCAAGAAGGTGACCTTCGTTCACGAAGACCCCGACAACCTTCTGCTGATCAACACGATGATCCTGGGGCGGAATGAACTGTCGCTGGCCGCCAACGAACTGGTGTTGTTTCAGCCGGGCGACCTGCCTTTCATGTACGACCTGGAGGGAGTCCTGCAGGACAAGGACCTGAAGAGTCATAATCTGATCCTCTGGCTGAATTCGCGGCAGGCGATGTTTCCGCAATTTAAAGAAAACCCTGCCAGCGAATTTGTGGTGCGCAACTACCATTACCGGGTCATCGCCGAAAAGGCCAAACAACTGCACGATGTTAAGGAACCCAACGTTTATCCCATTAATCTTTCGGCGATTGAAGACGATATCATCGAACTTCTGCACCAGACGCGCAAGGACGGCAAAATCCTGAACGCCGGTTTGAGCAAGGCCCTGCGTTCTCCGACCCGCATGCTGAGGTTGTTGCCGGTGCTGGCGAAACATTTCAGGCACTTCGATTCCGATTTAAAACAGTTTCGTTTGAACGACCGGTTCAAATTCGGGGCGCATCTCAAAAATTTCAATCAGGGTGCGTCCATTCTTCTGGACACCCCGTTTATCGCCAAATTCAATGATGATCCCGCATTCGTTGCAGATGTGGATGCGCTGGAGGACTGGGAGGATTTCGAATCGCTGACGCATCTGGCTGATGAACGACACAGCGGAGACGGGTTGGCGGCTATTCATCCCTTTGGGAAAGAATTACTTCAGTTCAGGGAGAAAGCCATGCCCAGGCTGAGAAAGGTTATTCCGATGTATGCCGATTTCAAGAGTTACCTGAATGATCTGTACCGGTCGCTCGAAATGAAATATGTTCCCTTCAATGATAACGGTATATACGATACCCCAAACCTGCACACCCCGCAAATCGAAACCGCCTATCGATGGTACGCAGACAAAACCCGAAAATTTGTCAAAAGAATAGCGTGACCGGTCAAGGCATCGGTTAATTGTTTAATCCTTTCTATATAAGTACAGATTCAGGGCGGAAATACGTTTTTATTTGCTGGCGGCGACCGGTATGCGATACAGTTAATTCAGGTTGCGCTGTCCTGACCTCATTGCGAGAAGTCCTTAAAGAGACAGGTTTTTTCTCTTATTTTGGCTGAAAGAGTTTGAGTTATGCCGATCAACCGGTTTGACATTCAGGAAGCTCCACGGCTTCAGAAGTTCGTCCTCATCTCGCTGGGCCTGCATATCGCGATCATGGTGGCTCAGGGATTAATGCCTGACGAAAAACAAAATGTCAGACAATTTCCTCCCGTAAAAGTCACCTATCTGCCTCCGGAGAAACAAGCGCCTCCAGCCAAAGCCCAGACCCTGGTCGACGCTCCTAAACCTCAGAAAACAGAAGCACCCAAAAGTTCCGAACTGATTGCCAAATACGATAGCCGGGCGCACGCCAACCAAAACCCTGGAAAGCATCTGATCTACAAAAACAAAAAAACCGTGGTCCCAAAAACCAATCGCTCCGATTTGGCCAAAAAACCCTCGAAAAATGCTCCCAAAACATTCAGGAAACCGGCCCCCACACCCAAGACGATCAAAAAACCGTATCAACCCTCTGACAAAGGATTTGAACTTCCCAAAACAAAGGGCCAAATTTCCGAGCAGCCCACACCCAAGCAGATCGCCGGTGGAACCCTGGCGCTTCTGGATGGCTTCGATCCGGAAAAATATGCGGCGCTGGACACCGATTCCCCTCAGACGGAGGATGACGATGAAGTGATTTCCCTCGACACCAAGGAATCGAAATACGCTTCCTATTTTGCCCGCATCAAGCACCAGATTGAACGGGTCTGGACCTATCCGGAGGACGCGGCGCGGAACGGGGTATCCGGACGCCTGACCTTACGGTTTCAAATATCCAAAGACGGCAACCTGATGAATGTTCGGCTGATCACCGATTCCGGGCACGTCATTCTTGATGAAGCGGCGCTTCAGGCTGTCAAATCGGCGGCGCCCTACTATCCCTTTCCGGTGACCATCGATCGTGAGTCACTGTCCATCCTGGCCACCTTCATCTACAACCGCAACCAGGGCTCTCAAACCTTTCCGGTTCCTTAAGCGCGTGGTTTCGAAAATCGAGTTTTAATTTCAGGGAAACCTTTTCGAACAGCAACGTGGGGATGTGGCGGGTTGAGCGAATACCTGTTAATGTGCCGGAGAGGATGCGTACATAACACTGCTGAAGTGTTTATTGATTTCCACCCGATCCTGATCTCCAAAATGCAGAAAGGTCGCGCCGACATCATAACCGGACCCTGACCGCTGGAGACGGGTCACTTTCCCCACCATCACCAGGGGTTGTTCCCGGGATGAAAGAGGCACTTCCACCTGTATCCTGCTTCCCAGAGCGATGGGGCTCTGCGATTCAAACAATACCCCTGAAAGACTGAGGTCCTTGATACGGCCCAGCGCAGGCACCTGGGTGTTCTTCATGCCCAACTCCTGAACTTTGATGGGACCGATCAAATCCATTCTGCAATTGTGGCGCTTGTCCTCGGAAAACAGGACGATCTGGTTGCGGCCCTGATGCTTGGCCCGGTATAAAGCCCGGTCGGCGCAATCCACCAGCTCAGCAATGATATCCGTATCCAGCGGAAAAGTGGCCACCCCGCCGGTGGCGGTGACCTGAATCGGGGTGCCTTCATAACTCAATTCCATGGTTTCGATTTTATGCCGGATGCGCTCGGCAAGAATCAAAGCATTGTATTTCTGAGTTCCGGGAAGGATCAGGATGAATTCCTCTCCGCCAAAACGGGCCGCGATATCTTCAGCCCGTTTTTCTGATTGAATCAGTTTGGCGAGAGATTTAAGAACATAGTCCCCGGCCAGATGCCCCAGGGAATCGTTTATTTTTTTGAAATGATCGAGGTCCAGAAAGATCAGTGAAAATTCACTTTGATGCCGCTTGCAACGGGCCGCTTCGGTCTTGAGGGCCTCTTCAAAACAGGTCCGGTTATACAGGCCGGTCAGGCTGTCGCATTTCGAGAAATGATGGGTTTCTTCAAACAGGTTTAATTCCACCACTTTGGGATGAACCATGGCCCGCTGGACGGTTAACATATAATCACATACCGCCGTCACCAGGTTGACGGGCCGATTCATGGACGCCATCATCTCGCTTCGGTGTTGTACCAGGTTCCGCCAAACCGTTTCGGCCTCTTCTTCCTGATATTCCAACTGGGTCAGAATATTCAGCAGAACGGGATAAATTTGATCGCCCTGGGTTCCTGCCATATGGTCCACATGGCGCAAAAACTCATCCTCATTCTGTGAATAGGCACTCAATTGCTGGATCAGGGAAGCTCTTAGAATTTCTCTTGAACCGTTTTGCATCCTGGTTTCCTGTCATTTCTGGTTTATCTGACAATTTGCTTCTTTATAAGCAAAACAAATGCCAAACCAACCAAGGGCTCAGATACAAACCTCATAAAATCAATCATTTATTGAGCTTATAGAATTTTCGGGCAAACGATGAGAGGTTCCCCGGACGGGTAAATTCCCTGAGTTCCGTCAGTCATCGGGTGATTCTGCCGGAATTTTTGACGTTTCTATATTTAGGAGATTGGGTGAAACGGTTTGGATGGGTCTTGGGATTGGGGTTGAATCAGGACAAGGGATGAACTTTAAGGTAAGAGCTCAATTCCCGGCGATCGGCTCCCTGCAACTGGACAAAGCTGACGCCGATATCGTAGTAATCCTCGAACGCCTCAACACGCACCACCGTGCCGACGACAATCATCGGATTGTCAGAAGTAGGAATGGGTACCTCCACCTGGATCTTGGTTCCAATATTATAGGGGTCCCTCGATTGGAACAGGATTCCCGAAAGGCTGAGGTCCTTACTTTTGGCAAAGGCCTGGTTCTGACCGACCCATTTTCCCAAAGGCTGAATTTTGACTTCACCGGTAAAATCTACGCGCACATACTGACGCTTGTCGGTGGAATAAAGACATATCCGGTTTTTCCCTTCCGATTTGGCGCGGTACAAGGCCTGATCCGCACATTGGATCAGCTTTTGGGCATCTACCGCATCTTGAGGAAAGGTGGCCACCCCGCCGCTGACGGAGATTTTGATATCCTTGCCGTCAAACAATAGAGACAAATCCTGAATTTTCTTCCGGATACGCTCGGCCTTGATGATGGTGTTGACCTTGTTGGTTTCAGGAAGGATAATTACCAGTTCTTCGCCTCCGTAACGGGCCACTACATCCTCTTCCCGCTTTTCCTTGACGATCAGGTTCGCCACCTTCTTAAGAACGAAGTCCCCCGCAAGATGTCCCATCGAATCATTGACATTTTTGAAGTCGTCCAGATCCAAAAACAGGATGGAGAATTCGGTTTCGTACCGTCGGGATCGGGAAATTTCCCCGCTCAGGGATTCCTCAAAATAACCCCGGTTATACAATCCGGTCAGGGAGTCGCATTTGGAAAAATGGTTGGCCTCTTCAAAAACATTGAGTTCAACTACTTTGGGATAATTGAAAGATTTTTTGACGGTCAAAAAATAATCGCATATGGCGGTCAGGAGGTTGACCTGCCGTTTGAAGGAATCGCTCATCTCCTTACGATGCTTTAATATGCCTTCCCAAATGCCCTTGGCCTCTGCCCGGCTGAAATCAAGCTGGGTAAACACGTTGAGAAGCACAGGGAATATCAAATCCCCTTCGGACTTGGCAATCGCCTCCAACTCTTGTAGAAACTTTTCCTCATCCTGCCCATGATTCTTCATGAAGCCGATGATGGAGTCTCTCAAGGGTCGAATGTTTTCAGTTTTTTTTATATTTTCAATTGTTTTATCGGCCATTAGAGAAATCAGGAAATAGTTTTGGAAACCATCTCAAAAAACGGGCATTAAATAAAGCGAATAATTCACTCGAGCGAAAAGAAAATATTACTTCCGGGTCCAGGGAGTTACCCGTCCTCCTCATCCACACTGGTACGGATACTCACCCAGGACTCCAGATGCAGTGCTTTGGAGTATATAGAAAAAAGCAATTAACAATAAATACCCCAATCGGGGTATTTATACAAGTTCCAAAGTCTTCAATTTCGATAGCTTTTCGGAAAACCGTAGAGCGTCTTCCCCCGCCGAACTCAACTTGTTTCCGATCACATTGAGGAAAACCAACCCGCTGAGATGGTCCGATTCCGCCAAAAAATAGGCCCCCTCATCGCCGATCTGGTTCAGTCCCAGAACCAAAATCCGCAAACTGGACAGGGTGGTCGATTCCGCAATCGCCTTCGCACCCTGCGCGTGTATCCAGTTGTCCTGCTCCAGATGCAATTCCTCCACCCCGGTCAGGGCTTTACTTTGCGCAAGGGCAATGACCCCCGCATCTGCAATATTGTTGTCGTTGAGACGAAGATACCTCAACCGGGTCCAATGCGGACTTTGTCCGATAGCCTGAGCCCCTTCCGCATTCAAACCGTTTTCACCGAGGTCAAGCCGCTCCAGATGCTTGAAGTTTGCCGATTGCGCCAGCGCCTGGGTTCCCTCGGCCCGGATATCATTATTATTGAGGTCCAGAGAGGTCAACCGATTCAAGGAATTCGACTGCGCCAGCGAAATCGCGCTGTCCGTGGTCAATCCATTGCATTTCAAATGCAACGATTCCAGTTGGCTGCCGAGGCTGGACTCGGCCAGAGCATAAACTCCATCGTCACCCACATGGTTGTTGTCCAGGTTCAGGTGCTTCAGGTTGGGAAACACCGCCGAGCGGGTCAGCCATTCGATTCCCTGATCGGTCAGATGGTTGTCCGACAGATTGAGCGATTCCAGCCGTTCCATCGGAACGCCCTCGGCAATTTTCTGTAGGCCCTCGTCGCCGATGCCGGTATCGGTCAGGTCCAGACTCTTCAGCCGCGATCCCAGGTCGGATGCGGCCAATGCCTTGACGCCCAAAGCCTCCACCCGATTATAGGACACATCCAGATGTTCGAGCCCGGTCAACGTCTGGCTGATCGCCAGCGCTTTCAGTCCCACCGGCCCGATTTCGTTGCTGGCGACACTCAGTTTTTTCAGGTTGGCGAACGTTTTGACTTTGGAGATGAAAAACAGCCCGTCGTCGTCCACATTATTGTTGTCGATGATGAATTCATCGAGGCCGGTCAGGTGCGGGGAAATACATAAATGTTGAAGGCCGGCGGTGGTGAGGCCGGTTTCCCGGAGATTCAGCACTTTCAAACGTGCCAGCGGGGCGAGGTCGGCCAGCAGTTTGCAGTCATCCTCTGCCAACTCCTGGCGGATCAGGTCCAGCGACGTGGAGTTTTGCTCCATCTTGTGCTGAACCACGCTTAACAGGTCTTCCGCCTCCGTGTATTTCTCGAAATACCGGAGAAATGCCAGACTGTCGTTGATGTCTTTCGCTTCCGCCATAGCCTCACCTCAGGATAGGGATGAAGCGCATTATAGCATCCTCTGGAATAGGGGATGTACGGAAAAGGAACTATTCAGCCTTTGGGTGAGACGAGACGGTTAGCTTTTTAAAGAAAGAGTTTTTATCTGGAATTTGTTGGGACTCCGGGAACAATTGATCCTTATCAGAATCTTTTACAAACCGAATCAAATTCTCAGAATTATCTGTTAACGTAATAATAGATCCTTCCTTATCAATACTTCCCTTCACTTGCCCCGACTTGATACTTTCCTCCACATATTGATCGTCCATCATTCTTAAATAAAGATTCCCATCCTCGGCAATCTTATAAAGAAATATCCAATAAAAACCTTCTCCAGGTTCTAGTTTTCCCGGCACACCGGTAGCACCTTTCTTGAAATCCCTAATATTGCGAATACTCATGAAATGGTCCTGCCCTATCTGAGTAGTCAGCATTTGGAATGTGGATAGACCTAAACCTCCCTCATCCTTAGGACCTACAATAACTCCCTCCAGCCACCCCTCTTGCTCCTTGGAAATATGAACAAATATTGGACGGCCATTCTCTTGGTAAACCCATACTTCTGACAAACGTTCATCGTTAGGCTGTTTCCCAGGTTGAGAAAGGGGGTATTTGGAAAAGGGAGGCGCACTGCAAGCGGATATAACAACACAAAACAAAATCAGAACAAGAATGAGTACCCTCTGCATAACAACACCGCCTTTTGCTGTTTAGAAACAGGAAACCTTTTGCGTCCTGCCGAAAGGACTCTCCTGAGATAGGGCAGGATTACGCGGCCTTGTTCAAATGGACGGAAACGACTTTGGAAACGCCGCGCTCTTCCATGGTCACGCCGTACAGGGTGTCGGCGAAGGACATGGTTTTCTGGTTGTGGGTGATGATGATGAACTGGGTTTTGTCGGACATCTCCTTCAGCATTTCCTGAAAGCGGACGACGTTGGCCTCGTCCAGCGGGGCGTCCACCTCGTCCAGCAAACAGAAGGGGCTGGGCCGGACTTTGAGAATAGCGAACATGAGCGCGATGGCCGTCATGGTTTTTTCGCCGCCGGACATCAGGGAAATATTATGCATGGCTTTGCCCAGCGGGCTGGCGGTGATTTCGATCCCCGATTCCAGAATATTGTCGGGATCGGTCAGGGACAATTCCGCCTTGCCGCCCAGAAACAGCCGCGTGAAATTATCCTGAAAATGCTCGTTCACCTGTTCAAAGGTTTCCTTGAACAATTTGCGGGTGGTCTGGTCGATTTTTTCTATGGTTTCGTGCAGGGTGCGAATGGATTCGGTCAAATCTTCCTGCTGTTTCTGCAAAAAGTTGAATCGCTCGTTGGCATTTTGAAATTCAGACAGAGCCGCCAGATTCACTTCCCCGAGCTTGGCCACTTTATCCTTCAGTTCGGTGAGTTCTCCGGTCACCGCCTCTTCATCGACTTCCCCGTCGTACTGATTAAGCATTTCCTGGAGGCTGACATTGAAATCCTCAAACGCCTTTTCCTCAATATGGGTGATCTGGATTTTCACCTCGGATCGTTTTAGCTCCACCGCCGAAAGTTCTTCGGTCATTTCCTGCACCCGGTGCCCCAGCTCGCGGCTTTCGCGGTCTTTGGCTTCGAGCAAGTCCTCTTGCTCCATCAGGCTCTCTTCCTCGCCAACCACTTCACCGGACAGGCGATCCTTCTCTCTTGCCTTGCCGAGGATGCTTTCCTCAATTTCGGCAATGGCTTTCTGATTTTCGGCAATTCGCTCGGAATTGATTCGGCTGTCTTCACTGCGCTGCTGGATGCGTCTGTTCAGAGTTTCTTCCTGCATGTCCAGTCGCTTGATTTCCAGCCGGACATTGTCGCGCCGGCCTTTCATGGAGGCAACCCTCACGTTCACCTCATTGATCCACCCGGCCATCACTTCAATTTCCTGGCGTTGATCCCTCAGCGTGATACGAAGCTCTTCGATCACGGCTCCGGCCTGTTCCTTTTCTTCTTCACCGGTTCGGATTTCGTGAGCCAGGATATCTTGTTCCTGCGACAACTCTTCCAGCTCACCCGCCCCCGAAGACAATTCGCGCTCGAGGTGAGTCTGTTTTTGATCCAACCGTTCCAGTTCCCTGCGGGCCTGCTCCAGGTCGTTTCGGCACTGGGTCTGTTCGATTTCCACCTGATGCACCGACACACCGGCAGACCGGTAACTTTCTTCAATCGCGGAAAGCTCGCTCTCTGCATTACCGCAAGCTTCCTCCAGAGCGTCCAAATCTTTTTGCAGATGAACCACCTGCTCGCTCAACTCTTCCATCTCGCGGGTCTGAGCCAACAGACCACCGGGATCCTCCCCGTTTCGGCCTCCGGTGACCAGCCCCTGCGCATCGATCACTTCCCCCTCCAGGGTCACCACGGTGCCCTGAAATTCATCATGGGAGTGCAGTTTGAGGGCGGTTTCCAGATCGCGCACCAGCACCACATTGTTGAGCAGATGCTCGAATACGGATTTGTATTCTTCGCGCGTCTCAACCAGATCGGCCAGTTTCCCGACAACGCCCTGGTCGCCGTTCAAATACACCGGCTTGAGAGGAATCGATTTTGGATTCAGCGGGATGAAAGTCCCGCGGCCGGACCGATGCTCATTGAGATAACGAATCACGTCGAGGGTATCGGAGTAGGAATTGACGATCATGCTCTGGAGTTTTTCGCCCAGCACCGCCTCTACCGCCGCCTCGTATTCGGCAGGCGTTTGAATGACATCCACCACCACCTCGCGCAAACCCTCCGGCCGGGAATTCTGACTCATCAGCGACCGCACACCCTGCCCGAACCCTTCATACTGGCTGCGCAACTCCTTCAGCGAACTGAGGAGGGACGCTTTGGACAGGTAGGCCTCCTTGGCGGCCCGGGCCTTCGTTTCATTCTCCTTGAGTTTTGCCTTGCATCCACTCAGTTGCTCCTCCAGCCTCAGCTTCTCCTGCCTGCAGGCTTCCAGATTATGCGTCTTCTGATCGTATTGATCCTGAGCTTCGACCAAAGCGGATTGAGAAGAAACCCTCAACCCGCGCGTTTCTTCCAGTTCACGGGAAAGCTTTTCCCCCCGTTCACTCAGGTATTGCCGCCGGGTTTCAAGCTCCGTCAGCGAATTCTTTTTCCGGGAGAGCTCGTGAAACAGTTCCAGCACCCGGCTTTCCCGCTCCTGAAGCTCTCTTTCCAGCTCCCGCATCAGGCCTTTACTGTGTTCGCACTCGCGGACTTTTTCCTCGCATTCCAACGCCTGCGCCTGAATTTTTTCTTCGGCGGCTTCCAGTTCCCGGCGATGCGTCTCCCGCTCCTCGCTGTGGGATTCGATTTCTTCCTGCATCTGCCGGATTTCCCGTGCCGCCGCTTCCTTATCCGACTGAGCCTGCTGAATCTGGGAGTTTCTCAGTTCAATATTGTGCTCGCTCCGGCTGATCTCCGCCGTCAATTCATGCAGAGAATTGCGCTTCTTGTTAAGCGCGGCAGTCAGTTCGTCGATTTCAATTTTCATCCCGCTGATTTCATTTTCCAGCGTCGATTCCCGTGCGGCCCATTGCGTTTTCTGCTCCACCTTTTCCTTATAAACCTTCTCCAACTCGTCGAACTGCACCTTCAATTCACGGATTTTTTTCGAAAACAGGCCGAGGGACAATTCTTTGATCTGCCCGTGATATTTCTTATAACGCTCCGCCTTGGCGGCCTGCCGTTTCAACGACTCCACCTGCCGTCCCAACTCCTGAACGATGTCGGAAATCCGGTCCAGGTTCTGGCCGGAGCTGTCCAGCTTGCGCAGGGCTTCCGCCTTCCGGACCTTGAACTTGAGCACACCCGCCGCCTCTTCAATCCAGATGCGGCGCTCCTCCGGCTTGGAGCTGATCATGTCCTGAATATGCCCCTGCTCAATAACGGTCAACACTTTGGGGCTGATGCCAATGTCGAGGAACAGGTCGGTGATATCCTTCAATCGACAGGGAATTTTATTGATATAGAACTCGCTGTCGCCGGATCGGTGGTAACAACGGGTGACTTTGATTTCATCTGATAAATTCGGAACGCTGGCCACGCGCAGACCTTTTGGTACATCGCCCAACGTCATCGAAATTTCAGTGCGGTTGACCGGCTTGCGGGCTGAAGATCCGTTGAAAATGAGATCGGTGATGCGTGTGCCGCGCAGGGCTTTGGAGCTTTGCTCGCCAATGATCCACCGGATGGCGTCTGAGATATTACTCTTGCCGCACCCGTTGGGGCCGACGACGGCAGTGAATCCGTTGGTGAAATCGAGTCGGGTGGTATCGACGAAAGACTTGAAACCGGCAAGTTCGAGCTGTTTGAGAATCATTGGTACTCCAGTAGGCCTTTAAAAATTAAGCGTTTATAGCAAACCCTATTATGCACCGCAGATTATAACATCAGGCACCGGTTGTAAAGCGATTTTTATACAATTGGTGGGGGTAAATGGGGCCCTAATGCCCTATATATTGTGGTTTATTGGAAAACCTATTTTAAAACCGGATCGGCAATCCTTGGATTTAGGTGCAACCTTTCGTATTTAATGGCTGTTGACTCATAAAGATTTGTCCTGGTTGGGGGTTTTCGATATGATTTCTTCTTTACCGAGCCCCCTGCAAAGCCCTGTCCTCCCGAGTTGGCCGAAAGAAGGAGGCAGGTTGCCATACTTCGACAAGCTCAGCATGACAACCTGTTACATGGAGTTAAAAATATGAAATTTTACGGATACAACAAGTGCGGCACATGCCGCAAGGCGCAAAAGTTTCTGGACGGCAAAAAGGTGACGTATCAATCCATCGACATCACGGAAACGCCGCCGCCGAAAACGGTTCTGAAAAAGGCGCTTAAAGACCGCGAACTCAAAAAACTGTTCAATACCAGCGGGGTGCAGTATAAGGAACTCAATATCAAGGATAAGCTGAAGACGATGACCGAGGCCCAGGCGCTCGACCTGCTGGCGTCCAACGGACGGCTGGTGAAACGTCCGATTGCGGTGGACGGCGACCGCATCACGGTCGGGTTCAATGAAGATGAATACAACGATATGTGGTCCAAAAAGAAATAATGGACCTGAGCGCGCTGGCGGGCCAGCTGAAAACCCAGTTCCCGTTACCGGAGCCGCCGCCTTTGTCGGTTGATTCGAAATCTTCCGCAGTGCTGGTCGTTCTTTATACCCGATACCGCCAACCACACGTTCTGCTGATCCGGCGGGCCGAGCACTTGAACCGACATGCCGGGGAAATCTCGTTTCCCGGCGGCTTTTATGAGGCCGGTGACGCCAGCCTGCTGGACACGGCGCTCCGCGAAACACGCGAAGAGTTGGACCTCAATATCCCGGCCTCTCAGATAATCGGCTTACTGCCTGAAGTTCAAACACTTACAGGCATTACCATTTCCCCCTTCGTCACCATCCTGGATTCCCTCCCTGCTTTCCAAAAAAATCCGGAAGAGGTTCAGGACGTGCTGGAAATTCCCCTGCTCCCCCTGCTCTCCACTCATCACCGCGAAATGGGCTATCCTATTGAAAAAAATATGGTTGCTTACTGGTACCTGCAGAATCGCGTGTGGGGCGCCACAGCAAAAATCTTACACCAGATCGGAAAAACCGCCTCATAAACGTAAACCCCATATTCTTTGCCAAACGAATACCATTGAAACCCGCCCCCTAAAATCCAACCGGGTCCGGACGGGGTTTACAATTCTCCAGCGGGGATTTATTCTTAGTAAAATTCAGATTACTTTCTATGAAATTCTTACCCATTTAAGTGAGGAGAAGAGGTATGAAACGGTCCCTGATATGGATCACATCGATTATTTTCATCCTGAGCATCGCTGGAAATGCTACCGCTGGAAACTTGAGCCTTCTGATCGTAAAAAATTACATGGTATCCGCAGAGGCTGATTCCTTTTACACCCAAGGCGTTGAGCAGGCTAAAGTCGGAGAATATAATCGGGCTGAACGATTGTTTGAAAAAGCCCTGCAGAAGGACTCCAACCATGTGGATGCCCTCAGCTATCTCGGCCATGTTCAGGCCAGCAAAGGACAACACAGCCAGGCCATCAAAACGGCCAAAAGAGCCTTGAAACTGGCGCCCACCCACGAAGGCGCAAACGGCATTCTGATCCGGGTGTACGAAACCCAGGGTGCCTGGGATAAAATGATCGAACCCCTGAATACCTTGACCCAGAACTATACGAACAATGCCAAATACCAGGCCAAGCTGGGTGAGGCGC
>Ga0224501_10001741_pt1 | contig 16939 bp, 12 predicted proteins | sample SF_Oct11_sed_USG_4_FD_169105 | JGI IMG/M metagenome (GOLD analysis project Ga0224501, IMG submission 169105) | Sediment microbial communities from San Francisco Bay, California, United States - SF_Oct11_sed_USGS_8_1 | ecosystem: Environmental > Aquatic > Marine > Sediment | place: USA... | reverse complement strand
ACGGTCATCATTTCATGCTCTTTATTGGAAATAACTCAGAAATCGGAACAAGGCGCTTAATGCTTGGAACTCATACCAACGACCTATTTCTCAGTTTTAAAATTCACCGGTTTCTCAGTTTTTAAAGTTTAGAAGGGAGACAATGAAAATGAAATGGTTAAAAATATTTTCAATTATTATAATTGGCTTTAGTTTTATTTGGTTCAGTAATTGTAATACAAAAGAACAGGAACAAGGTAATGGTAATAATGCTGATACACTGCGAACAATAACAACCGAAGGCATCACATTACAGTGGAAGCCGGATTCAGTGCTTTTATCGGTGAAAGTAATTGCCCCAACTACCGGCTGGGTAGCAGTCGGATTCGACCCAACCCAAGGAATGAAAGATGCCAATATTATCATTGGTTATGTCCATAATGATACTGCTTATGTGAGAGATGAGTATGGTTCAGGACCAACTACTCATGCATCAGACGTGAGTGCTGATGGAACTGATGATGTAACAGAAATAGCTGGTAATGAAACTCAAGATAACACCGAAATCAACTTTAAGATTCCACTCGATTCCGGGGATTCAAGAGACCGACCTTTAATTGTCGGGAATTCCTATAATATAATCCTTGCTTATGGTCAAAATGGTGCCGACAATTTTGATTCTTATCATAAAACTCGAGTCGTTGTTAATATTAAAATCTAAATCGGTCGCCATTTAATTTCCAATCCGTCGAGAGTAGAATAGAATATTTGAGATTAATCATAAATTTTATTCAGGATTAAATCACAAACATAAATCTTGACACAAGCAAAATTTAATGCACACTTATTACGTGTTTATTAATTTGCCTAACCGACACAAGCATATTGATTATAAACCTAAAGAGAAAGGAGGCATGATGTTTAAAATGAAACAGATGCCTTTTATTTTCCTCTCGGCACTGGGATTACTTTCGAGTTTCCTATTTTTACCGGCTCGAGCCGAAGATACCCTGTTAATGCCTTATGACTTTGAGATGGAAGAACTGGTGGATATTGACGCTACAATCGAACCTGAAGAATATCAAGAATCTTTTTTTAACGAACCGACTTTAATTACGGTTTATTGGGGTTGTGATGATTCTCTAATGTATGTGGGTTTAAAGGCACCATCGTGTGCCTGGTTATCTATCGGCTTTGGTAGTAAAAATAAGGAAGGTGCGAATCTGTTAATTGCCACAATAACTGAAGATAGCGTTGAGGTTGAAAATTACCTTGGTACTAAGGAAGGCTATAAAATTATTAAGGAAGACCGAATCATTGACTGGGATATTGACGAAGAAGAGGACACGGTATCATTCGAATTCATCTATCCCCTTAATTTTCCAGCGGAAAGTGGCATGGTGGTAACCAAGCTCGAACATGGAAAGACTTATGATTTTATGCTGGGTATGTCTAAAGTCGTAGCACCCAAAGGTAAGCAAGAACGGCGCTTTGCCGGCACCTTTATGATTGAAGAAAAACCTGCACCACAAAAAGCACCAGTACCCGAAGAATCTCTCCCAGCAAAGAAGCAAGAAGCAAAACCACCTAAGAAATAGGGTGTTTTATAACGGGAATATAGAATTATCTGGTTTATATTATAGCCTAAGTTTATAGCATAAGGTAAATCTCTTATTTCTAAATTCACTAAACTTGTAAAGTGGTATTATATTTCATTCGCCTAAAAAAGTTTTGAGAGTTAAAAAGTCCATATTTATTCTTGACAAAAAGACTTAAATACTTTAAACTTAGACTATGCACGGAGGTGGCAGCAATGAACTCAATAAATTTATTGCCGATTTGAGAAGACCCGAATCTGCCATTAGGGAAAAGGCAGTTAAGTCTTTGCAAGAAATCGGTGGAGTTGAGGCGACTCAAGCTTTAATTTTAGCTTTAACCGACCAGGATGCCCGAATTCGTTCGGCTGCAACCCAAGCTTTGCTCAGCATCAGGGAAATAGCATTACAACCTCTGATTCAAAGTTTAAATAATGCGGATAAACTTTTGAAGCGCAGCGTATGTGAAATCTTGGGACAGATTAACAATGAACAAGCGGTTGACCATTTAATCCAGCAGTTACAAGATGATGACCCATTGGTACGTTCGGCAGCAATTGAAGCCTTGGGTAGAATCGGTCACCACCGTGCAGTCGACCCGATTCTGGCAATTCTTGAAGACGAAAACTCTTGGGTTAGAGCAATTGCGGCAACCGCTCTGGGTAATTTTAAGGCACGCACCGCAGTCGATGAATTGATCACCAAACTTGATGACCCGGTTCACTGGGTCAGGGCGGCGGCAGCGGAAGCCTTGGGTAAAATCAGTGACCGCAAACCAGTCGATGATTTGATTATGAAATCATTAGAAGACCCTGACCAATCAGTTCGAATGAGTGCAATCGAGGCCTTAAAACAGATTGGGACAATAGCGATTGAACCTTATATAGATTCTTTGAGCAGCGAAGACCTAAATACTCGCTTCGCGGCAATCGATGCCCTGCTTGCCGAAGGTTCGGTTGCGGTTGCTCCCCTCATCAGTTTGCTTGGTCATCAAAATCCAGTAGTAAGAGCCACCGTTGCCGAAATTTTAGGTAATATTGGTGATACACGCGCGGTCGAACCCTTAACCGACTTATTAGCCGATGAAATCGAGAGCGTCCAGATTGCGGCGATAAATGCCCTGGGCAAAATTAAAGAGGAGAAAACGATTGAATCTTTAATTCGTGCTCTTGGTAATGAGGACCCAAAGATTTCGGCAGCAGCCAGCAAGGCTGTATTGAGGATGGGTGATTTAGCGATTGAAAAACTAATCGCGGCTTTGCATGATAAAAGAGCCGAAGTTCGTGCAATCGTTGCTAACATCTTAGGTAAGATTGGTGACTTTCGAATTGTCGAACCTTTGATTCAAACTCTTAATGATGAGGTTGCTTGGGTAAGGGCGGCGGCGGCGGAAGCATTAGGAAAAGTTACCGATATCGATGCGGTTAAGCCTCTGGCAGAACATCTTAGCGACGAAAATTACTTGGTCCGAGCTACTGCGGCTGAATCATTGGGTAAGTTAAGAGATGAACAAACCGTGCCTGATTTGGTCAAATGTCTTAATGACGAAATTACGATGGTCAAGAGGGCAGCGGCTATTGCCTTAGGAAAAATCAGTGACCCCAGTGCAGTTGATGGTCTGCTCAAGGCATTGGAAGATACCGATGCTCCGGTCAGAGCAGCCGCGATCGAATCCCTGGCAAACTTACGGCAAACCGGATTCTTAGAATATCTGAAACGTATCGTTTTACCCTGGCCCTGGAGTCGCGAAAGCCCAGAGGTTAAGCGCGCGGCTAAAAGAGCAATTAAAAAATTGCGCGAAGTTCTGGAAGAAGAAGCGGCAATAGCCGAAGAAGCAAAGGAAGAAGAACCATCTACCTCCAAAAACGAAAAATCCACCAGTTAAAGATTCTCAGCCAATAACACTATTTAATCTAACCAGATAATTTCAATTCCGAAGTTTTTTAAATCTTCGGCCGATTATTTGGTTAGCACCAAAAGATGGACTTTCTGATTCACCCAGTTCATTGATTGCCTCGCCCTTAGCATTAATAATTACTTTAGGTCCTGGGGTCAACGAACCGCCAAGTTGTTCGAGATAAAACGGAATTAATTTATTTTTCGACTTAATTCTAGGCTTCAGAGGTTTGCTATCATATCAGCATTTCAACCTAACAAGCAAGCTGATACAATAATCAGTCTTGTAATAAGGCTTGAGCAAACGCTTCCGCCGAAAATACCTCTAAATCTTCAATGCCCTCACCAATTCCCAAATATTTTATCGGCAGATTCAGTTCACAAGCAATTGGTATGATTACCCCGCCTTTGGCCGTGCCGTCTAATTTCGTGACAATGATTCCGGTAATACCCAATTCTTGATGAAAAATTTTTGCCTGGGCAATTCCGTTTTGCCCAACCGTGGCGTCCAATACTAACCAAATCTCATCCGGCGCATCGGGCTTTAACTTGGTGATCGTGCGTTTAATCTTCTTTGCCTCTTCCATCAAATCTTTTCTTGTATGCAACCGACCCGCGGTATCGACCAAAACCACATCGAGTCCTTTCGCATAAGCCTTTTTTATCGCATCATAAGTAACCGCTGCTGCATCTTGACTTTTTTCCGAAGCAACAATTTCGACATTGGCACGCTCTGCCCAAATTTTTAGTTGGGGCGCTGCTGCATCCCGATAGGTATCACTCGCTGCAATCAATACTTTTTCCCCAAGATTTTTTAGTTGATAGGCAATTTTGCCAATGGTTGTAGTCTTACCCGAACCATTGACCCCAACAATCATTATGACTTCAGGCTTCTCAAATTCTTTAATCGCAACTTCGGTTTTAAGTAAATTGGTAATTTCCTGCCTTAGAATTTCTGCTTTATCACTTTTGCCTTTGATTTTTTCAATTAAATAGGAGCTTGCTTTTACCCCGACATCGGCGCCGAGTAGTGCTGCTTCCAATTCTTCGATATTGTCCGATTTCAGGAATTGGTGAAACTTCTCCCGGGTCTTCTTTAATCCGTTTTTAATTCGTTCAAAAACGGACTTCATTTTTTTCGGGTTTATAGTCTGAGAGTCGGACTGAAATCACCTTTGACACACCTGGCTCTTCAGTAGTTACCCCAAGGAGAACATCGGCTTTTTCAATGGTCAGACGGTTATGGGTAATAACTACGCCTTGTGTCCCAGCCGCTGCCAATTCCCTCAAGAAATCGGCAAATCTTCCGACATTGACATCATCTAACGGTGCGTCCACCTCATCAAAGAAACAGAATGGTGCAGGTTTTACAGAATAGAAAGCAAAAAGCAAAGATAAAGCTAAAAGTGCTTTTTCGCCGTCCGACAGATGCTCCAGCCGTTTTGGCATCTTGCCTTTAGGTCGCGCGGTAATCTCAATCTCCGAATCCAAAGGATTGACCTGGTCCAGTAAGCTAAGGTCGGCTTCACCCTCGATGAAGAGACGTGTGAAAATCGAACGGAAACGTTCTCGCACCAGTCGGAAGGTATCCAGGAATTGTTCCTTGGCATGTTGTTCAATTTCAGTAATTGTTTTTTCTAAGTTGCTCCGAGCATCGAGTACGTCCTGGCGTTGGCTAAGGTAATTATCCAGTTCAGCTTTTTCCCTTTGAAATTCATCTTTGGCTAATGGATTGACCTTACCCAAATTCATCACCCGCTCTGAAATCACTTTAAGCCGCTCGGTGACCTGCTCGTCCGGAACGATTTCAACCGCTGCGATATCAGTCTGATAAAATTCCCGGGCTTCCTGTTCAATCGCTTCTCGATGCTTTTGTTTTTCAAATTGTTTCATACGCTGTTTCATTAACTCGGCTCGTTGTATTTCTAAAGTGTCTCGTTTTTCTTTCAAAGTGGATTCAATTTCTTCTTCGGCTTTACTCAATTCGTCAATTGTCAGCTCATCAATCGCTTGGCAGCTTAATTTAATTACCCTGCGGTTTTCTTCAATCTGTCTTTCGTTTGACTCAATTTCTGAAGTCAATTTTTCCATTTCCGCTTGCACCCTCTTTTGTGTTTCGGCAAGTTCGGTTATTCGTTGCTGAGCTAAATCGGTCTCTTTTATTTGATAAGCAAGCTCGGTCCGTTTTAAAGTCAATTCTTCACCTATTTTTCCTAAATTGAATAGAACCTTACTCGCTTCTTCTAATTTTGCTTTAATCTGTTTTTGCCGTTCAACAATTTCTTTTTCTAAACTACTAATAATAACTTTTAGCGGCTGCTCAATATCGTCCAGTTCATTTAAACTCTGGGTGACTTCGTCGATATTTTGTTTGCTTTTGTTAATTCGGGCCTGAGTTTGAGCAAAGTCTTCTTTGAGCCAGTCTAATTCTTTTTTAATTTCATCGCTCGAATTTTTCTTTGCCGAAAGTGCAGCCTGAAGATTAGATCTTTCAGATAATAGATTAAGGATTTCTCCTTGCATTCGTTCCAATTCCTGCTTTAAATCGACAATCGTTGCTTCTTGGGCTATGATTTGATTAATCATGTTTGCCAGCTCGTTTTCAAATCTAACCTTTTCCTCTTCCTTTTCTACCAGTTTCTTTTCCGTTCTCAATTTTCCCTGCTCTTGGCTTTCGATAAGAATCATACCCTGATTAAATAGGGCAATTCCGTCGGCGGTGACAAATGAGAATTGTGGAAATTGCTTACTCAATTCCCAAGCCTTAGGGAAATTTTCTACCAGGAAAAATTCGTGGAAAAACATTTGCAATAATTTTGGTGCACCGGTTTTGATTTCAACAAAATCTTTTAATTGACCAAGGACTCCGTCTGATTTCCGGATTTGAGAATTTGGTATTGAAAATTGAAAATTGTTTTCTTGGGCTAACAGGAAACCGAAGCGGGCATCGGATTTAAAATCGGTGGGTTCGATACATTTCTTAACCACTAGAAAATCAAGAATCGTATAAAGGGCAGCTTCGACTGGTCGTTCATAACCATCTCTGACCATTAAAAAATCCTGCACCGAACCTAAGAAATCTTCACCCAACTTGGCTTTTACAATTTCTTTCTGCTCCTTGCCTAAAGTGGTTCTTAATAATTTGATTTCTTGCTTGAGCAAAGATATCGCCTCTTGTCTTACTCTCTTTTGTTCAGCCCAATCTTTTAACTCTTTATTGAATCTTTCCAGCTCGGAATTTTGTGCACTAACCGAAGACCTCATTTCCGCTAATTTATCGTCGATTTCGCCAATCCGCTTTTCATTTTGTGCGATATCCGATTGGATAGCACAAATGCGTGCTGCCAAATTTTCTATCTCAACTTTTAATTTATTTTCTGATTCGGTGAGATTCTGAGATTGGGCAAGTTCTCCGATTTGCTTTTGCCGCAATGTTATGATTTTATCGGTTGTGCCTTGTAACTTATTTTTCTCTTGTTCGAACTGCAATTGTTGATTAAACAGCATCTCTTCTTCTTCACGGACTTGAGAACGGATTCTTTCCAATTCTTGCTTTATTATTTCGTGCGTCTGCGCCTTGGTTTTAACTTCTTGTTCTAAGCCCTGCGCCAGCTCGTTACTTCCCGCCATCTTTTTTTGTAAGGTCTCGATTTCTCTTCGTAGACGTTCAATCTCCTGGTTCAAGTAATTGATGTGTTCTCGTTTCGAGATTATCGTTTTTTCTTGCTCTTGGAGTCGGTCACGTTTATCTTCTAACTCTTTGGTCAGATTTTCTTTTTTGGTTCGCAACTCTCTTAACTGTTGACGTATTCTCTCCAATTCATTTTCATCTTGGGAAATTTCTAATAGAGCCGCCTCTTCTTTTGCTGCTGCATTCTTCAGGAAAGCGATGGACTGCTCTTCTTCGTCTTTGACCGTCCGGTATTGGGTTTTTAATGATACCAGCTTAAGTTTTTTTTCTTCTTCTCTTAATCGTTCATAAACTTCGAGTCGGCGTGCCTGACGTTTTAAACTTCGGGTATAGCGCTCGCGTTCAGCAATCACATCATTGAGCCGCAGTAACTCCGATTCAGTAAGCGCCAGTTTTTGCATCGTCTCGTTTTTGCGTCCTCGGTATTTAGCAAGATTCGCTGCTTCGTCAAACATCTTCTTAACCCCACCACTGATTATCTCGCGAATCTGTTTCAAGTCGAAGATTGAATATGCCTTAGTCCCGGTTCCGGAATTCAAAAATATGTCTTGAATATCTTTTAGCCGGCAGGGATTCCGGTTGATATAATACTCGCTTTCACCAGAACGAAAATACTTTCTTTTAATTTCAACCTCTGCGCCTAAATTGGTTAAATCACAGTCATTTTCTAAAATCAATTTAACCTCGGTATAACCTAAGGGGGGGTATTTCGCCGTACCGCCAAAAATCAATTCCTCGTTTTTATTACAGCGCAGAATCGAAAAACTCTGCTCGCCTAATACCCAACGCAGCGCATCCAGGATATTAGTTTTGCCACAACCATTAGGCCCAATAATTGCGGTAATACCTTCGCTAAATTTTATAGTTGTTTTATTAGGGAAGGACTTAAAACCAAAAAGCTGTAATTCTTTGATACGCATTCTTGTTCCTATTCAATTTTCTTAGGGGTCAATTCGTAATAAGCCAGATTTTTTTCCTTATGCCATTCTAGTGGGCTTTCAAAATATTCATTGATCTCGTCGTATTCGGAATCGGTAATAAAGGTTATTGCCCGTGGTATCCGTTTCGACAATGCTGCCTGACGATTGGTCAAAGAATAAAGTCGAACTCCCAATTTTGCCAAGGCTTCTCTGCCTCCTTGCTCGCGGTCGAAGATGACAAAACAGGCTTCGATAAATCCTCCCTGCTTCCGAATCTCACTAATAACTCGTTCTTTGGTCCAACCTTTAACCAGAGTATCGTCGACCAATAGGACTTTTTTCCGAAACAATTCATGGTTCCTGATACCCTCAAAAAGCGATGCCTCAGGATAATGTTTTTCTTTTCGAGCAAAAAACATCGGTTTGGCAAATTCTTTGGCGAGCAGGGCAGCGAAGCTGATACTACCTGCCTCTACCCCACAAATCAAATCAAAGTCTAAATTACTCAATAGCAGAGTTGCCTGACTAATGATGAAATCATTCACCGCCGGGTAATTGGGCAGACATTTAACATCAATATAAATTGGACTGCGATTTTTTCTTTCGTCAACCTTGAATAGAGGTTTCAAATCTCCGAGACTAACCTTGATTGAACCGATTTGCCAGAGCAGGGCGGCAACAAATTCGGTTAAATTTCCACTCAGATTTTCTCGAATGTAATTTAAATCCGGAGTAATAATTCGCTGCTCGCGTAGAATCCGATACATCTTCATCGCCTCTTCATCGTTTTGAGTCTCAAAAGTAAGTCGGGTCTCCTCAATATCATAAATAATATTGAACTGGGTCTCAGTTTTATCTTTAAAATTTACCGGATAGGTATCAGCATTTGCCTCCCGGCGCAGCTCACCAAGCGATAGCGCACTTGAATTTATCTTTTCTTTATATACATCTAGAATGTCTTGGACAAGGTCTTTAACTTCATTGTATTCCAATATATAGGGGGTGACAACTCGAACGATTTTATTGACCAGTTCAATATCTTTTATCGGCAATTGCTCCAATTTCATGTGCTTTGACATTTACTAAATAACTGCCACAATTCTGCTGCCTTGTTTCTCAAATCCTGTCTTGTTCCATTATTCTTAATGATAAAATCAGCTTTTTTCGCCATCATGGTTTCTGGCATCTGTCGATTGAGACGTTGTTCGACTTCTTTTCTACTCATTCCTAACTTACGGATTCGCTCAATTTTTAATCGTTTCGGCGCACTAACCAGTATTGCGGCATCGATTTCCTTTTCCATTCTCCAATTAAAGAGCAAAGCGGCATCGATAACAACCATTCCTTCTTTTTTTCTGATTTCCTGGCGCAATTTAGACAACAGTGCGGGATGGACAATACGATTGAGTGTTCGCAGTTTCCTTGGATTAGCGAATATAATTTCACCGAGTTTCTTCCGGTCAACGTTTTGATCTTTATCCAAAATTGATTCGCCGAAGGTTTTGATGACTTTACGATATTCCTTAGTTGATTTTTTGAGCAATGACCAACCAATTCGGTCAGCATCTACAATCTCTGCACCAAACTCTTGAAAAATTTTTGCCAGGGTTGTCTTGCCCGAACCAATATTACCACCAATACCAACAACAAAGGAAGATTTAGCCATCAGCCAATAGCCTTATGCCATTAGCCATAAGTCTTAACCAATAAGCTCGTATTATGTCCTCCGAAACCTAAAGAATTACTGATTGCGGCTCGGATTTTCTTATCTTTTGCCCCCTCTCGGACATAATCCAAAGTCATCTCCTCATCCGGATTATCTAAGTTTATTGTCGGATGAACTTTACCTTGGTAAACCGAAAGACAAGTGACAATAAACTCGATTGCACCTGTTGCACCCAATGAATGACCCATCATCGATTTTGTCGAATTGACCAAAAGTTTTGGCGCGTGGTCATCAAATAATTTTTTAATCGCCTGTGTCTCGGTCAAGTCATTCAAATCGGTGGATGTACCATGGGAATTGATAAAATCAATCTCCTCTTTTGCAATTCCGGCTTCTTCAATCGAGCGTCTCATCGCTTCATAAGCACCTTCGCCTTCTGGTGCCGGTGCCGTGATGTGATAACCATCACCGGTAAGACCAAAACCGCTAATCTCACAATAGATTTTTGCCTTTCGTTTCAGTGCCTGTTCCAGTTCTTCCAAGATAACGATTCCGCTTCCTTCAGCAATTACAAAGCCATTACGGTCTTTATCAAAAGGACGAGAGGCTTTTTCTGGTGCGTCATTACGTTTTGATAATGCACCCATATTAGCAAATGCGGCAACGCAATAGGCAGTGATTGGTGCTTCTGAGCCGCCAGCAATAATCACATCGGCATCACCTGAACTGATGTGCCGGAACGACAAACCAATCGCATGGGCACCCGAGGCACAGGCTGAAGTTGTGCAATAGTTTGGACCTCTTAATCCATAATAGATAGACACCTGTCCGGCTGCCATATCTGGAATCATCATCGGGATTAGTAAAGGTGAAACCCGTGCCGGACCCTTAGTAAGGAATATCTCATGCTGTTTTTCCCAGGTTTCAATACCACCCATACCAGAACCAATTATCACTCCAACCCGGTACTTATCCATATTGGTAAAATCGAGTCCGGCATCATTAACCGCATCGACTGAGGCATACAATGCATATTGAGTATAAATATCGCTGCGTTTAATCAATTTGGGGTCAAACTTCTGGCTCGGGTCAAAATTTTTCACCTCGCCGGCAATCTGCACTGAGATGTTTGAAGGGTCAAATTTAGTAATGCGGGAGATGCCACTTTTTCCAGCCAGGAGATTTTCCCAGCAAGTTTTTACATCATTGCCTAAACAGGTTACTAATCCAAGTCCAGTAACAACTACCCTACGTTTCATTTTTATGTATTTTGGGTTACTTTTGCTCGGATTTTTTTGCTTCCAGTTTAGTTTTTAGGTATTCGACCGCTTTTCCCACGGTATCGAGTTTTTGGCTATCCTCATCAGGAATTTCAATAGAAAATTTCTCCTCAAACGCCATCACCAATTCAACAATGTCCAAAGAATCAGCGCCCAAATCTTCAACAAATGAGGCGCTTTCGACTACCTTTTCCGGTGTCACGTGAAGCTGTTCGATTATGATATTCTTCACATCGTCAAATAATGCCATTATTGCCTCCTTTTCGCATATGACTTTTTTGGTAGTTTACTAACCAAGCAAAAAAAGTCAATAGCTGACTTAGTTTAAAAGAAGAACGAAAGCCACAAATAAACGTAGATTGATTAGTGAAGATTTATCAAGACCAACTTTAAAGCCAAAATAATGGCAAAATTCTAATGACCCAAATCTAAAATCTCGTAATTAGTCTAAAGTTTTGAATTCACGATTTGACTAAATTAATCTATGTTTATTCAAATTTTATATTTCCTTTATTTCGTAGCTTCATCATTACAACAACCTATTAGTCGAAAAGGTTAGTAAAAACTAATAGGTCTACTTCCCAAGTAACCACCCTATCTAATTCTTGGGTTTTTCCTTTTTTGCTTTCTAAAATTCGCTTTACCTCGTCGCCGACTTATGGTTCTCAGACAATCAGCTTAAAGCTCTAAAAGATTGAGTCCAATCAAAGAATCTCGATACCGTTTTAGTTTCGTATCTAAAGGAATCACAAATAATTCACAAGTAGCAGTAACCGTACCAGAAAAGAGATGACCGCTAAATGTATTGAAATTAGATGAACCAATCACCAGATGAATGTGGAGAATCGGTTCTTGTTCAAGCCAGGAAATATTACCAAGCAGATTAGCAATTTCCCATTCGCCTGGGAAAAAGCGTCGGATGTAGGCTTTCTTCTCTGGGTCAAAACAACCAAGCGTAAATTCTTTTCCCGCACCGATACCTAAAACGAAGGCACCTTTAACCTTTTTAGTTTTAACAAATTCGGTCAGCATCTTCACAATCTCTTCGCCCTTTTCCAGCCGCAAAACATAATATTTTTGGTATTTCTTCAGTTTCATAGTTCTTAGATTAAATATTTTTTCTCTCTTGTCAATCCGTGTTATAACAAGAAATAAAGAAAGATTTAAAACAGGGACTTTTAGGAAACTTTTATGAGACTAAAAACAATATTTCCCCTAAAACCGAAGTCTCTTACAAGTCTTGTCTTAGTCCCTGTGAAGAATAGATCTTTTTGGGCTCTGTATCTTCGTGTTAAATTTCCTGCGCCCTCTGTGCTTTCAGTGGTTATTTCTTACTCTTCTTTTTACGGAAGGATTTTACCGTATATTTGCATTCAGGATAATTGGAACAGGCAATGAATTTACCAAACCTGCCAAATCTCTCCACTAAAGGTTTGCCGCATTCCGGACATTTCTGGTCAAGTTCCCTTGGCTTCTCTTTCTTTATATACTTACAATTCGGATAATCCGAACAGGCGATAAACTTGCCATACCTGCCAAACCTCTCTGCTAACGGCTTGCCACACTCTGGACATTTTTCATCCAATAATTTTGGCTCTTCTTTTTTCACATACTTACAATTCGGGTAATCCGAACAGGCGATAAACTTACCATACCTGCCCCAGCGCACCGCTAAATTCCTACCGCATTCCGGGCATCTTTCTTCAAGCTCTTCCTGCAGATTGTTTTTTAACTCAGGCAACTCTTCACGCATCTTTTCCAAATCCTCATTAAATGGTTCGTAAAACCTTTTTACGACGCTATGCCACTCTTCTTTGCCGTTCTCAATCAAATCAAGTTCATCCTCCATCTCTTTCGTGAATCCAACTTCAAAAACATTGCCGAACCGGGGAATCAAGATATCATTTACCAGGCAGCCGAGCTCGGTTGGACACAGTTTTCCTTCCTGACGCTTCACATACTGTCGTTCAAAAAGGGTGGAAACGATGGTCGCATAGGTCGAAGGACGACCAACCCCGTTGGTTTCCAATTTTTTTATGAGCGTTCCCTCAGTATAGCGGGACGGAGGCTGGGTGAAATGCCGTTCAGGATTTACCTGTTTTAATAAGATTTCCTCGCCCTCATATAATTCGGGTAAAACTTTGTCTTTTTCAATATCACCGTATACTTTTTCGAATCCGTCAAATTTCTGTTTGATTGCCTGTGCCTTAAATTCATAATCGCCGCCTTTGATTTGGACATCGGTGATGCTGTATACCGCATCTGCCATCCGTGATGCTAAGAACCGACGATAAATTAAATCGTAGAGTCTAAATTGGTCGCGATTCAAATAATTTTTTACCGAATCCGGAGTTCGGGAAATTGAAGTTGGTCGGGTTGCCTCATGCGCGCCCTGCACCAATTTCTTGTCTTTAAATCTGCGGGTTATTTTTGGCAAATAGTCTGAACCGAATTCATTTTGGATAAAATTCCTTGTTTTACTGATAAATTCTTCAGCTGTCCGCACTGAATCAGTTCGCGGGTAAGTAATCAGACCACTGGTCTCATCTTTCAATTCGATTCCTTCAAACAGTTGTTGGGCAATAAGCATCGTCTTTTTGGCAGAGAAGCCGAGCCGTCTTGCTGCCTCTTGTTGCATGGTCGAGGTGATAAATGGCGGAAATGGTGAACGATGCCGTTCCGACTTTTTGACTTTGCTAATATGATACTTAATCCCGGATTCCAGTTCTTTCTTTATTCGTTTTGCCTCTTTCTCGTTTGGGATGTCCGCTAAATTATCTTTAATTTTCCATAGTGCGGCGTCGAATTCTTCCTTATTCTTTGTCTGGAAAAGGACCTTGATTGTCCAGTATTCTTTTGGAACAAACCTGGTAATCTCTTTTTCCCGCTCGCAGATTAATCGAAGCGCAACGGTTTGCACCCTACCCGCGGACAGCCCGCCTTTTATTGCTTTCCAGAGCAGGGGTGAAACTAAGTAGCCGACCAATCGGTCAAGAATCCTTCTTGCTTTATGCGAATCTACTTTTTTGGTATCGATTTCAGTTGGGTTATGTAATGCATCTTCAATTCCTTGTTTAGTGATTTCATAAAACAAAACCCGTTTTATATTTTTCCCATTTCTAACCTCTTCAAAGATATGATAAGCGATTGCCTCGCCTTCCCGGTCAGGGTCACAACCCAGATAAACTGTTTTTGCGTCTTTTGCTGCTTCTTGTAGCTGGTTAATGATTTCGGCTTTTCCCCGAATCCTGATATAATATGGTTCGAAATCTTCTTCGATATTAACCCCGAGCCGGGATTTAGGCAAATCCTTAATATGACCACGCGAAGACATAACCGTCATCCGATTTTGAATCAATCGTTTAATCGTATTCGCCTTAGTTGGCGACTCGACAATTAAGAGTTCTTTCGACATAACTTTTGCATAATAGTATAGAAAGGCAACAAAATCAAGTGATTTTTGATATCTTATTCTGAATAAAATTAGCAATGACATTTTGGTTGACAATGTTTAAAATTTAATTAAGTTCTAACCAGCGAGTAATTAATAGTGAACCGTATTAATTTAAGGGGTAGTTTTTGGTTTGTCCGTTTCCTTTTTTATTTTACCGATGTTCAGTTGGAAATTATAGGTCGTAAAATTAACGTATCGAAAGTTTTTATTTCAATTCTTTTCTCTTTATTATCTTTAACCGTACTTGCCCAGGAGACGCATAATTTAGAAATAATTTGGGAAAGAGGAACCCCGGGGGATTCGCTTTTTAGCGGATACGGTGAGGAACTAAGTTCAGGTGATTTCAATGGAGACGGATACAGCGATATTGTTGTCAAAGGTGATTCTTGGGTTGACCCTCTTCACGGAATTTCCATTTGCAAAGCATATATTTTTTGGGGGGGACATCAGTTTGACACAATTCCAGATTTAATAATTTCTGGTGATACAATTTGGTGGTTTTTAAGAGTTAAATGTATTGGCGATATAAATGGAGACCGTTTCGATGACCTTGCACTTGGATGCCAACGTGGTCCTGACGGTTATGGCAGAGTTTATATCTATTTAGGTGGCAGCCCAATGGACACAATCTGCGATTTTCAAATTAGAGGTCCCCATAGCGGCTCAGCGTTTGGGCAGGCTGTGAGTTCAGGTGATGTGAATAGTGATGGATACAGTGATATGATTGTTGGGGCTTATATGGCTAGACCTCCTGGTGGCAGTTATGGTATGGGTCAAGTTTTTATCTATTTTGGTGATACGAATTTTAATACAGTTCCTAATGTGAGGTTAAATGGTGGACACGAGAATGACTTGGAAGGATTTGGCTCTACGGTTTCGGGTGGCGGTGATGTCAACGGAGATGGTTATGGCGATGTTATTATCGGAGCAGGAAATTTCGGTCCAGCAGTTCAAGGTAGAGTATATATTTATTTTGGCGGAGACCCTATGAATACAGTATACGATGTTGCAATGTCAGGAGAAGAATCTTGGGAACAAATGGGCTGGGGAGGTCTAGACTTTCTTACAAACCGTGAAGGTTATGACCACGCAGTTATCGGAAGTAATCTTTGGGGATGGAGCGGAGGTTTTTACAAAGGGAGAGTATGTGTACTGTTTGGTGGTTCTGAAATGGATAGTATCCCCGATGTCATAATAGTTGGTAGAACTGATTCAAGTTACCTTGGTTATTCTGCCGTTAATGCTGGATTTGTGAACAATGACGAATCAAGCGATTTACTTGCTGGAGCTCCGGACGAATACAATCGCTTTGGGACAGCCTACCTTTGGCTTGGCGGCGCTCTTTTAGATACGATTCCCGATGCTTGGATAAGAGGCGGTGAACTTGATGAGGGAATTGGCTGGATGGTTGCATCTGCGGGCGATGTGGATGGGGATGGAAAAGACGAAATAATGGTTTCTAATTATGTGTCTTCTCTAACCCCTAAAAGGGTATGGGTATGTAAATATACTGGACCGGGGATTGAAGAGGAGCGCTTGGTGCATGACGCAAAACGCTTGACGCTGGAAATAAGTCCGAATCCGGCAAAGTCCGTTATCCGTGGTCTGATAAAGGTAGGCGCCTGATTCAGGCGATTAAAATCTTTGATGTTTCAGGAAAGTTGGTAAGAGGTGTAGAGTTAAATAAGTCTAAAAGTCTAAAAGAATCAGAGATAAGAATATCTTTGAAAGGAATAAATCCAGGTATCTATTTCTTGCAATTTGGAACCGAAATAAAAAAGTTTCTTATTGTGAGATAGAAAGCCACCCAGGGGATTCCGTAGGTTACCGACATTTTTGTCTTACTGGTCGGAGAGGTATCCTTGCCTCGACTCTTCTATATTTAAGAAGACAAAGAAATTTTAACCACAGAGAGAGCAGAGATATCAGAGAGAAGAAATTAACCGAAGCGAGTTCGAGATAAAAGAAAAAATGTCGTCTTCTATTATATCGGAACTAGGAAGTCCCTCCGACACCGAAGAAGATTGTTGGGATCTATATCGGGACAGGGAAGTCCTTCCTACTACAAAGAGTGGGGCATAAATGTAACCGCTACATTTAAACGGTTGATATGTTTCAGCCCCCCTGTCTGTTCCCGAGTCTGCCCCTGAGTCTGTTTCCGAGGCTGTCTCCGAGTCTGCCCCTGAGTCTGCCCCTGAGTCGGTTCCTGAGTCTGTTTCCGAGTCTAATCCTGAGTCTGCTCCTGAGTCAATTCCTGAGTCTAATCCGGAGTCAACTTCCGAGTCTACCTCCGAGTCTACTTAGGAGACCACCCCCTAGACGGTACCCTCAACTGAAGCCAAATCAAAGATAAGATATCAAAAATCAAATAGATAAGAGAAAATTCCGCTTGATTTTAGGTTAATATTTAACTATAACATATATAAGTAAGAAAATGCCTAAAATTGATTTTGTTTTT
>Ga0224501_10001740_pt1 | contig 16940 bp, 13 predicted proteins | sample SF_Oct11_sed_USG_4_FD_169105 | JGI IMG/M metagenome (GOLD analysis project Ga0224501, IMG submission 169105) | Sediment microbial communities from San Francisco Bay, California, United States - SF_Oct11_sed_USGS_8_1 | ecosystem: Environmental > Aquatic > Marine > Sediment | place: USA... | reverse complement strand
GTAGAGTTCTAATAATACAATGGACATAATACAGTAGAGTTCTAATAATACAATGGACATAATACAGTAGAGTTCTAATAATACAATGGACATAATACAGTAGAGTTCTAATAATACAATGAGCATAATACAGTAGACACGTGGGATTTTGCTCATCAAGGAGAATAAGGGATTAGGATTAAAGATAACGTCAATGCAATGAGGGACTACAATAATACTCACTTATCACAGTCTGATAACCAAACACACGCACTTCATCCAGAGCCAGCTTCAACACCTTTCCAGCAGCTGTAGGCCGTCCAGTGGACGCTCTTGAGATGGTGACACCATCGGCAAAACAGGGATTCTCAAAAGAAATATCTTCTGAACCGGCAAGAGGGGCTGTGAGGATATGTTTTCGCACCACCGAGTTTTGTGACAAGCAGGCCACTGTGGTCTTATAACTTAGCTCTGCCATGCCTAAAATTGTTCAAATAATAACTATCTGAAGGTGTTTTGTATCGTGCATTCACAACTGGTGCAAGTGGTCACCTGTGAGAATTAAACGAGCCCATGTTGAACAATTCATGTTTTCGTACAGAATTTGGCCTACTGAGTCTATTTGACTTGGTGTTTCCCGGGGTGAGTGCACAGGAACTTTTTGATAGCACCCATGTGTCCATAGAAAATGTAACTCTATGGGCGAACATTCAACATTGTGAACCGAAACCGGTGTTGTGAAAGAAAAACAATGCTTTTGCCTGAGCTAGGAATCGAACCAGGGACCTCTGATCTAAGGCACAGCCCACTACACCGCCGCCCTACCTCATAAACAAATGTCAGCAGCATTTTGTTGCATTTAGTGAACATGCATTTTTTTAATGTGTTACTGTGAATGACTTGAATCTGGTCACTATCTACATATTTGTTTTTCACCTGTTTCGGGTTTAAATCCCCGTAAAATGCAATGCCGGTGACAGGAAGGCCCAGGCTCCGAAAAAAGTCTATTAAGTAGGGGCAAACTCCCAAAACCCAACACAGAGAAAAGTGGAGTATAAACAAGGTAAAAAATCCTTAACTGGATATTATAAAATTACCCTTACCATCATCCGTGCCATAGAGAGACACTGAAGTAACCCAGAAAAGGTTTTTGAAGCGAACTGACCACCAGTGAGTCACTGTGTCATCAGGCACTGTTTGGAACACCGTCGATAAAATATTATCAACAGCATTTGCTGGGTGTGAGCCATCCAACACGCTGCTTGCATAAGCCTGTTCTTTGTGGGACAGTAGCAGATCTACAGTACACAGTTTAAAGGTGTGTTAAAGGCAGTGCTTAAAAAATCCGGGGGTGACTAGGAGACAGAGCTTCCAGGTATATTTGGGCAGGAAGAGACTGTTTGATCAGCATACTATTACCACAGCGCCACTAAATTGAGCTTTTAATCTTACATTTTTGCATTTTTTCACCAACTCAATTGGCAAGCAAAACTGCACAATGAATTTGGCCCTGCCCTTTCCTGTTGTGATTTGCGGTTTAGCCAATAAAATGGAATTATCCTGCCCTGAAAGACTGTAGAACAAAATATACAACAATTTCTGCATTGGTTTGTGAATGCGTACCAGCGAGACGTGGTTCAGGTGATGGCGGAACTCCTTTGGCATCTCCCATACACCGTACATTTGCCGAGGTAGATTCTAACACATTGAAGAATTTTCCATCTTTTATCAGCCATAGCGAGACATCTCTGTAACACACACTAATAGAAAGTGTTGCACATATACTTGCTGACCAGCTGACCATAATCAAGTTGTCTCCCTTACGAAAACTGAGTGACCAGTAATTTAAACCGGACTACACCAATAGCGTGTCTATTTAAATTGTTTCATTTTATTGTTTGACACTGGGATTCTATTTAATGAGCTTCCTAACCCTTAGGTTCATTCTGGAGCGGAAGAAACTAGATCTTTCGAGAGGGGCTGACACTCACAGTCAGAGGCCAAAACACATTGAACCCTTAATTTACTAATAAGGAGTCAAGGCTCTAGCCACTGGGCTATCCCAGAATTAACAAGCCAAAAGCCATGGAGCGAAAACCGAAATTCACTGTCAATCATGAAGATTAAAAGCTCACTTTAATTCTCCATCCCAGGATGGGCCAGCGAAGCCGGCTCCATTGTCTTCCTGATTTTTACCGAATGTGATCCACCAATCAGCGGGCATGGGTGGGTGATTGCTGGCTACTGGCTCGGATAATGTCACACCATCTGCCAACAGAGAAAATGGAAATGTTTACATACGTGTCGGTGGCTTGGCAATACCAAATGCACCCAACAATTAACATGAGTTTTTATATAAAGCTACCCGCCTAGAGTTATCTTCTCTATGAGACATTAGGGGCTTTTATGTTAATCTAACATCCTAGTATTCTCATCCAAAGCGATGAAGGAAAAACAGGAGTAACTTTCTTAAAAATAGTCCATACTGTTTCCTTGTTAGGTAGTAAATCCGATAAACATTTTGCACGGTAGATTTGTGGCTGAACAACATTGTTTAATGTGTATAAAGGTGCTTTTTCACTCCATCGGACGTCTGGTCCGCCTCAGATTGGACGCTCGAGACGGACGCCCGACCCCCCAGAAATGGAGTGAGTAGGCCTCGTCCGTCTCAACCAATCAAATGGTCTTCCACGGAGTACCTAGTAACGTTCACTCGTTTCCGGTCTCACACTGGAATCATTGGAATGAGAAACTTGTTTGATTTCACAACAATATTTGCGTCCGGTCCGAGGCGGACTGGATGTCCGATGGAGTGAAAAAGCACCTTAAGAGGTTGCGACTGAGTCACCTTAGACAGTCGGCAGAAACAAACACTCTCAGTCAGACTCTATGTACTCTCAGGTCGAAAAGTTGTTGACTTAGCAAATTACTGATGTTTTTCTACCACTTTCGAGCAAGCATTCATGACACCTGATGGCTAGGGCGGTGAGCTTCTTGTGGTTACTTGTTATTCAGTTTATTGGTACTGCTTGCCAAAGACAGTTTGTACACAATAGTTCTTGCTCAAGACCGAATGCTTCTTATACCCGGTGCCTTGCAAAGCGAGATCGATTGGCGGCCACGCTGACTCCAAATTATTTTTTTATATTTCGTATTCTCATCAAAAATTCACAGAAGATGGCTTATATCATGAATGTCATTGTACATTGAGTGAATTTTAAGTGAACAGCAAAAACAAGTTCATTTTCTGTTTAGATCATATAAGCCTATATAGTGAGCCAGCAGCCTGACTACTGGATCTGTGTATGGGTAGGGACAAAACCAACGGGAATAACATGTTTTTCAGTTCACCAACATTTTAAAACCAGATAGTAAACATGAAGAGGTCACAGTTCGATTGACTGGCAGTTGCATAGGAATTCTCACCCGCAGTTAAGCTCAGTTTTCCATTTTCCTGAGTGAAACAATATTTGGTAGACAAATCTATTTTCTCAAAGACCCAAGGATTATTCACTCTTTGTTCTGTCTCAACCTGATGGATTATTCTTGTTTTGATCATGAACACCTGCAGAATATTTTCAGTCGCAGTACGTACACAATTCCGACGAAAATATTGCTAGTCAGTTTTAAAAAATACTTACATTGAATTTTTCTAAAAATTTTTTCCATTGTTGGGAGATTTGTAAATGGATCTAATTTCATGGCTAATTTTCAATTAGGCAGATCCCTGAATATAAATATGTGACTTTGGAGACCGTATTAGGTTTAAAGAGATGTGGAGGGTGTGAAGGGGTGTCTCGATTGAACAATGGGTGATGATCAAAAATCCAAATACTCCATGTATGTCTATCATTGGATGAGGCTTATTAGGTTCCATATGAAAATCTTAGCAGCCTCTGACACGGAATCTGATTGTGCAAAATACTGCACTTGGGTGTTGTCACTCTACCTGTACCGGTGAGAACAGCGCATGTATAACAGGTCTCCAGAAAGAGACCAATATATAAGGGCATGTTAAAAACTAAAGTAGGACTTTAAAATAGTAAACCTTTATTCTTTTTGTTATTTATCACATTTTAACTTCAATTTGAGGATCAGGGTCGAACAGCAGATTTTGATAACGACAACCTCACTCAGGCCACAGAAGGTGAATAAACAACTGTGCAGCGGCCATCTTTATAACTCACCGCGCAGCGAATTACCATCAACATACCTTGATTTGAATGTGGCGAGATTTCCAGTGAATCGCTGGCACTCCCCCATGGTCTCTCATTGTTGTTCTCTACAAATTCATACCACTTATATTTATGTCGCTGATCAATGCGGCTCGGATCGGCTATGGCTTAGTGGTTGGATGGTCTGGCTCAGAAAGGTCTTTGATTCATTGCCGAGGCCTGACCAAATCCCCTCCATACCAGGGAGCAAACCCTAAGACCCCGCAACGGGAAAAACAATGTGTATAAACGAAAAATGAGCACACTATGTTCTGGTCAGTTCTAACGTACAATCGCTGAGGTTTGATTGTTGTAAAATGTAAATAGTTGGTCTCACTGATTTTCAAGCGTGCATCACAACCTTTGCTCAGATCTAGTTGTGAGAGAGCTGAATAGAGACATGTTCGGAAAAAAATCGAGCTGATTTTCAATGTATTGACATCATAGTGCAGCTGATAATCAGCTAGGAACTCAGAAAAAATTCAGTTATGATCACGCCAAACTATGGAAGATGAGCTGCGTCACAATCTTGAGTAGTGGCATGCGGAAAAACACCAAGACAAGATAACTCTCAGGTGAGAGTTAGATTGATTTAGACTAGTCAGTGAGTTGAAGTCGTGTCTTTGCAAAAAACCTCTCCGAATCAGTGAAAGAAGGACTAATATTTAAATGAGGTCTAACAGAAAGAAAGCCCCCGGCAAAACCCAGGGTGACCCAAAAGCTAAATATCGCTTTCATTATTTTATTTTACTTACTCCACTGAAGCAAAGTCGATACGATGCACTCTCGAACCGCTTCAATGGCTTCACATTCGTGGGATACACTACATTCTTCCCAATGTCAACTTTGGAGTTATCTACCGCCTTCGATTGTAGTAATGACGAAGCTAAACATGAAAGGTTTAGACTTATCAACTAGTGGAAACGGACACCTAAGCGACAAAACTCGATTCTATTTCAAAGTGAGATTTGTTTGCGAAATGCAACGCTATACTACAATGGTATATAAAAAATAGGTAACGGATTTCGGGCAATAAAATACCCCTTCACAGTTTGCATGGCAACATTACCTTCAGGATGGAAGTGAATTACGTCGAGTTGATTATCACGAGAATGAACTTCAGCACGGAAGTTGCCACTAGGAGTCCATGATGGTCTTACAGAAGGTGACAGCGGTAGACGCTTTGGGAATCCACTACAAAAATCGAGCTGAATTTCAATGTATTGAGATCATATAGTGCAGCTCATAGCCAGCTAGGAACTCAGGAAAAAATTCAACCAAGATCACGCTAAACTATGGAAGATGAGCTGCGCCACAACTTGACACTCTTTGCAGAAAAAATTTCTGTGGCGCCGCCTGTCTATCTTACGAAATTGGGTAGTTCCACGCGGAAAAAAACATCAAGACATGATAACTCCCAGATGAGAGTCTGAGACTGATCTAGACTATAGTCAGTGAGTTGAATGCGTCCCTGCAAAAGCGCTCTCTGAATCAGTAAAAGAACTAGTAACATAAACAAATAAAGAGACCATTTATCCCACATTGTTTGAATGCTTAAAAAAAGATTTCTCTCTCTTTCTCTGTTGAACAGTTTAGAAATCAGGCAACATTTATCAGGGATTGTCCTCTCTCGATACATCTTTGCAACACTCCTTGACTTTGAGGAGCGCCAGAGATTTTCTGAAACGAGGGTTAAACTGTGGCGCAGCACGTCTTCTATAATTTAAACCAGTTTCGCATTTTATTAATCAAGGCTGTTGAGTTGACTGTTCTTCTGTTATTATCTCATATACCATGTGACTACTAAACATCAGATGCACTACTCACCTAATATCAGTCTCAGTAGGTGGTCGATCAGCAAAGTCATGAACCTCAGCAAAGTCTAAAACACATCAAGCATATCATCAGAAAGCAGTTTTCTGTTTTATTTAATTAAGTAACCCCACAGTACACTGCATTTGCTGTTTGGGGGCTTACAGGTAGCAAATAAGGTCACTAGTTCAATCTCCAGTTTTCGTTGGTTTCAGATCGTGGCCGGCTGTGAAAGCAGAAAGTCTAATGATGCACCCTGGGAAATGTTACGATAGGCCAATTTCGAATGACTCTTAATAAATCTGATAGCGTTAACAGAATAAACATAGTGTCATTTACCACAGCAATTATATAGTGGTACAAATGAGCCGAGAAAGTTTTAGAGCTAACCTGCTGTAGCAAAACGCTCCCTTTGTAGCATGTCAGCAGGATACCGACCAATAGCGAAGTTACGGGGCCAGGTTCTTAGATACAGCTGAATATCTGCAAGATGATAATTTTCACAATAATATGTCGGTAATACAATGAGCTAGGAATAATAAAGACATACAGATACATGTATACAGCGGTGATAGACAGTGTCACAATGAAAGATGTACATACAGTAAGTAGTACAGAAATAAAGTTATCCCAAGTATTAGAGACACAATTTTATGATAGATCGAGTGTACACCAACACTCATCAGAAGATAGTACACAACTATTCAAAACAGCCAAGTCGTTATACCAAATGCCGAAATATACTTCACTGCAACAGATTTGAGGTGCACCTTGCAGTAAGATCATTGGGGCGTTCACACCATTATAATTTATGTAGCTTGATGCTTAGGGAATACCTTTCATGTAAGCATAAAGAATATCCTGTGTACCAGATTCGGCAGCGATATCTCGTCCAAGTACAGCATACAAATGATCCGATAACCATAGGGAGTGAAGGTTCGTTATTGCGCAAACCACGGAGTCATCTGTAAAGCATCAGACCATCTGCTATTAAATTGCATAAGAGTTTGCATCGGACAGTCGGTAAAAACACGCCGGGCATGAGTCAAACTTTTGTACTCTCCGGTTGAAAAGTTATTGACTTAGCCAACTAGCGATGTTTTCCTACTACCTCCATTTTCTGTTTAGATCATACAAACCTATATAGTGAGTTTGACTACTGAATCCGTGTTTAGATAGGGACGAAGCTGACAGGAATCGCCCACCATCATATTGTGTCATACCTAATCAGGTATTTGAAGCAGCAGGTTTTGCGCAAGATCTTCCAAGAAATGAGATCAAGGGTACAATGTGAGATCATGTTTTTCAGTTCATTAACACCTTAATAGAGGATTCCTATACATGATGCCATAAAGTACCATTGTGCATTCTTATTTCTACTCCAGTACTTGGGTACTTGACCATGCTATTTAACAAACCTACTGAGGCTGAGGCTTGTTGGATGGGGAGGAGCTAAGGATTATGTGAGGAGCTCATTCTAACAATGGGCACTCAGCATGCCTAGGACTTGAACCCGGGATCTTTCGATCTTGAGCCAAGCGCTCTAGCCATTGAGCTATCTCATTGGTCCCCTAGGTCAGCATAGTTGGTAATGTGATGGCTGGTTGGAAAATGCAATTAGCTATTGTCATTAATCGGGAGGCCAGGGTGATAGTTGCATGTTGATAGTTGATAGTGGCCACTCTTGATGGACAGAAAGTCTTCCACTGATAACCTCAGGTATAAAATGCTAAACATCAAGGGCTACTGACTTTCCCACCAGATACTATGGGGCCAGAAGGATGGCGCTAATGACAGATTTCTGAGCGTACAGACACTGGGAAGATGAGAAACTACTCACCCAGAGTGACATTGACGTCCGTCTTGGTCCAAACTATAGCAACTTTGTGCCAGTCTGTACCGAGCTCATCCGGCAATTTACAAACGACCGATCTGGCTTGAATATGCCAGTCAATTAAGATTGTGTTTTGCATGGCATCATACTTCGCTCTACAACAGAAAGAAAGACATATTAAAATAAATCCACACAGATGTCATCTGACTCCTGCACACTTTGTAGTGTAACTATTAAACCAACAGATAAAGCGATCAGACAACATAGAAGGAGGAATGAAATGAGGGTTCCGCGTCATCCATATACTGATTGGGTTTCACCTTGGTACAGGCCTTTGGCAAGTCCATCACTCCAATTTACTTGTGTGGTTTTAGATCGCCATGGTAAAAAGGATGTGGGTCAATATCATCCCGTGGCTGTTAAACATCCACCTTTCCTTTCTCGATGAGTGGCTTAGGGTGACTGATCCCCAGTGCACACCCCTCTCAGGACATTGACCTTTAACTGTCTTGACCCATATCTTGCCATTGTATCAAAGCCATCCCTGGTGAGATAGTCAATCTCTCTCGCGTATGGGAAAGGTTAGATATCTGATTTTTCACCATGCAGTTACAGTTTAGCACAGAGCATCATGTTTCGGGACAGTATCATCGCTCCAGGCTGGGCGTCAGTCAACCGAAGTCACCTGCCGAGAGTTCGGCTACTCTTAACGCGGAAGAGGTGGATCTTTTACAACCGTGAAAGGATCTTGACCCTTATCCACTGGTTGCGTCCTCCATTATTTTGTTCGTGGTGTTCCGAAGCCAGGCTAGCAATTTGGAGTGAGAGGCTTGGTAAAGGCCCATACCAGAACAACACCGCACAGGAAGTGCGGCTCGAGCCTGCGAACCATAGATCGCAGATCCAGATATTTACTAATTGAGCTATCCTGGCCCCGACGTTTGCGCAACCCTTTCTAACTTTGAACCTAATAGCCCCCCCCAGCACAAGCTTCCTCGTGAAATATCTGGTTCTCTTCGAGCCCGAAGGACCAACATTATCATAATTAGACATATATTTTGAGATATATGAACACAATTTATCAAAACATTTGGGCTGCAATCAAAATCAACAGTAATATCCCCAAATTCGACCAAATGTTTTTCTGAGGTCCTCATCCTGCGCACACAGATCCAAGTTTAAAAAAAACTAATTACGGGTGTAAGAAATGAGTTACACAGAATTAACCAAACTCATTCCTTGCTTCACCTTATGTTATAAGCGATACGTCCAGTTCCTCGTTGAATGGTGAAAAGTGTCTGAAGGCCAGGCTGCTTAGATGTCATCATTTTGAGGTGAAACGCGAACTGCCCACTATCCCATCTGATTGTTTCCGGCAGAGTGAGTTCCCCAGGCCATACCCAGTTGAAAATGACGAAGGAATTGGCAGCTTCATTTTCAAAAGACAGATACATCTCCCCGGAATCCGCTGAATAAGTAAGTGCAATATACAGGTCATTTTCTAATCTGAAATTCGACAATTGGTTTAGAGGAGTGAATCTAAGCAAGGCGAAAGCTCAGTCAGCCAGGATCAGACTGGCGAATGTGGTCTGGCGAAGGAGGGTAGGCTCACTTACACAACAAACGTAAAGGTCTTGCAATCAAACCTAGAAATTACAGTAACAAGTGAGATATCCTTTGGCATTGAGAATCCAGATCCACATTTGCCTCTAGTGATATTTAAAGGGGTTATGTAATGGCCAAAAGTGTCTTCACTTGTTTCATATTCTGAAGCCTACCATGAACAAATGGGCCCAATATCCAACTCAAATGGAAGCTTCGATATAGGCCTATCCAATGCGCATACTTAGAGCCCTCGGTGACGCACGTTTTAGAACGTCGACTCGACAAAATTGGCTTCGAGATAGGGAATTAACACAGAGCTGTTGATGTTTGCACTGATTTCTCGGCTTACGCGCTGATGTTTGGAAAACCCTCTTGCAGGTGTATATTAGAGCTGTAGTTACACAAGTCTGAATAGAGCAAATGTTCAACAAAATATAGAAATAGGGTTTTAGAATGGCCTCCATTTAGACCAAGGGAAAATCGGCAAAGCACTTCATATCACTTCAGTTTTCTCCAATATTATGTTCAATTTTGAGTTCTAATTGATGTTATGAGGGAGTGAAGATCAAAGGTTACTAAGTTTTAGTAATTAGATCCCATTTTCTTTCTATGATCTTTACCGTGACATAACCCCTTTCAACTAACCTTGTAGGACGGCATTAACACGACGCGTTTTTGAAGTATAATTATCATGCTGAATGTGATTGAGAGTTATCCAAACAGTACTATCATTAGATGAAAGTTCCGGTCTATATGTCTCTGTCCACACTGTGAAACCCCTACAAAAATGTCAAAGCCAATGTGGCTGATCGAGTCTGATAACAACATAGGTGCGGCACAAAATCCACATAGTATAGTAACGCATACGAATGTTTGCCCACAGGTGCCACTTAAATTTATTCAAGACTCGCATTGCTGTTATGAATGAGATGGAGTCATCGACATTCATAAAGTAGGCTCGCAGAAAATTCAACGAAATATTTGCAAGGTGAAGACTGGGGGCCAACTTTGGCTAATCTAACCAAGTCGTTAGCAGTCACACCATCCATGCTCGGGAGTGTTGTCAAAAGAGCCTCTCGTTTAAATTATTTTAGTTAGGTAATTTTGGCCCCATACTCAAAACCAAATCCAAATTCTGGAATAGCAACAATACGGCACTTAGCTAATGCAATGCTGCAAAGCTGGTTGCAAAATGCCCAACACTCGGGATGGCTGTACCTGAAATGAATGCTGTGCACTAAACCACCAGTTCCCCCTTACTTCTACTAAACCACTTACTTGATCACGCCGAGGAACGCTTCATGCTTGGTTTTTACTGGAAGATGATCTCCCAGGACAAGAATTGAGTTAGCACTGAAAGCTACATTTCTGGCACACGGTACATTGAATGTTCTCTCTATAAAATATTAAGACTTTCAGTCGAATGAAGCAAAATTGACATGAACATGACCATGAAATAATGTTGATACACCCATGGGCTAGACTCAATGATCCTACACTGTGACTTTACTCCTACACCGTGATCTACTAATCCTGACCATGATCTACTAATCCTAAACCAGGATCTACTAATCCTACACAGTGATCTACTACTTGTACACCGTGACTTGCTTATTCTATAATGTGACCTATTAATCAAACATCATGATCTACTAATCCTACACCATGACCTATCAATCCTACACCATGATCTACCAATCCTACACCATGATCTACCAATCCTACACCATGATCTACCAATCCTACACCATGATCTACCAATCCTACACCATGATGTACTAATCCTACACCATGACCTATTAATCCTACACCATGATCTACCAATCCTACACCATGATCTACTAATCCTACACCATGACCTATTATTCCTACACCATGATCTACCAATCCTACACCATGATCTACTAATCCTACACCATGATCCATTAATCCTACACCATGATCTACCAATCCTATGCAGTGATCTACTACTTGTACACCATGACTTGCTTATTCTATAATGTGACCTATTAATCAAACATCATGATCTACTAATCCTACACCATGACCTATTAATCCTACACCATGATCTACCAATCCTACACTATGATCTACTAATCCTACACCATGATCTATTAATCCTACACCATGATCTACCAATCCTACACCATGACCCAAGCTATGACATTAAAATATCAATGCAAGTATTTTTGGTTGCTCGTCACTAACCAGATAGAGCGGAATCCGTTGTAAGCAAAAGCCGACATTTTTCCTCTCCTCCGGCTTTAGAGATAGCCAGTCGGCCATTTCTATTAGCCAGTGGTCTATCAGGCAATGCCACGACACTAATGACTTGTTCACCAGGAAGCCCTGAGAGAATCTTTATTTCTTCCGCATTAACCATGAGCTAAAAGGTAAAATAAAAATCGAGATTAAATTTCACGTCGTGCATGGAGATCCAGAAATAGGACAGGATGTCTATTTGCCAACAGAGGGACACCTCACTCTATTGATCCACCAACATATAAGTAGGACACCTGAGAAAGTTTCACCCTTACTAATCAGCGATAGCGCTTCCAAGTTGCTCATTGGCTTATCTTACTTCATAGAGGTGAACCCGTCAGGGAATCAGAAAGAGGTTTTGTGGTTCCAACTCCTAACTCGGCCCATGCTTGTGGTGGTTTGCCATTCACTCTAGTTATTGAGGGTGTGGCCGGCTAACGCAGTCTCAAAGAGAAAGACGCCTGATCATGAAACTTCTGACAACTTCACAAAGATGAGAGCTCTAAATTTAAGTATGCGCATGAAACCCAAAACATGAAAAAGTAGACCTAGAGTATGGTCTTACACTCAATAGCAAAACCATCTTCAAATAGACAAAACGGGAAGGCATTATAAGAGTTTCTCCCTAGCCTGTATGACATGATCTGTCCATAATGGCAGATATAGTCAACTTCTGTAAATCTGCTCAGCTTTTCTTCTTCCACAGTATTTGTTTGGCATAGATTTGATAGCCAGATGCCCTTCTTGCAATCAACCCTCGTCCTTCATCAGGGTTTGAGACTGGAACTCATGCTCGCTTACACCCCTTGTGGTGGGTTAATGAGCAAAGCTGCTTGTGGTGCACAACTCTATCCAGGAACATATGGTGATGGGTATTACGGTTTTACCTGGAGTACAACATCGTAGCGGTCATATATCCTCATTACAGTCATCCAACGGTCCGTGGGGAACTCAAGCTATAAGTAGCAAAAGCAGTGACTATGGAGATTAACGCAATCAAACAGTGCGCCTTTGCTTTACTTTTTGGAGGAATTCCATAGTCTGTGTAATTTACAGACATTAATGCACTTACGCAAAGTTATTCAAGAGCCAGTTCCAGTTATACAGAACAGAAAATGATTTTGATTACCGTATGCTAGACACATCCAAATTGTACACACCTTTCTGGTCAAGACTATTAAAACTCCTTTCTTATACCGGTGTTCGAACCTAAACTCGATCTCAATCTGGAATAACTACTGATAAATTTGTACTTGTATCCAACTGACCAAGATGAGACAAGGTGGCAGTAAAACTCTTTCATTGATATTTAACCTGTCATATACTAACAGTAAAAAGACTTACACGCAGTCCCATAGCAACGGAGAAGTTACTGTAGACCTCTGATGAGGCAGGAGGCAAAATCTGGTCAGCCAAAAAGTTCTCATGACGATCAAAACGCACCACCGTGTTATCATCAGGTGGGCCATTCTTCATAATCCATACCGAGCTCTCAGATTCTTTGTGCACAGTAGGTGGGATAGCGAGAGGATGTACTATGGACAGCTTGCCCGAAGGACTGCCAGTGGTAAGAAGCTTGGATGTCCGTGCAATGAGGTCGAATACTGCAACCACCTATCGAGAATGACAGTTCTTTAAAACATGGAAGAAGGAAAGCGTGATGAAGTTGCAATTGCAATTGAGCCCTAAAATGTTCCGTAGGACACAGTTTGCAAATGGTACTCTAATATAAACTGAGCAATGCTGCGATGATGACCAAAATCTGTGATGGCATGATGTTGTGCTATGCAAAACTCTCAGTATTCATATCGCTATCAACTCATCAACCTAGTCCATGAGTAAGTCTTGCATTCAAAATCAGCAATGACTCGATCTAGTGTGCTTCCACCGCGTGTGTCTAAAACCAGTCAAAACTTCTGTCCAGATTTCTAGTGGATAAATAGCTCAAAGAGCCAAACAGCTTACTGCCCCTACGACAGTCGAATAAAGCCCAATGAGGGTTGGCATATTGGTGAGTAACTATACCAGACTACCTACCACTGTCTTATCCAAACTTTTGAGATTATTTGATTCTATAGTTGAGGCAATAAAACGAAACAACAAAACCGAAGAGTAATCGTCAAATCATAGCTACAGACTTACTTCTGTAGCCGTGTAAAGTTTTTGTTCAGCAGCAGAATAGTGCATGGAATTGATGAGACCAGGCTGTGTGTTTGCCAGTGTTGTATCATACACCTCCGGAGGCACAATGAATGAGCATTTGCCTAAAAGGAACATAAGGAAATGTTTTGGGTATCATGCAGTGAATACAAGTATGTAGTAACAAAGATGGTATCTTTTAGTTGACTGACCCCAACTTCCCGTGACCACCCCTCTTCAATCTTGTAACATAATGCTTTACGCTGAAATAAGTGATTGCTCTGTAGAGTGCAAGGATAGTAAACTCACACCATAAACTATATGTGTTACCAGGTTGTTAACAACAGAAAAGCCCTATGCGACTCGACTCGAACACTATTAAGTAGGTAACGTTAAGTAGGTTAAGTAGTAGGTAAACTATGGATTTGTAAAAAGCACAGATTTGCCTTTACCTGTTACAGTGTGCACAACTTTGTCTTCCGCACTGAAGGACCGTACGCATTTGTAGTCGCTGTAAAAGATATTGTCACCGTCTACCGCAACGGAACCAACCATTACTAATTCAGCTTCCTTCCCATCGAGCCAGCTGTCACTTACAAGGACATTATCCGTGTTATTGGAACCAATAATTTCTGCAAGATAGACATCAATTAGCAGTGAAGTTCATACAAACTTTTCTCGTTTCAGCGTGTTCAGAACAGGCTCAGAAATTGATCAGAACTAAAACTGGTGTTGGGTTGCTCTACAGACCATATTTGATTCGTCAAGTTACCAGGCTCGCAACGCCAGCAGCTGGAATAGTGTGGCTTGTGCATTCAATGCAGTTCATTCAGCACCCTAGTAGACCCCATCTCACTTAACTCACTAGTTTTGTTAACCCTGATGGGTGATTAAAATGTACCTAATTCAGTTCCATTATTGGTGTCCCAAGTCGCCACAGATTTAGTTTGTTGTATACTAGTATCGAATCAATTTACACAGCGTTGGGGATTAGGTTTTAAAATAAGGCGTGTCTTTGACTGACTCCAGGGCAATATTTGATTATTTGATACCGAAAGGGCATCATTGAACGAGAATCACCATGTCTCATTAAAAGGTTAGAATCCATGAAGCAAAAGTTTTAAATTGGAGTTTTCAGTTGATCAGAGTTATTTCAGTTTTCCTCACAGCACCTTAAATAATATGAAGACTATAATATAATATGATAGCATGTGATTAATTATTTATATATAATATATTTATATATTATATAATATATTGTTTACCACAGTTCTTTCCATACCTTGGTACTTTGGAGCATGTATTACTTCCATATCAATATATCCAATACTACTGGCAGGAATATAATCCATAGACTGCATAACTATGACGATTCTCCTGGGAGCAGTTGGGTCATTCTCCATAGCTATCACTTTACCGGGAGGCAGATTGAGCGATCGAAGAACCCACCCGTGAATATTTCGCTGCACGGGAGTGTATGGCTGTGGAATTGGTTTGAATTCATTCATTTGGATCATCTGTGTGAAGTATGGGTGAATATGGTAATACGAGGAGAAGGGGTATGGGGTGTATTGGGTCGAATTCTTTGCCAAAACATATCCTTTGAATGGTGCAACCAATTGAACAACAGCAGCATTCTCGATTGGTAGAGATGAGGGTGAATCAGCAGCATTGGGTGAACCTGTAAAATTACATAAAAAAACTTAGATTAATAAGACTACAAAACTGAATGTAGCAGTGAATGGATCAGTGGACAGTGGGAGATGTCATTTGCCACTTTGATCCTCAGTTGGATCAGACCCTCAGTTATAAACCGCAGAGCCCAGTAATAAAGCAATGCTTGGTAGCAAGGTAATATGGTGAGCACCCCTGTTTGGTAGCGAGGTAATATGGTGAGCACCCCTACTTGGTAGCGAGGTAATACAGTGAGCACCCTTGTTTGGTAACGAGGTAATACAGTGATCCCCCGCTGCTTGGTACTGAGGTAATTAACATCTATACCGTTGACAAAAACTAGGCTGCGGTAGAAGAGTTGTTTCTTGTGAATGTAGACATATCTGTCTAGATAGATAGATGCACTCCAGCCATAGATATCGCCAGTAGGAGCACTACAAAAATTGGTGGCAGCCACTTAGGAGCTGTGTTTGACGATGATTACTACCAGCATTGTTTTCACTTTTGGTCTCCCTATAGCTGCATAAAAATGGCCATTATCAAGTATGAGTCTCTCAGTCTCTGTCTCTGTCTCTGTCTCAGTCTCTGTCTCAGTCTGGAGCTGGTTAGCCGACTATGTTTGTGATTCAATGAGTCTGAAATGTATCGTGTGTGTAAAAGCCATCTCTTCTGTGATTAGAATCAGTCTACTGCAGTCTAATAAACCAGTTGTCAAGAAATGCCATCAGTTGGGGTTTGATGACATGTAGGCTCGCACAAAAAATAGCAAGGTGGGCCCCCAACTGTGCAGCAAGAGGATTGGAGAAGAAATTTAGTTGTACTAAACTATAATTCACTACCTGTTGTTTTCATCGATCAAGGATAATCATCGGTTGATAACGAATTAACTAGGGGAATAATGGCTAGATATCAACTGAGCAGAGCCTCCCTATTGAGAAACTCACGGTATGATAGTAGGATATGGAGTGGGTGGACTGTCGGCGTTATACTTGAGGAGCCCTGTAACAATCGAAAAGAGTAATGATAAACAGTCCTAGTATTACTCCATCTATTACGCAGCTGTATGCTGGATCTTACAGAAAAATAATATACATCGAAACAGACAAGTGCTATGTCCTAGAAAGCTGTAATATATAGCCTTGCTTTGTCACCATTTCTGCCTATATCTAGGGTTACAGACCTGGAGCCTGTACAATTCGCTATTTCAGCCACCCTGTGCTAAGCTGGAAACAGCACCACCGCCGCCGATAAATTGGACTGAAAATGAACAAAGCTAAGACCAAAGTAATGTACAGTAAATATAGTAACACCCAGCAACCAAATCGAACATGAAGATACTGAGACCGTAGATCAATATGTCTACCTAGGTCAGCTTGTGTATATGAACGGGACACGAGAGAAAGAACTTAAGTGACGAAAAA
>Ga0224501_10001739_pt1 | contig 16949 bp, 32 predicted proteins | sample SF_Oct11_sed_USG_4_FD_169105 | JGI IMG/M metagenome (GOLD analysis project Ga0224501, IMG submission 169105) | Sediment microbial communities from San Francisco Bay, California, United States - SF_Oct11_sed_USGS_8_1 | ecosystem: Environmental > Aquatic > Marine > Sediment | place: USA... | reverse complement strand
ATAAAAAATTTGTACAATTCGATCATCACATCGATAGGAGAAAATAGATATGGCTTATTACGAGCCGGGTGGTGGATGGACGGATGAAACCATAGGCGAGGCCGAAGACTGGCAGAAGCTCGAATACTATGAAAAAAAATTTAGATCTATCCGAACACGAAATAGATTCATAAAACGTATTATAATTAGAACAATCAGTGTTATAATAGCGGTCGCAGTACTATTGGTTTCTAATCATTATTTCCTTATTAATTTTGCGTGTACTATATGAAAATAATAATGGTTAAAGGAGTACCAGAACATAACATTAAAAAGGGGGACGCCGGGGAAGTTATTATGAAAACTCCTCACTCCGCTGGTAGTGATGGTTATGTTTATACAATTAGGTTTACGAAAGATAATTTGTTTGTTGGAGTTCACACGATAGAAAATTCAGAATTGTTTATAGAAGATAAATAAGTATATATATTAAATAGTGTACTTCGATATTGATCTGTTTTTAAATTCATGGAGAATTGGTCATGAGTATAAAATGGTGTAATTGTGATTATTGTAAAAAAACTACGCCGAAAGATATTTATATTAAGAACGCTCCACTAAAACGAAAAATCACGTGGAAATTGATTTCTTATAAAGGAACAGTTGGTTTTATAATCCATTTCATAAGAGGGTTATATTTCGGATATCCATCCTGTTGTTCTAAGCAATGGGCATTGGAATGGAATTTTGAAAAGTACCAACTTAAATATGGGAGGGTGAATAGAAAATTGAAAATTGGATATAAACAATACCCAAAAATAAAAGCCCTTCAAGAAAAGGGTATAAAGTTGGGATATATTCCATGTAATAAATGCATTGATCGTCTAGTTAATACTTAGACATATATTTATGCACCCTTAGCTCAGCCGGATAGAGCATCGGATTTCTAATCCGACGGTCGGTGGTTCAAATCCACCAGGGTGTATTTTTTAGATAAAAGTTTAGGTCGTTACGAGCGTCCGTAGCTCAGTTGGTAGAGCAACCGGCTTTTAACCGGTAGGTCGTGAGTTCAAATCTCACCGGGCGTATTCTTTTTTAAACAATCATAGGAGATTTAAAATGATTGAAATTGCTATTGGTGTAGCTCTTGGTCTTTTATTGTTTGTCCTGTCTCCGTATATTCTTATATTCGCCGGATTTGTAATTATGGCGTGTATAACGGGAATAGGTTATTTATATTTGGAACTTAAGAAACTATTGTTTTTTTGAGACATAACTAACCCCACGGATGACTATATATATGACTAAATGAGAGCACTCATTTACAGTAGATTAAACTACTGTAATTATAGCAGTATAATCATTCATGGAGATAAGTCATGAAAATCAAGAATATGATTTATGTGGTTTTGGTTGTATTGATGTTGGTTTTGTCTGGTTGTGGTGGTGACAGTGGCGGTGGAAACAATGGCCCCAGTACGTCTGTTGACCTGAGCATTCAGATCGATGCCGTGGACGACCTCAATGGATTGCTGATCATCGATTATACCATTTTCAACAATGGTGATGATGCCACTGATGGTTCTTATGCAGTCATTGATTTCTGGATGAACACGGCCGCCGAACCAACCGATGATTCGGTTCAGGATTATTCAACTGTATCAACTGCTGTAATACCTGCTGGTGGATCGGTGAGTGAGACCTTCATGGCTCCTGTAATTGATCACGGAGAGTATGCTTGGGCGAAGGTTGATGTTGGTGATATGTTTGTTGAAACCGACGAAACCAACAATTTGAGCGGTAGCCATTATATCGCGCACGATCTTCTCTCGGGGTCTTTTACACTCGGGGCGTATCCGGACCGCATGGCTATTGAATTCACGACCCCAGATCACTTTTCTGATCTTAAAATGGGAGTGATGAATGTTACACCGGGCGCATCTATCGAAACACGGCTTTATATATATTATGATTGGGCCTATAAAGATCATCCGTGTTTTAATGAGGTGTGTATAATTGATGCCACGGGACTAACACCTTCGACCACATTTACTTTCGGTGCCCAAAGTATGAATGCTACCGGAGCAACGTTCGATTATATTGTATCCACCCATTAAATGTTGTTTCTCCTAGTGGGCTAAGTGGCTCGCTAGGAGAACTCCCAAATAATTGTTTTTATTAATTTATGCGCCGGTAGACCGTAGCTGGTAGCGGGCCTGACTGTAAATCAGGTGTCTTTGACCCGGATGGTTCGATTCCATCGCGGCGCACTCGCACAAAATAGTAGTTTTGAAACCTATTATACGAGAGGAAGAATTTTTTATGGATAATGAATCAGAAAATAATATGTCGGAAAATCAAGAAATTGCCTCCCAATTAATAGCATTGGCTGCTAAGTTAATGGGGTGGGAAATAGAAGTACGTGCGACTGAGGACAATGAGCTTGTAGCCGGGTTGTATATATTCGACCCAGACGTAAAACAGGAATCTCTTATTTCTGGTGGAATATATTCCCATTCGTCTTCCACGGATTCCAAAGAAGAACCAGATGAAAGCATATAGAACTAGTACAGCCGAATGGCTATGGAATATTCTAACATTTAAAAAAGAGTCAGAAAATTGTATCGGATGTGTCAATAAAGAAAAATCAGGTATCGAAATAAATAACGGAACCATTCTGTGGGTTTGCCATATATATGCTTCTCATATCGTAGAAACTAATCCGGGATGTAAACATTATAAATCCCTACCATACGGACCACATGACCCAATGTTAGATAAGTCAACTACTAAAGCAGAACCATCTATCGAAAAAAAAGCAGATGCGTTTGATGCCATGAGAGAATTACTTGTGGGGGAATTCGAAAGAGATACCAATCTTTGGTATACCACGGACTTCTGGATACAACGGATGAAAGGTTTATTGGAGAATTTTAAAGAAGAGAGGGAACTCAACAACGACCTCATAGTAGAAAATCTAAGATTGCAAAAAGCTCTAAAGCAATCTAATAATACAGGAGATTGATTATGGTGGATATTTCTAAGAAAATTGAAGAAATTCAGACGGATTTAGCATATGCACTTAAAGAATATGGAGAATATACATTCTGGGATAAGGGATCTGGTGAAGTAATAGATCTATCGTCGTATAGGAGAGACTTTGCAACGATGACTCCAGAAGAGGTTGCCGAAATTGTTGTTACCCTTCATGAAAGCGATAATGAATTTCAACAAACACTCGCAAAAGATTTTATTGGTGAAATGCAAGAAATGCCAGATGAGTGGTGGGAATCATTAATGGAACAACCGGGAGTGGATGAAATAGATTGGTAATATATTAACACCAATGACAATGCGGCAAGTGCGTTGCGTGACGGCGCTCGGATCATTATATTCCAGATTTAATGAGCCATCGATATATTCTGGACCTTATCGAAAACATATCCCACCGAATAACGAACGGTCATTGTCATACTTATACCTGTAGCTTAGTTGGTAGAGCGGCGGTCTCCAAAACCGCTGGCCGGGGTTCGATTCCTCGCAGGTATGTAACCCATACACGGGTCGGCATCGCGGTACCCTGATAACCGACTGATGTGGCTTCCCCGCAAGGAGGTTGATCTTCAAGAGTAAAGGGACCTGAGAAGGACTATGGGTTTTCACTAAAAACTAGATATAACATCACCCTTGGTGGTTCATATTAGGGGGAAGTATCTTACTTACATTTATTGTAGGGATGGTCATTTGTTTATTGTATAATATAGCACAATTTATATAATTAGAATTCATTGCCCTATAGCTCAGTTGGTAGCAGCAGTCGCCTGTTAAGCGAACGGTCGCTGGTTCGAGTCCAGCTAGGGCAGCTCATTTATCAGGAGAAATGAAAATATGTCTAATCCGATAGAAGAATGGAAAGACTTACATTGGTTTCCTAAAATTGTCATTGGAATTGGTGGACTTTTATTTTCAATGTTTATTGTTTTTCTGGTCATTTTTGTTCCGATATATCTTTTAATTACTTCACCGTTTAAAACTATAGTAATTTTTGGTACATTAGTTGCGATTATTTGTATAGCAGCATTTTTAATATTTCTAATGGACTCTGGAGAAAGAGGAATTTATTATTAATCGTATAGTATCTTAGTTTGATTTAATGCGGGGTGACTGGAGTCTGGTCCCAGCCCTGGCTCATAACCAGGAAAGACGTTGGTTCAAATCCAACCCCCGCAATTCCCTTTAAACCATAGTGGAGAAAAACGTGGATAAATACAATTCTTCTACAGATGAAAAAGTTGATAAAATAGGATCTGTTGTTATAATGGGGTTTCTTTTTATCTTAATAGCCTTAATGATATTACTGTCTGTCACTAGCTTTTTTTCTGGCCCATCAGTAACTTCGAAATATAATACGTGTATGGAATTTTATGATATCATATATAGTGATCATTCTGCAGATGTAGATGTAGAAAAACAAAATGAATATTATATAGATTTGTGTGATAAGATTATTAAACAATACGAACACAAGGAATTCAGCGATACAATTAGAAATCTAAAACGACTAAGGGAAAAAATTCTATCATTTGAGGAGGAAGAATGAGTGCCAAAACCGCATTTGAGAATTTAGTTAAGCGCGGGAAACATAGCATGTACTGTCTCCCAAAATTCATTCGCAGCGAATATTATAATGGCGCGATAAAAGGATTCAAATACGAATCGTGTACGGGTGGACCGGGATGTAAAGTTCCAAAACATCTTAGAAAGGAAATTTTTAATTAGTATTAATTTAGGGTTGTTTATTAATAATGCCGAATATTATATCAAATGAATCTAGAAAACGTATTGTTGATGGAGCTATAAAATCTGCTGTGGTAAGAAAAAATAATGCATTGAACCAATATAATGATAATAAAAAATTTTGCAATAACTGCAAAAAAGAATTACCATATAAAAAACGAAATAATAAATATTGTAATAGAACTTGTGCAGCATCTGTAACAAACAGAAAATATCCTAAAAGAAAATCTAACAAAACGTGTTTAATGTGTAATATAGAAATTCGCGGATCTAATATATATTGTTCTTCCATATGTCACAAAAGTCATAAATGGAAAGTGTCGGAGCAAGAAATAGAACGTGGCGTCCAACGGTCTCCGCGTATAATGAAAAAATATTTAATAAACAAATTTGGATATAAATGCTGGAGCTGTAATTTAGATAAATGGTTGGATAAACCAATTACATTAGAAATTGAACATGTAGATGGGAATTCCGGAAATAATAATCTAAGCAATTTAAAAATATTATGTCCAAATTGTCATTCTTTTACAGATACATATAAAGCTAAAAACAAAGGTAATGGAAATAAAAAAAGAATGGATAGATATAGATCAGAAAAAACAATAAATAAGCCGGTATAGCTGAGTTGGTTTAGCACCACTTTTGTAATGTGGGGACGCGGGTTCGAGTCCTGTTACCGGCTTTCGTCACAACTAACCGAGAATAAAACATGATTAGTGCAGACCAATGGGATGACATGTCTCAAGAAGAACGCGGAGAATGGTTAGCCGAACAGTTATCTAAACCAGATACTGATATCAATGATATAAGAGATCTATTGATAGATTTCTTATCGACTTATTTAGATCAATTATGAAATTTATCCGGGTGTAGCGCAGTCTGGTAGCGCGCTTGGTTTGGGACCAAGGGGTCGGGAGTTCGAATCTCTCCACCCGGACTATTAGAAGGAAGTGTTATTAAAACCTTTTACAATAGGAGTAAAAGATGAAAAATAAAGAACTGCTATTTTCAGTTACCGCGAAAGAATGTAAATTTGATTATTATAAAGCTTCTGGCGCGGGCGGACAAAAAAAGAATAAAACATCCAGTGCTGTACGATGTACACATATTGAATCTGGAGCAGTTGGTAATTCTAGTGATACCAGAAGCCAACATAAAAATAAGGAAATAGCATTTAAGAGAATGGCGGAAACCGATACATTTAAAAACTGGTTGAGGATAGAAGCTGCACGAGCAACCGGTAGGTTAGAAGAGATTAATAAAAAAGTAGAAGAATCTATGAAAGAAAAGAATTTAAAAATAGAAGGCAAAAACGAAAAAGGGAGATGGACACCAATTAACATTTAATTTTTATTTTAGGATATTTTAAATATGTATTCTTATGGTGGTGGTTATTCGATGTTCGAATATATGATTTATACTTTGATAAATAATTTACATTGGGTGATAGGCGGTTATTTTTTACTTCTTATCGCCTTTGCAATATATTCAGTTTATACCTCTATTCAACTAAGAGGAAGCATTCCGACGGATGCTGTTAGTAAATGGTTCCATGTAAATATGGGCGGAGTTAAACCATTTGGTTTCGTTATTTTTATTATTCTAGCTGCTCCAATTTGGTTCTTTGGTTTTATAATGGGACTTCTTCGTATAGCAGTCGGATCTGGTTTACAAGGAGCCAGAACTGCTGTATATGCGTTTTCCGGTCTTAAAATGACCAATGAAGATTTCGAAAAAATGGGAGACACTGTAGATAAACTTATCAAGAACGACTAACATTCCAATATCCACATAGGAGATAAAACAATGTCGATCAACGTCCATGTAATTATGGTCAGAGATGGGGATATGAATAGCTACGGAATTCATTCGATAAAACTTGTATCAGAAGATCATATGAAGTGGGTTCGTAAAGAATGGAGTATGGACGGAGGTGAAGACATAACTCCGTCTCAGGAAGAAGAAGTAAAACAGTATTGTGATGATAATGGAATAGAATATTGTTTAGATATCAACGGAAAGCTCGAGGTAAATGGAGATGATGATGCTGGAATTATTGTGCCAGCGATCGAAGAATGCAAAAACCTAAAAGAATTTGCAGTAATAATGAAGGCTAAAGACTATAATATATTAACAGAAAATGAAGTGCTGGTATATTAGGAGCACTATTTTATCCATATATATTAAATACTGTAGTACTTGAGGTTTCCGTTTAATTAAAGTAATGTGTGTGCCGGTAGCTCAATTGGTAGAGCGCGTGACTTCCACTCACGAGGTTGTGGGTTCGATTCCCATTCGGCACTTATACGGGGAGGTATTAGGTGGAGAACCGCTGTTGCGCACCATCGTTTGAAATATCTCCCCAGCTTTCTTATATCAATAGAGAACATGCTCCCATCGTCTAGTCAGGCCTAGGACACCACCCTTTCACGGTGAAGACAGGGGTTCAAATCCCCTTGGGAGTACTGATAGCAATACAGGAGGATGATAATGATTAAAACAATATTTCTTGTATTATTAAGATTATTTTTTTACAGTATGACTGTTTTGTTTAGTTATTTTATTATGTTTGATTTATACGAGGGCGACCTGCTCCATCTTCCCTTAAACATATACCTTTTGTTTTTCTATGGATATAATCCCTTGGGCATAGGAGTTGAGAAAAAACCGGAACCAATAACCTGGAGAAATTATTAATATGACTATATGGGATGGAAATTTTTGCAAGGAACACGGAAGACACGATTGTAATCATGGATATCATGGACCAGATTATAAAACTCGTGCATCCAAACCAGGATGGCTGAACAAAATTTTTAACAGTGTAAAACAAGAAACTGATTCTTGGCCAAAATGGAAAATCGAAGGAAGACAAATTTTGGATAGGATAAAAAATAAAAATGACAAACGAACAAATAACGCGTTTCCAATGGGTACAACGGACATACAACCACATTGAATTTGAGCTCGGTCCTTATTTTTTGCTTAATGCGGCATTTGTAGCTCCCGAAAAAAAATACACAATACAATATTCGCAGCGAGTGAGTTTGCATTTGTATATAGGAGATACCGAAGAATATAAAAGGTGTTCGCATATGTACTTCGAATCCAGAGATCGCCCCGATAAAAACTATGCATTGGCTCATATGTATTTTGATAGATACTGTGATATAGTTGTACATAAATTAATTCCGATTGTAGAAAAGATTTTAACGGGGGGAAGTGTTGTTTTAGATCTTAGCTATATTTCGAGTGATAAATACATAAAAGCGTTTGGAACCGATATCTGTGGACGATGTAATAAATCCGTTTCAGAACTAAGACCATATGGTCCAAACGCAAGTCCACTTTGTTTTCAGTGCGGGCTAAGCGAAACAGAAACTTATAGAAGACAATTAATACGCTTTATTTATAACGAAACCCGATCGTGAAACCCGCATAGTTAGAAAGGATTTGTTATGGGAGCGTCTCTTTTTGGATGGTCGCCATTTGGTATGAGTAAAGCATTGGAAGAAGACATGGATAATTATTTCAAGCGCAACCGCATATTAAATCAATTTGACGGTGATTTTCAAAAATTAAAAGATGACTGCAGAACATTTATTGGTGGATTCGGGTTGCTGGAGTTGGACCCTAAAGAAATAGAAAGAATCAGAAACCAGGACGAACTTGATTACGTTCGGCGCTCCAGAGCATGCGCAATGTTGGTATGTGACAACCCATCGTTTTATAATTCTAAAACCGTATCCCAAGCTATGGATATTTTATCTGACACCCCCGGAGAAGAAATTGAGTGGCGAGATGAATAATACTTCATTTGCAGATAATATGGTTAAGCTAATAGAAAAACATAACCTGAATGCCGAATTTCATGGAAGCAGTAAACAACGGATATGTATTATATTCTAGATAGATAATACTTTTCGCGGCGAAGGTAAAACTATTACTCCGGCGTTTATGAGCGCATTTGCAAAACATCAGTCTTATTATAGGAGCAAAGATGAACAATAAACGATATCATTTATTTATTGGGCCCAGCATAAAAGAAATAAGCGTAATGAGAGATTCTGATAAATTCGAGAATGGCGATGATCATTATGTATTTGTGAATAAGGGTATGTTAAACAGAGATTTTATGCGCCAGTTCAATAATTATAATAATGTCGAATTTGTGCATGATCATATAAATACATATCTTGGCAATTGCCCATATATATTTGATTCGATTTCTGCATTTAGAGTATTGGAGCATCTAACTCCGGAAGAAATAAGGACATTCTTTTATTTGATGTTTACTCAATCCCGTCATGATGTTAAAATGAGAGTTATGGTTCCGTGGTTGCCTTATCTTACTGAAATGCTTGAAGATGAGTCCACACAACTGCATGATAAAATAACGATTTTACATACAGAAATCTTTAATACTCCGACAGATAGTCATAAAAGCATTTGGACAGATGCGACTCTTGATTATTATACATCTGAAGGATATTGGAACATACTCTCAAGAAGCCGCGATAATTACGAAAATAGAAATGTATATGAAACAATAGTTTTTTCCCCAGTACAAACCGATTAGAATATAGGAAGGTTGGCAGAGTCCGGATTAATGCGCTAGTCTTGAAAACTAGAGAGTGTAAAAGCTCCGTGGGTTCGAATCCCACACCTTCCTTTCACCTCATTGTATAGGAGTATAAAATATGAGTTATTCGTCAGAAAAGAAATGTCTAATTTCAACACATCATGGGTTTGTTATACAAGTTAATAACACACAGGATTATGAAGAAGAAGAATTTATTAGCGTTATTATGGAACAACCAGAAACCAAATTGTTTTTAAGCAGAGTTGTAGTGTTGTCCCATTTATTAGATTCTAATTCAAGAAATTTATTAGATACAAAAAATTACTACCAGCATTATTACGATATATTTATATGGGCGTTTAGAAAACTTTTTAAAAAGAGGTCTGGGGAATCGGTTTTTAATTTTAACAGGTTGATATTTAAGGCTGATACAGTTAAATTGACTGATCGTCGCAATAATGATGAAGTTAGAATAAGAACCATTATCGAAATACAACTTAATATATTAAAATGAATACAAAACATGAATTTTTATGGGGCCTTTTTATAATAGCAATGATTGTACTATCTATAGTAACCGAAATGATTAAATAGTAATTGCCTCCTCGGTCCAGTCTGGAGTGGACGCTGCCCTGTCACGGCGGAGATCACGGGTTCAAATCCCGTAGGAGGCGTGTTGTATGAACAAGCAATTTAACTTTTGAGAGGAAGATGAGTAATAACTATAAACAAATTATTATACTCCGAAAAGATTTAAATATGAGAAAGGGCAAGATGATTGCCCAAGGCGCACATGCTTCCGTTAAAGCAGTCATTGAAAATCTTAATAGGCCAGAATGTAAAGAATGGTTAAAAGGAAAATTTACTAAAATAGCGGTTTCTGTAGAAAGTGAAAAAGAATTGTTCGAAATTTATAACGAAGCGAAATCCCAAGGGATGATCACTTCTTTAATATTGGATTCCGGACTCACTGAATTTGGTGGGAATGCTACATATACAGCCGTCGCTATAGGTCCAGACGAGTCATGTAAAATAGATGAGATTACAGGTAAATTAAAACTTCTATGAGAGGATTAATAAATGCCGGCTAAAAACTATACACCTCATAAAACGTTAATTGATGATGTCGGACAGTTGCTAGAAACTAGTAATAAAGAATTAGCAGACATCTATAGTAATTCGGTATCTAAATATTTATCTCTTAATAAAAAAACATTAGAATCCATAGAATATTATTTCAATAAAGCATCGTGGAGAACATTCGATAAAGAAATATTTAAAAATTTATTATCGAAGCCCGATTTGAAATCTGTATTGAAAGAACTCAATGATCACTACTGCCATCTAGATAGTCGCCACGTGGATGCATATAATCTTAGAAGAAGGGGGCTATGTTACGGTGGATTGTTTAGTTTGGGAGGGCTGCTTGGTATATTTGGCGCTGTATCATTATACCACTCTGTGTTGTTTATTATTATATCTCTTGTAATTGGTATATCGGGGATTTTCGTATTGATAGGAACGATTATTGGTTCCTCAGATAGTGTACGAGATATAAATAGAATAAAAGCATACTATAAATTAAAAAGTATTTTAGAAACAGTATATAAACGAAAAAGCAAACGAATGATTAAACAAGGTTTGGAAATCATTAAAGAAGATCCGGAACGATCACTCGATTTTCTAAAAAATGAATATCCTAAAGCTATAGATGTTTATCTAGATGTTGTTGGTAGTGATATAGAACAGAAGATTAAACGAAGTAGAGAAACGCTGGTAACAATTGAAAAGGAATTAGATAAACCCAATTGTTTTTCGGACGAACAAAAGGAATCCATTTTAATGGCGCTTCAAACCAAACACGAGCGTTTAAATAAAATGGATAATAGTTTCGTAGAACACAAAACACAGTTAGAAAAACACAAACAACAATCTTCGTCCGTAGTTAGCAAAACCTCTCAATATTATGAAAGTATAAACAGAACATATCGGATTCTGGACTCTATAAAATCTATAGATGAAATTATAGAAACTACAGATATTAATATTGATGTCTATAAACATTCTATAGAAAGAAGAATCAACGAAATCGCATATGAAAGCGAAAGTTTGTTAGATTCTATTAATATTGAACTGTCGGCCAAAACCGAAATTGATCTCTTAACCGATAAATCATTGAAATAACTATATATATTAACATAAGAGTATCAGAGATTATGGTCATTTAAAACTCTATGGAGATGAGAGATGATAGTGTCACTCTTATTTAAAAACCAATCTTGGTGAACAAAACCATGCCTACTGATACTCATCTCAAAAAATGTATGCTGTATTCCTTCCTTTATATGAATTCCAAAGCCGGAAAGAAACACGATTATCCGGTTTTGAAAGATTGTATTGGTGAAGAGTGCGGCCAGTTTAACGTCGGCCAGGAAGAGTGTGGTATTGCTCTGACATCCGACACAGAAGAATCCCTCCCGTCTTTGGAGGAGGCCTGTCAAATCCACTACATGAATTCTATGAGTGGAAGTAGGCCTAAAGACTGGTAAATCATAAGATCTCGCCCCCGCCGGAGAAGCTGCCCACATAGTTCTCCCTATGTGGATAACAGCTGGCGGGGGTGGGAGACCTTATTTTTCATGGAGGATATATGAATACTGTAAAGTATTATTTATCTGAATTATTGCGCATGTTTAACGATGCGCCCATTTCATTAAAAATATCTTTTATGGCCGCGTTTGGCCTTGTATTGTTTTTAGCCTGGTTTTTTATCGTTATGATAATTTCATTTCCGTCCATTGGGGTGTTTCTTTTACTTTTGATTGTAGCTATGAAATCGCTTATTCATATACTATATCATATGCGTCCGCCGCATGACTGATACAAATCCAATTAAAATGGCTTGCGGTCATGATTATAAACAATTTTATGAAAATGAACGCATAGAACAGATACGGAAACAAGAAGCTCCTTACACATATTGTAAAGAATGCTCCGATAAAATTTTTAGAGGAGATTATAGTGTTATCAAAAAAGACGACCCCCAAATAAGAGGCTAGAAAATGAGACTAGTAATTAACAAAGGTCCGGGTCCATTTAAGTTATCATTCTATGGAACATGCATGTACGCTACCGAGCGCGGATTGCACTTGTATTGGCGAATTGGAGATGAAGGTGAATTAATCAGTATATATGATAAAGATAAAACCACTTCCGAATTATTTGAAGACGAAAATATAGATAAAGATATTCGTCTAAGATTCTATACTGCAAACGGAGAGTGGTGGAATCCAATTGAGCACATAACAAGAGATGACCAAATACTTTTAGATACATATGATATTCAGGAATGGACCCATCCGGACGCTAAGTTAGTTATTGTAGAAGTAGATCCAGAAGATTTGTTCGAAACAGACGGAATGGGCGTTGATACAATGAGAGTTCCTTACAGAGAGGAATAACGAAAAATGAATAAACTTGAAAAACTAGCCGCCGAATTTGCAAATGGGGGACTTCAGGATGTTGAGGTATCCCTTCAACGACTTTCGATTATTAAGAAAGATCCATCTGCGAAGGGAATAAATGAATCCGAAGAACAAGCAATTTTAGAAGCTGGATTGAAGCGGCTAAGAAAAGGATTGCACGCATTACTTCATAGCGAGTAGATATTATGAATTTACAAGAAGCGCTTGTAAAATACGGCGATTCGAAGGTTAGGTTTACTGGATATTATAAATACAGTTTTACCTTTAAAGGAACTACTCCAAACGGACACAATATTGAAGTGTGGGCGGGTGGTAATCCGGACGATATTTACCGCTTTGATGTGGGGTTAGGAGAAGAAATCCTTAAATCCCTAGATTGCACTCCCCATTATATTAAAGTGACTGATGGTGACATAGTTCTTGTGGATATTTATGAATATTGAACAACCAAGGTGGTGCGGTGAAAATGTATCCGATTAAGGCGCTCGTACCGCCACCGTGGGCGCATAATCGCTTGCGGCTTTGCACAGGTGACTGGCCATCGCCTTGGTTGTTTTAGGGGTGGGCGGTTGGTAGCCGTTTGAGACCGGGAGTTCGATTCTCCCCCACTCCAGTAAAGGTTATAGAATGACATACACAATGGAAATAATTATATCGGGAGCAGTTATACTTATTATAGTATACGGTATCTGGCTTGCTTATTGGGAACGCGAACGCTAACTGAAGGAGAGAGATGGAAAAGCAAAAATGGTATGACCGCGTATTTCTGTTTGGGTTGCGGTGCCCCATGTCCTTTATTCTTGGGGCGGTAATCGGTGGAACGATGGGAACTTTCATGCTGGCGGGGTTGATAGGACTGGATAAAGTCAATCCACCCCCACCCATCCCCGCCGTGCTGCCCGATGGATCCAAAATGGAGTGTAAGGTGGTGTATGTACCGGAGCAGCCCAATGATTGACAACTTCAGGGAACGAAAAGAGAGGCGGAAGAAATGGTACTTTGAACAGGAATACAAACGGAAACTAGTACCATGCACCTCCTGTGGTGGGTCTGGGTACTACGACAGCACAGGAAGCCCACCATGCGGATCTTGTGATGGCATAGGGAAAATGAAAGGAGACCCACAATGATTGGCACACGCGAGAAGGGCGGGACTGAGTTAGTGTTTGCCCCAAATCGCGTTTAGAACCAATTGAAACCGCAGCACTTAAACTAATCGGAGAGGAATTAGAATGACGATCGAACTCGATGAATTGAAACAGAAATGGCCAGTTGGCTCGACTATAATGGTACAGAAAGGAAAGACATTTCATCAATCAAGTAGTAAAACCATTTTAGATAAAACATTTTACGGAAAAATTCAATATCATCATCGTAAAACAGTATCCGTTACTGCCGATCATAATCTGTATGGATTATTACATTGTAGGTTTGAATGGGCAGATCTAGAGGTTCCTGATAAACCAGTAAACGGGCCATTTGGTCCTATTGGTGTAGGATTTTCTACCTTTGATAATCTCTGGAAAACTAAGTAAAATTATATCCGTTGACGATTAGTTATACCTATGATATAATCGATGTATTAAGAAAGGAAAAATATTGGAACTGAACATCCCATCTAAGCCATATAAATGCGTATCGTGTCGTAATGATTACGAAATAGAAGAGTATGAAGCAGATGATTGTTGTCCATCGTGCAACACAAAATTTTTACCAATGTCTAATAATGAAGAATTAACACTTACTCTAAATAAATTTGAAATAATGCTTCTATTGGCTCATTCGATATGGTCTCCGTTATATAAAGACAACACAGAAGATCCGCATAAATATTATAAAAAGGCAGTTGACGCAATCGAAGAAAAACTTATGAATCAACATCCAACAATAAATATAAACATTGCAAATAGAACTTAGATATTAAAGTAATGCCGGTATGGCGGAATTGGCAGACGCCTTGGACTTGAGAATATTTCCTTACCTACGAGTGCCTGTTTTTAGAATTATCCGAGGATAAATGATAAAGAAACCCAATTAATCATTTATATTAGGAGATGTTTAGTGAAACAGGATCTTATATGTAAGGAATGCGGCGGTCAACGAGATATTGGCCGTAGACTATGCAGGCCATGTAATTTAGAGCGTTTAAAGAAGTCTAATAAAGAACGCCCTAGATATATGTGGGATAAGAAATGCGAAGCGTGTAATCATGATTATAAAGCATGGAGAAAGAATCAGAAACTTTGTAGCTCTTGTAATAAGCAAAGATTATCTGTATCTAATCCAAGTACAAATAATTATATCATGGTTGGTAATAGAGGTGAGCATCGAGTAATTGCCGAACAACTCATTGGAAGAAAACTAAAAACCAATGAAATAGTTCATCATATAAACGACGATCCAAAAGATAATCGTTTAGAGAATTTGATGCTCATGGATAGAACCATACACACTAAGCTACATGCATATCTAGCCACACAACGAGTCATCATAGAGAAATCTATGAATGAGAACTCCGGAAATTGCTGGAATAGCCTTATAGCTCCGATGACTACAGCATGGTTGGAAACGACGAGTGCGAAAGTTAAAAAACTATCGGAGATTGGCCAATCAGCAGCCGAGCCTCTAACGGAGAAATCCAACGAGGAAGGTTCAGAGACTTGAGCTCGGAGATCCTCAGCAGGTAAAGCTGGAGGATATGATACAGTCCAGACTACAACGCGCGAAGCGGCTATGGAAACATAGAGTAGTAAGAAAATCCAATGTTCTTCGGAGCGTGCCGGTTCGAATCCGGCTACCGGTATTAAATTAAAACAGTATCCTGGTGTGGTGGAATTGGAAGACACCCGAGATTTAAGCTCTCGTGTCCTTTGGGGCGTGCAGGTTCGAGTCCTGCCACCAGGATTAACATATAGGAGAAATTGTATGTCAGATTATAGAATGCATGTAATAGGAACTAAATATCCGGAAGAAGTTATAGACTATAGCTGCGGGGGTTCTGATGGTGGATCTCCCTCCCGTATAGCATCTATATGGTGTAATTTGAATCATCATTTACCAGTATTAAAAGACATCAAATGGCCAATAATTATAGATATTTATTCCGGGCAAACTTTATTGCATACCGTCGAGGTAGAACGTGTGATGTATCCTGATTTCGATGGTAAAGCACTGAACAGCTCTTATTCGGTTGAGGTATTACAATCAGTAACTAACGCGAATAAATTAAAGTGGACAGAAGTTCCCAATACGTTTAAATCATTTGGAGAAGCGCATAACTGGTGCTTGGATAGCCATAATAAATATCATGGGATAAGAATCCGTTTACCCAATGGAAAGGTTAAAAAATTAACTTAGATTATGCAAGCGGAGCTGATATGATCATTGTTCCTTGGTTTAGAACCGGACTTCCTGTAGAGGCCGAATGAGACACCGAAGATTGACATTAATTCTACAACGATGTACTTGGTGTGATCACGAATACCTATATAAAGTTACTCCTTCTTATGAATACATTGGCTTATACGGTGGGCCGAACGTCGGATCGTGTGTTGTCCACCGAAGAACACATTATTTAAAAACAAAATATGTTTCGTATCATTATTATGAGGAGGAGAGTTAACCTTTTATTATTGGAGTTTTTATGTTTTGGAATAAACGGAAGACTAAACCATTTTTTCAATATTCAGATCCCGCCCCAGAAATAGATCCGAACCACCGACTTTATAAAGTTTGGTGGAAGCCGACGGAGGTTTATTCGAATGTACATGTAAAAAGCATTTATAGAACACGGGAACACATGCGGAAAGTTAACGATAGGCTCCAACGACTCAACCGACAATCTTTTATAAACCACAAAGAACTTGCATATAATAAAAGAATTGAACACTATAATACATCTATTAATTCATTTGAATTGAGCGACATACATGTGGATTCGAGAAAATATGGCGATTGGTTAGTATCGTCTGTATTTAATTTCGAAATATATTTACATAGCATCGTAAATATTACTGCCGAGGTGGGAGAAGATCTTCTGTTTGGCTACGATGAGAGGTATCGGGATACTAGGTTTATAATAGTAGAGTATGAACGTAGTAAAT
>Ga0224501_10001738_pt1 | contig 16952 bp, 13 predicted proteins | sample SF_Oct11_sed_USG_4_FD_169105 | JGI IMG/M metagenome (GOLD analysis project Ga0224501, IMG submission 169105) | Sediment microbial communities from San Francisco Bay, California, United States - SF_Oct11_sed_USGS_8_1 | ecosystem: Environmental > Aquatic > Marine > Sediment | place: USA... | reverse complement strand
GGTCTAAAAAATTGGTAGATTTCAGTCTTTTGGTTTGCAGGCACACTAAGATTCCGGATGCTAATTTTTGGAGAATACCAATAGACAGCCAGCTCAGATGTTAATGTGACATTAGTTGCTAGGCTTTGCATCTCTGGCAATTAAGTTCCGCTGTTTACTAGTGTACCACAAATCTTGTTGCAAGGTTCTCAGACCTTTGAACAGAGATTTTCTTTGAAACCAGCTGCATGCAGGGTGACTAGGAATTATGTCATTTATGATGCATGTATGCGTGGGGTGTGTATAAAACACCTCATCGCATGCGCATCATACTCTTCAGAAGTAACCTTTACACACGGTGCATCGCTCTGCATACACGTCGTTACAATGACACCACATCTGAAATTACGCAATCAGAAGAGATGAGGAGAGGTCAATGAACCGACGTATAGGAAGATTTGGAAAAATTCTTCGCCCATGCTCTCGGCAACCTTCAAAGATATAGAGATACAGAAGATCATGCAACATGCAGCGACAGATTACTGTCTACAGACAGTCAAGCACCATATATCAATGATCCAATTTAGTGCGTTATTGGGACGTAAAACTGCAAAATCGGCGTTAATAAGTGAGGTCTTTGATGATGATTGGTAACAAACCAACTGAAATATAAAGCTGTTAATTGTTTCCTGCCTTAAAATGTTCCCAAACCAGCATACATTTATTCTACAGTGTTAGCCTATGTAAAGCACCTTATTTTCGAACTACACGTACTCTATCCTAGAACATTAATACCAGTCTCCGCCAGATTCCCGATGTAAAGTACCAGACAGATATTTCAGTTAACATTGTTTTATTGCAACGTAAAACATCATTTGTCAAGTGGATGCCTTTTGTCATTGCATTTTTACAAACCATACGTACCTCGGCTGCGCCTGCAAGTGAATTCGATCACGCGAACAGAAGTCCGTACCTGAAAGTGGGCATGCTAGTTTATAAAATGTCAAGGCTATCTATCGATCCAAGGGCCGCTTTATGGATCGATCCGTTGTTGCGAAACAGACCGCACAGTTTTCTGTCTTTGGATACGCAAGACATTGAGAGGGGACAACTCGAATGCGCCTGAAACTCCTTGCGTTTTTTAGCTACGCCTAACTGTTCGCGTGATCGTGTCTGAACTTTTTTATCTGCATCTGAATGAAATCACGAGAATACGCCTTGTTCGTCGGTGATTCTCTTTTTATGTTTGCGTAGCAATTGGAGTGTATATGACATAATAGGTATATAGACATAGGAGTCCGGACCACCCATGCTGTATTATGCATCATCCTAGGTTCAAGTCGGCGACTATACACCTGTTTGACGTACAGGAATTGTATGCCTGTATCCGGCCTAGAGTCAACTCTAGGATATCTGGCTATTATCGAGACCTCGCTATACCAACAGCTGAACCTGATGAATCTTACTGGGGACATACACGCTGCCCTGCTGTCAGCGGCATGGTCGATGGTAAACAGTCGGTCATAGGCAATGCTGAGTAACAGTAACCGCTCGGTCATCGCTGAGGGAAGAGCATTAGCATTTCTAATCAAAAATGGAAATCCCCCAATTTGAATTCGAAATGTATTATCACACACAATCAACTTGATCCTTCGTTTGATGGTGCGTGGGGATTTCTGTTTCGAAAATGCAAGTCATCCGCGATGAATAGAACGCAATCTGCCATTGGTCAACACTGACACTCAATGTTCGCCTCTCTTACGTCAGCGTGACAGAGCGTGTTTACCATTAGTGTAGACTCCATCTTATCGTCCTATGTGCTATAGAAAAAATATAGGTTATATAGAATAATGCGCCTCTCTTCACTGGTCCTATAAGTAGTTCATATCATAGATGCCAATATGACTTTTAATTTAGGGGTCACTGGGATACCCTGTCTGGGTCAAGTGTCCTTGACTGTCCATGACAATTCGTTGTATGGTTAATTTGATTTTCAGCTGCGAGATCCTTCTGAGATGCGACAGTCAGCTGCATGCTGTCATTTCACAGTCTAGAGGCCCTATGGGCTTTGATCTGATACAGAGAGTCCAAGACTTATCACAAGGTCAATGAACTGATTAGCCCAGACACTCAGACAGTAGACAACTGATAGGTGAAATTGTTGCGTCTGGCTTGTCATGTCAAGCATCAAATCAGCGTAGGGCTCACTGTACCTAACCAGGATACAAATCAGTAGCTGAATGCAATCCCAACTCAAGTTACAAGCAGCAACGGCTGGACTGAGCAAATAAACAAGCCAACTGGTTTTCATCCACTCAGAGTATAACAAATGTATGAAAGCAAAGAGTACACCAGTCACTCCGACATGAAGAACAAATTTAAGCACCTGGTGGTAGATGCTCCGCGGGCAGCCATTGAACTACTGCCAAGCGTTTTTGTTTGATAAAAGTATGCAAATAAATGGATGCTCAAGGTTCAAGTCATGCCCCATGATGACATCTGCTGAGGTCATTTATGACACTCCAATCAGACAATCAGACAAATTGAAATCAAGTTGTTGTGGCTGTTCAACATATTGGTTGTCTTGAGAAAGTAAAAATAATTAGAATACTCATCAATGACTAACAGGCTTGTCTTTCTGACAACAATATTGGTACCAATAGCTTGTCACATGACAAATAGAACTCATCCATGATGTGTGGCTAGAGAAACATTCTGAGAAGTTCTGCCACAACATCCCAGATAAAAAATTCCAGGTACCCTCCATATTAGAGAGCACAGACATAATTGTATGAAAAATACAGAATATTATTGTGAATGTATTAGATGCTGCCATTTTGTAGCCATCTTGGATGCTACAGGGGACAATAAAGTGAGACCATTCACCTCCCGACTAATACTGCTGAGCAAATATAACCGTCACAGGGTGACATCACAGATCTCTGTCAATCCCGCCTCAGAGTCAGGTCGGTCGGTAACACGAACCGCAAACATGACGATTTCCAGTGGCAGCCTCATATGATGGGGGTGCTGACTTAGAGGAGGCCAGTGACCCGGTGCTGTCGCCTCGCTGCATACACTGTTGCGTGCACTCGGAGCTGGACGCGCTCTTAGCCATCTCGGTCTCCTTACTGCAGTCATGCTGGCTATATCGGGGCGGGGGTGGCCATTTATTGCTGGACTTTATATGAGTATAATAAGGAGAGGTCGAAGCTCCCGAAGGATCTAGTGGCCAGTCTTTACTGATTGTCACGTTTGGAGGGGGCACGAAGCCTCGTTCTTGACTTGCTGTGCGCGCCAGTCTTGCCTGCACAATCTCGTTCACCTGATATGGATAGCCTCGCTCACCATCAAAAGAGTTTATCACGCGCGCTGGGTATTGCTGAGCTAGACGCGGCATCTCTAAAACATCTCCTGCTTCAGTGTGCCTTCGTGGCTGATGAGCCTGGAATAGACAGGAGACAGTCAATCGCGCTAGCAAATACACTAGCAGAGAATCACAAAGAGAGCAAGAAAATCAATGCTCAGTCAGATCCAGACAAGATTGGCATTCATTGAAAACAGAGGCCTAGATTAGACACTGCCCTAGGCGGTCTGTTCCCCGATATTGAGCGCACAGGTTTGCTTTGCCACACTGGACAGGCTGGTGAGTAAAAACAAAGTAATATGTTAGTTACACAGCGGTATGTCCTAGTAAGGCTTGATTAAATTTTTTTTAGATTATGGAAAAATGTTTACCAATTTACCCTGAGACACAGATATATCCTTTATCCTTTATTTACACAAAGCAGGAATGCTACAACTCTGTCTAACCATGGCTACTGGGAAGAAATTGGGATAAGCATAAGTATTTCCACTGAATAATTCCATGAGGATTTCAGCCGAACCAGCACTAGCCTTCAGATATTGGTCAAAAACCAAGGAATAATAATTCATAAGACATTCTAATGGAGCTGGATAGATATTCCAGGAACAAGATGAGAGGCAAAAACTGTTCAGAACTGCAAAACATGTTCACTGAGCAAAAAATTGGTGACAGGGTTGGAACAAATCCATCGGGCAAAAACCCACCATACTGACTCTAATAGCTGCCTTGTTGACACAGCTAAAAGTAAAAAGTGAGGTCTAGTCGGGATGTGAGTGGGTGGTGGGCAAACAGAGAGAAATGTATGATGTAGGGCACTTTGGGGACATTTTTTCTTTCTTTCCCAATTAAAGTCAATACATCAGACGAAGAATTTGGTCAAAGTTAAAATTTGAGTAAAGTAGACTGTACTGTGAGCGATTTACATCAACAACGGCTGAGCCTGACTGGCGGAGGCTATCATAAAGGCTAAATGAGGAGGTATGCTGGTCTATTTCATTACACAAGTATAAATAGTACACTAATCCTATAATACACTTTGTCTTTTTTGAAGCGAAAAACTAACCAACGTCCAGTCTTTAGTGTGCAATTGAGTGGCCTAACCATAGTCTGGAGTGGGTAGCCTTCATGCACTGTCTAGGACTTGACCTAATTCTATTGCCTTTGTATTCCGCTTGGTCGCACTCATTGCAGACTGTCTGGGATGGCAGACAGAATACTCAGACAGTGTTTTGTCTGACTGAAAGCAGTTATCTGTGGTTAAGCTGATATCACTGATCTCTGCCTGGGGGATTCTAAGGTGACAATATACTTATATATGTAATGCAGTTCCATCATAGGCCTGATCTATGTAATGACCGCTGTGCTGTCTGCACATCATTACTATCAGGCGAGCACAACAGACAGCAGCCATACTTCTATTGTCAGTCGAGAGGACTTCAATTAGTACTTTCGAACTTAGTCTTAGCTCGAAAGATAGGTAGATAACCCCAGACTAAACAAGCCCAAATATTTGCTAATTCTCAGCCTGATCCATTACACAAATGGTCTGCCAATCACTTTCAATTCTTCTAAACATACCCAACCCAACAATCTACAGTACAGTGACCAGACAAGAAATCACTGATAATAGGTGCATTCGCGTGATCGGTTTTTCCGCGACTGAACCCATTTTTGGTCGCAGTTTTAGCGTCATGCTGACAACAAGTCGGCACTAACAGATTACCAAATCAATGGATAACTTCAAAGATACTGTTAGCCAAGTAGCGAGGAGATAAGGAGAAGAAGCCAGTCTTACAATTGGCATTTGTTGTGCAGACAGTAATGATTATGAAACTGTCTGCCAACCGAAATTGTTTGCCAAGCAGGAGCAGAACAGTCAAAGTCTCATGATATCCTAGAGTTGGCCATTAGTACTACAGAAACAGCATTGCTCAATTGTGTCATTGAGGCAAAAAACTCAGTTAGTAACATGGCAGAAACAACGAGGTCGTGTCTATATAACCCGAACTATCAACACAAAAGCAAAAAGTATGCCCGCATAGAATACAGGCAGAGGGATTCAATAACTACGGGGCTGTTGGAACAGAACATACGGAGCCACTGCTTAATCGCCAGTGACAATGGTCTAGTATGGTGACACCCGCACAATTAAACCATTACTTTTTTAAGAACTTCAAGTGACACTAGGAAAGCGTATTTGCCAGGGAGGGGTAGAATCTATAACTCAACGCCGCGGCACGATAAGACAAATGAGTCTTCGCCAAGCGACAGAAAAATCAGACATAATGCTTATTAGTGTCACTTGTCCTAGTGATGCAGAGCATTGGGAGCAGGGCTGTGCTTGGCTTCATCATTAAGTGGACCTGGGATTGTAGGTACCAATCATTGCGTCTAGACAGGGCGTACTCTTACCCACTTAGTTACATTAAGTGAAACTAGTACATGACTGATGGCAGTCTCAGACTGAACCAGTATCATACAGCATACCGTGAATTCTTAGCCGAGCCCAGAGGCATTTATTTAACTTAAATATCCTGGTGTAATGCAGTCAGTTAATATTGTACATGAAAGAAACTCCGCAACTAATTCATGACTTCACAATTCAGTCTTCAAATGAAAGTTCACTGCTTCCACTGCCAGGAGGGGACTCGGTGTAACCAGAACCGCAAAATGTCATCCACTACCAGAGACAACCCCATTACAATAAGGTTCACGCTGAGACGCCCATTCTGAAACCACAGACCCGCTAGTACCGCATTTTAACTACTGGGGCCTATTACTATCATGACCTATCATAGTCTAGCCGCCTCCAGTCAATTTACCCATTGATATTTTGCAGCCCATTATTTCGGCTAGACACATTCATTAGAGCTGACCTAGCTATTCATAAAAAAAAAACACCCGGACAAACAACTACTTCAGGGTCCCCAGACACTTCATCATAAACAATTGAAAACCAGACAACAGACCTATAAATACGTCGAAGTCTTTCTTACCTGGCCACAACTAGAGCCACGGTTTTGACTGGATCTTGGATTAGGTCTACGACTTTCGGTATCTAATTTAGGTCTCTTATCCGATCTGCGAGAGCAATCCTTCTGATGAGTACTAGTTTTTCGCATTTTTGTTGAATGTCTACATTTGCACAAACAATCATTGAATCTAGCACCAGTTGAAGCACGCTGCGACCTGCTATCACATTTAGATTTGGCGTGTAGACAGCAGCACCCTATAGCGCCGTCGTCTAAGGTCTCTACTACGGAGCGCGTTTTCTGTAAGGAGCCTCTGTGATATGTCCGTGATGTACTTGGTCTATCCAGATTGTCTAATGAACTATCCGCTCGTCTTCTTTTCTGTCTTGACCTCCACCATTGCTTGATGAATAGCATTAGACTACTCTTTGTTTCACTACCAGACATAACATCTAAACCATTCCGTCCGCGTTCTAGCTTCTGACTATTAGCTTTGACTATTAAAAGACTCAGTCAACCATGTGATTGAAATCAGCCAATCAGAGCCCGCGAATTCTAATCAGCGCGTCTGAGAGGTTCAGTGTACAGATGGTTAGTAGCTGTGGCTGGCATGATTTTTTAGCCATGGTCGTCTGAATATAACAAGGAGGTCATTAACTGTAAGCCGCAAGAAATTCCACTTTGTTAGACACAAATGCGGGAACTAGTTAAGCTATCAACTAAGCTATCAACTGATCTGAAATTGAGGTTGACTATCCGCCCACGGTCAGTAAACAGTAGACAGATTGATTAGTCCTACCACAACCAGGTTTCCAGTAAACCTGGTGCCTAATTTTATTGGCAAAGCAGAATTGGTTCTTATTTCTATTCCACTTTCAAGGTCAGTTGCTATAAATCTCTGGCAGGATTACGACTTGTATTATGCCAGTGCCTCCATGAAAAAGCAATAATCCCAATCCCAATTTAGTCCCGACCTGTCTTCAAGGATCAAAATCTAGAGGTAACCATGATTGAGATAAGGCACCACAGTCAATCATTCAAGCACAGGGGCACCTGCGCTGGTTGTTCCAGACACATGGCATATGCCCACAGGGAATACAGCGTGTATACCCAATTGGCCAGGTGGTGCGTGCTTTTTATTTTCTTCGAAAAAAGCTTGGAAGCTATACGTTTTAGATGTCATCCCTTGAGGGTTTCAGGTTATATAATCAAGCTTTGCCAGACAGTATTGAACGGACTGTCTAGACACTGCTGTATCTAAACAAAGTGCAAGCATTTTGATTGGCTGGCTAGTTAACGCAGCTAACAAAGAAGTCACTGGCCGTGGGCAAAGGCTGGTCAACTGCTCCCACCTATTCACGCGAAGCCCAGCAGACTCGCCAAGCAATAAACCAGAATTTTGCAGCATGATTGAGCCTGATGTAACTTTGACACATGTAACCACCCAAGCAAAAGTTCTGATTGACTGGTACAGTTAATTGTCTTATCCACTGTTCTGAGAGGTAGCTGGATCAGCGGCTGCAGGGGCCTTGCTCTCCTTTTCCTTTTCGTCAACAGAGGATGAAACACGCACCACGCACTTACCGCGAACGCATGCACACACACACTAGACCCATATAGGAGGAAACCCAAAGTCCGGCCACAATGCTGCCAGACTGCCTGATTTAGACTTGAGGAGTGCAGTACAGACAGCCGACTGGTTTGTGACCCCTGCAGTCCAGACAGGACATAAATTACTGTCGGTATGCCGGTATGGAGCCGTAATAAAGGATTTTCCCCAGTCTGGCCAATGCTAATCGGCTTATGGCTTGCGCTGGCTTGGTGGTAGCATTGCTGGGTCTGATGACATCAGTGGTGGGCGTACCTGCATCCGATAGAACCAACGCTCTTTCAGCCCTCGTCTCGCTGTGGGTGGAACGAGGTTGCCATTACGGCCACCAGCTGCGCGAGGCACAATACCCGATTCGGCCCAAGAACAGACCAAACCCAATGTGAAGCTGGTTGCCATGATGTAGACATACAGGCTTGATGGATCAAGCATGTGTCTAAACCCATTGAGATTACTAGAGAAGTGTGGATGGGCGTGGTCGCTACATTTCATTGACAGATGAGCGGGAGGAGAGAGGCAGTAGTTACCTGGTGTGAGAGCGAGCACCACTCCTCGGTGGACACTTGGGGTGCTTCGGCGAGAAGGCCTCGGCTTGTCGGACAGTAGCGCTGGCAGGCACATATCAGCGTGACTGTGACCAGCGCCATAAGAGCGAGTGCAATGGAGATGGCAATCACTGATATTGGCACAGTTGTATTGTCTGCAAATACAATGTAATAACAGTGTTGGCTGCCAGTTATGGACTGTTCCTCGGGTAGAAAAGGTAGAAATAGTAGAAATAATAAATGGGGGGACTGTCATTTCCTACACGGCTTAACTGGCAGAATGAAATCATGTTGGGTATGAGAATGTAAGTGTTGGCTCATCTAACCTCTGCTGCTAAACATCTTATCTATACCAGACAAGTGTTGTCCCAAATAATGGGCCAAGTGATTCTAAAAGGGTGTCTGTATGAGTATGGCAAAGTCCGGCTTTATACTATTAAAAGCTTCTTCGACTTGAGTCCCACATATGCAGACATTTATTATTAAAATGTTGAAAGCTGTAGATCCTAATGCAAACACGGGGACCCAGAGGTTTTTAAGACAAAGGTTATGGTGTCATTTAGTAGGTCAAAGCGAAATGCAACTTAGCTCAATGCTTTCAAGATCCTCGAGCAAGATCCCAGCAACATAATTGGCATTATTATCAATATAAAATCTCAGTCAGCGCAGTTGTCACGTTAACCCTACTACATATGTACAGTCCTAACTCTACACCTACTTTAAGCAATCACACAATAAGGGCGGTGTTCACGATACTGTTGACCTTCCATTTATCCAACAGACAGCATGACCCGTATCTAGGATGCGCCCAACAGCGGCTTCTTGTGAAGAGAGTGGACAAATTAGACAAGCTCACTGACCAAACAGTCGGCTATGTTGAAATAGAAAGTTTAGACAAAAACCTCTGCTATGTCAATACCTTGCTAGCCAAAACAACCACTATACCCAATCTAGTGGTCAGAGTCTGATGAGGTCTGCTCGGCTAGACCAGACCGTCTGATCTGAAGTCAATCAATGAGTCAGCTAGTCACCCCCCCAACTGGCAGCTCTCAAGGATGTTCTCCCTCGGTGTGGCGTTGAATACGCAATCACAGCTTTATTGTCCTACACAAGAAGTTTTTATTTTCCTCAGAAACATCCTGGAAGACCGACCTCGGAATCTGAGAAGTGGATTCTGAGAAGAGTTAACGTTAGACGCAGATCTGGGTGTCATGGTGACAGATGAGGTATTAACCACCAGATGTCCAGTGTAGGACCGCTGCGGGCATTTCTCAGTGTAGGTCTTATCAAGCCACCTGGCACATGATTGTTAGCGTGAGTTCATCGACCTACTGTCTGATAAATATTGAGGAGGAATACTGATCGATTGTTTGGCAGTGTTTACTCAACCGGCTCAACAGCAAGCAATGTTGGACAAGTTCAGTCACCGGGAGTGTTTTGTTTTATGCTCAATACCGACAGACTTTTAATGTTGGTTATGTCTAGACCGTGAACTCCAATCAATACCCACTCAAGCGCAATATGACCTGCCAAAGGCGAGCAATTGATCTCAAAAGGGCAGCTACTAATGGCTAAAAGGCATGGCATAACTAGATTCTCAATCAACATCTTTCTATTGGCTATCGACTATGCTAGATGCATCACCCACGATAGTTCAACTGCTCCATCTCTTCATCTAATCCAGCCTCACCAGTTCATCTCCTCTAACAAATCACCATTCGATTAACCTCACCTCTGGTTCCACATACAGTGACACTGGCATAAACCAGACAGAGACTGGGGATGGACAGACAAGCTATTTGCCCCCAGTTACCGTTGCCAGTTAGGTGATAAAATGCATTTCCGGGATTTTCCCATGAGTCTTAATTTGTCATGGCACATGACAGTTCATGCTGCAGTGGTGTCATAAATATCTGTCCACGGCAAAAATCAGAGGGTCAATAATTACAGCCGTGGTTCTGTCTTTCTTTGCTGTAGTCACATCCAATTATTAGTCATTAGTCGGCACCAACATTTAGTTCTGGTTTATTATGAATTGGCACAGTCATGATCACAGTTACTATTACCTGAGTGGGCTTCGATAGCTGGGCAAGACAGTTCATCATCACCTGTCTCCCCGCAATCTTGCACACCGTCGCAAAGCTGATTCTCTGCCAGACACTTGCCCCCGTCACATACCAGTGCGCATGTAGCTGAAACAAATTATACATTAGATTTATTATTTAGCCTCGAGTTGACAGTGCCCAACCACTCGTATGATACTCGAACAAATCTGAGTCTACTCAAAGCAACAGCAGCTCGAGAGCCTTGCACACTTCAGAAATTTGTGTTCTGCTAGTTGTGCATGTATTGTCAGGAAGAAGTGAGACCACAAGAAGGAAAACCTCATGTCTAATGGTGCACTTTTTGTACAAGTTTCCAACCAGGGAAAGATACCATGTACTGCAGATGGTGTAAAATGGTATAAATGTCTTGGGTTATATAATTATGCGGTGATTCCACTATGCATACAGTCGTACTTATCTGCGCACATAAGACGCACCACCCTATTCCGATGGCCCCTAGAACATAGAGAGGAAACACCCATTCATGCAGCTTCACCCATCAGAACATGCAGAGTTTTGACGGATATGAAGAACCTTATTCATACATACATTCATACATTCATACATAAACAGACGGAATTAGGTACTTACATTCGGCAGGTGCATAGTGAAATGAAAAGTTCATCATGAATGTGCTGTATTTGCTGGCCAGACAGTAGAAGGACAGAATGACTTGATTAGATGATGTCTCGAGGATAATAGAATTTCTTTTTTTGAGCCAGTCATAACAGAGAGTGCGTTTAGTGTTGGTGAGAATGTCTCCCTGGGCACGGTTTCGATACGTCTCATCCACCTGAAAATTGCTGTTGAATTAAAAAAACCATCCAAAATTGTATTCTTCTGAAAATTAAATATATCAAAACATAAATATATTCCGTTTCCAACCAGCATTTTGCGGCGCAAGTCTGTCCGCTGAAAAAGCTACGCTTGTTTATTTACAGGTACACCGAGTTTGCCTTGTTTACCTTGTTTATACTCCCGATATTCCCTGTACGGGGTCGTGGAGTTTGCTCCATGGTTAACAGGAGCATGGTTGCCCTTCCTGCCACTACCGTTGACTTTTCGGGAATTTGAACCCACGACTCACTGTGTGCAAATCATGCATTCTAACCACTAAGCCACGGCGGCTCCCTACACAAGAGTGTTTTAATCTAGTGTTAAAATTCAGAATTGTTAAATTTCTGAGAGTAAAAAGTGCATAACCTTTGACCTTCAACTTAAAATTGCAGTGGTAAGCATCCACAAGTCAGCTCATATCATATTGATTAGGGAGTACAATTCTAACATGGAAGAATTCTTTGGGTACAATGACAGGTTACGAAAAGAGTGCCAAGACTCTCCAAAGAATTTAAACCCTAGACCTAGTGCATTTAGTGTCACAGCCAGACACTATAATACAACTCTTCTAATGAACATCTGAATAGAGATTCCTCCCAAAGGAGTGGCGATCTGACCACCAGATCAAGGAGAGCCATCCTTCCGATTGTTCCAATTTTACACAGTTTGTTGTCATGGTTATAACCAAAACAGGTGCATGGATTTAGATAGAGAATAAATTTGCATGTTCGTAGGCGTGTAAATGAAGTCTGGCCAGGCAGTTTAATCACAGTGTGGGAGGCGTGATGCCGGCATTTAAAGATGCAGCCCATTCAATCCTTAGGATTATTCCCAAGCGACAAATTCCTCATTAAAAATGCCTTTGACTGACACCTGGAAAGAATTGCGATTGAGTTGCGCGAGTGACAGCTGACTACCAGGGCCATACTCACCTCTATACGAGGGCCATTACAAGCCGCAGATAGGGGATATAGAGAGCTGTTCACATCGAGCTGAGAAAATTCCAGCCCAGACAACTGTGTGAAGTTTAGCCTCACAAAGTGATTCGGAGGAGCGGTTATATTCTGTTGACAGGGTACTCCTTCGACGCACTCGATCATATTGGCCATCCATAATAGAAACTTGGGACTAGTGTGTGCAGTGCCACATTGCTCTAGAAAGAGAATGTACAACTCCGGACAATGTCATTATCACTGGACTCACACCAGAGGTCTCAAAACTTTCATGAGAACAGTCTTTGTATTTCAAGAAGGCGCAATGCGAGAGACAGAGCATCACAGCTTAACTGTCCCAGAAACGACCTTACTAAGCTATACAGTGGTTCCAGACTTGCCTTAGAACCTCAAAATGAGTGTTGATTATGTGAGAAAGGGTGGCCTTTAATAGTTAGGTTTGAATGGGTGATACTAACCAACAATAGTGTGCAGTTCTGAATGTACCGAAGAAAGGATGGAGACCAGCACTGGAAAAAGAAAGCAGCATGTGAGACTGGCGTACAAAACAAATTAGTAGGAAGATGATTGAACGTTAGGTTCGGAGGCTGGGCCCAACCAGCAATTTGTTTCTTTACCAAGATATTGGACTGAAATCGCCTGATCCAGTGATATATGCACAATTATGCGTTAGAAGCACATTCAGCCTCGCACTCGCACCTTCTGACTCCTATGAGAATGACCAGCATCATTAGATGAAACAGACCATTCCAATTGGTGTGAAACCTATTAGTATCACTATCGCTTGTACTAAAGCAGCACCATATCCGTACTTCGTTGAGCCAGAGTTCACCAGTCTCTAAATCAGTTTCTGGGTTGGGTGTAAGACTGAGTGAGAGCGAGACTGTAAATTTGCTAGTTGACCACATTCAGTCAAATTGGACCTCGAACATTTGGACAAGAGCCTGACTTTGGGGACCAGGTAACTCACAGTTTATTTCTGTGTTCTTACTAATCAAACAGGCAGTGGCATCTCACATTTTAGTTTTTAAATTTATTACATAGCTATCGGTCAGTTAGTGGGGGTAAACTTCAACTCTACCTGGCAGTCACCGAAATCCGCGCCTACACCCATGTTGACTACCTAAGTCTGTAAGTGTCTCACACAAATTCAACAAGCCATGGGTTTCCTTGTCTCCGGCCTTAAAGCCCCGGAGGGGTTTTATACATGCAAATCAGCTGTTGGACTGAAAGGTTCAATCAGTGCCTACACTTTAATTCCACTCGGCAGTCATCAGATTAGAGTCAGACAGATTTATGAATTGTTCATCATGATAAAAGACTAAATTAGTGACTAACTCATAAGCTCATGGTGAGTCAGTCAGTCTCAGTCGCACTTACACTTTACTGCCCAATAATCATCTGTGAGCTTTTCAACTCAACCCATTCAGCCAGTGACTCAGCCATGAGTATTTTTGCTTTTGATTTGGCTTGGAGTCTAGGCTCAACTGAGGTGAGTTGTTCGGTTCAGTGAAGTAACAGGTGTGAGACTGAGATTGATTCAAATTTCAATCAATCCAATGATTAAATGGTCGAATTTGAAATTTAACCCACTGAATCATCAATGACGGAGTTACCACTAACTAGTAATTAGTGGGCAAGTGAGTAACTAATAAAATAAGTAACTAGTTACTAACTCTAAGTTAGTCAGTTCGTCACTGTCACCGAGTGACTGGCTGAGCTGGCTGACCGTCAGTTTCACTCTCAGTCACTGGACAAACACAGATTGCAGAGTCAGTCGGTGCGTCATTAAGTAATAAATGTAAGTGGTACAGTTCTTGCAAGTAAGTAGTGGCCATTCATTTCAGTTTCACGAGTTCGCGGCATTAAAGTTAAACTTGAAGTTGAAGTACAACTACAAGTGTGAAGTACACTAGATACTAGACAGCATTCACTGATTCAGTGTATAGTCCGACTACGAAGACCCCACTGGCGCAGAGCAGACGGCCTATCTAATCTAGTATCTAGTAACTTAGTTGTAAGGTAGTATAACTATAACTATTAACTTAGTTAGTTATAATATAGTATTATTATTAATAACTAAGTATCTAGATCTACACTACAGATAACGGACTACACTCTACAGCACACGAAGTATTACTATTACTTAGTTAGTATACTATGTCTAATACTAATACTTTTAAGTTATAACTTATACTGCCTAAGGCTAAAGCTAAATACTGTTTATGATGTTACTAATCTATGACTGCTTACCTAAAACTAGCACAGGACTATCCATAGCGCTATGAGCAGAGTGTATCGATCACCATCGTGTGTCGTTATTGGCAAAATCCTAAGCAGATTCGCAATGGAAATTCGGTTCTACTTCCAGACATACCACAGACATATTGACTGCTTATGCCAGACGAGCCCATGCGCACCGTCTGGGCGCATACGATATAGGTCACATCCGTCGCATTGAACTGTCTGGTGTATCTGAAGTGTTTGTTTGAAGATATCAAACATATCAAAGTCAAACTATTTCAATCTAAAAAAACGTTTTATATTAGGCCCGAAATAAAAAATGTGGGTTCTTACGCACATAAGTCTTTTTTCCATTTTGCTGGTTTCGATATTACCGCAGGCCTTCGTTACTAGGGAACTTCAAGAGCCCATTTCCTATCGAAGTGTAGCGATAGTTCAAATCTTTCAGCCTTTGCAATGACAAGTAACCAAGGTCTAGCTGTAGCGAAGTGCAATTTCGTGGCTAATGATGAGATATGGTAAGTTTTATAGTATAGGTACGTGAAACATCGTTGTAGTAGAGGTTTGGCTTTAACGAGGCAACACAGATATGCTCGCGCATTGGCAGATTCAATGGCGGGTTACAGCAGGTGCCCCCGTTATCAAACTTATCATCCTGTTGTTGCCACGTACTGTACCGTACCAGGTGGCAATGTTAAAAATACACTCTACAGTCACACTTGGTGGACTACTCTGTTTCTAGCGACCAGTATAAACCCCATCGCCACACTATTTTGTATATTTCCAGGAAAGATCATGTACACATGGAAACAGAAGCTGCCAAGAAATGGCCAGCCAATTGGGAGTTCATGAAAACTCGCTATTCAGATGTGAGTAATATATTTCAGATGCGTTGCAGTGAAAAGGTTTATAATATAACAGCCACTCCAATATGCCAGATTCACCCAAATGATTCAGGCATAGTTGTGTATTATGATCGAAATTTTCACAATACTCAATCACACGACTAGGTGTTATCATTCCATCCAAAGGCAAATTATGCATTGAATGGAGATGGCTTTTCTGTGCACGACAGTTTCATTCTGTTAGTAATGTGACAGGCAATGATACTACTACTGTCCATACAGACCCAGATTTAACAGTATGATGAGATCTATGAGATTTTACCAGTCTCGGCCAAACGGCAGCTTTATGCATAATAAAGCAACCACATGGCCCTCTCACTCCGGCGTTTATGTCACAGCCCCCCCCTAAAGACTTAATAGCAGTAAAATAAAACTTTTTCATTTTCTCTCATTACTGCAGCTGAGTAAGATATACTTCATATCATGTGAGGGCACTTTCTCTGTTGTAGTTGGTGAAGGATGATTTCCCGAAACAGAATTCTGCAGTTAAGGAGTTGCCCCCACATCTTAAACTTCCCCCTATCACTCCGGTGGAGAAATATATCAAGGTTTTACCATCTCCAGCACCCTTCCCCCGAACCACTACTAGTCTCTATGGATGGAGGAGTGGCAGCTATGCACATCGGCTGGAAAGGTGAGCAGCGATTATATTCATGACTTTTAGGAAACCGAGTCCTAGGCTACAGCTACCAGTTCAGTGAGCGACAACCGTCCAGTTACCGCTTAAAAACTGCTCAAAATGGCCATCAGTTTCCGGTGATCCAGCGGCAGAACGCTGATCCTGCATGCACTATTTCTTCAACGTCAGGCTACCGGCAACCAATGACATCGCAGATTCATATTTGCCGCTCTACCAAGTTCGCCCTTGACTTGAACACCGGAAATCCATCCGAAGTAATTAAAATTGCTGTTGATTGGTCACTGCACCTGTGCCGCTTGGAAAAATAGTGCATGCAACGCTGGCTCATAGCGGCACAGTGCCGCTGGATTGGCGGAAGTTGATACCCATTTGAGCGGCACAAACAGCCTGTGGCACCGCTCTCTGTGCTGCCTGCCGCTCACCGCTGATGCGCCGCTCTAGTGCAAACCCGCTATTATTGGGACAACCAAATAGACTATTTTCACATCATTATGTTACAAAGTGTTTGTTGGAGCTTTTGAATTTTTCAAATCCAGTGGGACTACATGTTGGCCGCCGTCCAAATTGATTTTGTTTGTAGGTATGGTGCCTATGCCAGGCCACGAGGCACTTTGGTCAGCCAGCTGAAGTGGCCAGATGAGGCGATCAGCTAAACATGGCATTAGCTAGCTTCATCATGTAGCTGATGTTAAATTATCATCCACCTCCCACCACAAAGTAAAGAACCAAAGAGTGCGTAACCAGCCATACTATATCCAAAGAAAAATTTGCTCAATATTTTTTTTATCTTTTAATC
>Ga0224501_10001737_pt1 | contig 16955 bp, 6 predicted proteins | sample SF_Oct11_sed_USG_4_FD_169105 | JGI IMG/M metagenome (GOLD analysis project Ga0224501, IMG submission 169105) | Sediment microbial communities from San Francisco Bay, California, United States - SF_Oct11_sed_USGS_8_1 | ecosystem: Environmental > Aquatic > Marine > Sediment | place: USA... | reverse complement strand
CTGCGGAGAGTTACGCCCACTGTGATAGGATGAATTACCGGAGTCACTTCCCGCGGATCCTGGTTGGTCAATTGCGTGCATACGAGGATCTGTTTGGCAAATCAGGGCATCCGTATCATCATGGGAAGTAGTCTGGTTTGCCAAAACGTTTTTATACTCCTCATCATGTCTGAGATCAGACATATTTCGATATGTACAACTTGGAGAGCAGCTTTGCCTACAATGAAAAAAACACAATGAAGAACAACTCCAAATGACAGTATAGTGCAGCGGGAGGTCCCATCAGCAACACAGATTATGCCTATGTATCATCAGTGTGAAGGGTGAGTTGAGTCAGAAACGAGCCGGGGAGAGGGTGAGGGTGGGGTGGAGGAGGTGTACCTTTTACGTACTTCAGCAGTATAATGTAGGGGAAGGTCAAGGATTATCCCATAATGGTCATGTAGCAGTCTATCAGTCATGATAGCTCAGAGGAATAGCTCACTGTCTGTCCTCCCTGTGGCCCGGGTTCGATTCCCAGCCACGGCGGAGTATTTCAAGGGATTTTTCCCTGGCTGATCACACTCTGCCAACCCATCCTGAGTCAGCATGGCAGAAAATGGCTCAATTACTCCCATAGAGTTACCTTCTCTATGGGCCACGCGGGTGCAAGCAGAAAGTCTCCTAATGACGCACCCTGGGAAACACTGAGCCTAAGACTCAGTAGGCCAATTTCTGCACCACTCGTGACAGTTGCTCAGTCATGGAGACACGAAAAAAAAAAGTCTATCAGAAGTAGTTCTCTCACATGGCCACAGTAGATCAGTGACATGTCACTGAGTAAATCATTGTGAGTGGAATACTCCACATTGAGTTACTATGTCACTGCATCATTTCTGCAGTGAGATATTAACAGATAAACCGTCTTCATTAAGGAGTCCCATAGAAACCTCAGGGGATTTCCAGAGTATACCCCATTCATATGAATATGAATAGGCAATTACCAATCGCAATTAGGTCAAACTGACTCGCTTCTGATATCCCAAAAAACAGTTTTACACTATGCAGGAATTGCTACAACTATATCACGAGTTATCACCGGTTTTGTATTAAAGAGCAAACAACTCCGTATTAGTGGCTATTAGTTTTACAGAGCCATCTACCATTTTTATCAGATTTGCGTAGAGTGTAACCAAAACTGTTCCATTTTGATGACACAGGAATGTGGCGAAACTGTGTTTGAGGTCAGCCTTGTATTGTAACTGTGGGCTGATTACCAATCCATCCATCCGAGCTGTATTCCCCTAGCTTTTACCTGTCACTGGAAAGGGTAGATAACTCTCTGTTAGTAAAGAGAGGCGTCATCGCTCGATCGTTCAGGATATTCAGTCGATGCTTCCTGGTTTCGCGTGCCCGTCTCAATCTCCTAAAATACAAAGGGTTTCCCTGATGTGTATGTGAATTGACCAGGCGTATCTCCATATGAAAAATAGTGTTATGATATCTGCATACAGAAATGAGAACCTATGCGTACTCATACATACACTATACAAGGAGAGCTTGTAGCCAAGGTTATATTGTCTTCTTTCTCTATTTTTACTCCACATTCACTTTAAGGGGTCATCGAATCTCCTGCCTTGTTAACACGGAGACTCGGTCGGAACTCCGCAGACAATTAAGATTGGATACCCTTCCTAACATCACTACTGAGCTTTCCATGACTTGTCCTCACAACTCACCACACGCAAATTGAGTTTACATTCAAACCACTGAGCATGGTTCAGATACAGCTGAGTAGTAACTGCTCCCTCAGGGTTATATGACTTACTTCTTGATAAAGAAGGCTGTTAGGATTATCAGAGCCACTATAAGTAGTCCAATTATACCAGCCACAATGTAAATTATTAGACTCATTCCTTTTCTTTCATCCCGAATCCCTTCTGACTTAGTGAGTTCAACTATGAAAATAATGCTAAAACATTACCATTTATATATACACCGGCATCTGAGGCTGGTTAATTGTCTATATAACCGACACAGTATAGTGAATAATCCAGTCACTCTGGGGTAAGAAGACAAGGATTGGTAGCTTAGTGGATGGTGTGTTAGGCTTGGAACTTGAGGTTTCAGTTGTGGGTGCCATCTTATCTTTTAACCTCGTCTGTTGTAGAAAGTACATGCAAACGCATGCAAACACCTTCTCCATGGGTGGCAAAAGAAAGGCTTCGGATGGTGGAGCCTGGGAAAGGCGGAGTGAGTAAGTCAATAGGCCAATGTATACACTACGCCCGCCATCTCTCAGAAGACAGGAAAACGTGAACAAGTTCAGCCCAATTAAGAGCATATGATAGGGACCGACAAAACTTACCTCCTAAAAGTGAGATCTTAACAACTGCGGTGGCTGAGCGTGGGAACTTTCCTTCATCCTGAGCCTCCACTACTAAAGTGTATTCTGATTCCTGATAGGCCGATTGATCAGCCACCAAATATATCTCTGAGCTGCCATCTTTTAAAGCGAATAGACCGCTACAAGAGAAAGAGATATGTGTTTAAATCATAAGGGGTAACTCGATATAAAAAAACTCGATATACACGGTGCAAAAAACAATAAAATGGTTGCTAGTCATGGTTCTGTTTAAACATTGTGTAGAAATTCCTAATACATGCACTCAGAAACATAAAGTCATGTCACTGATGCACTTGTGAAATAATTCAATTCTGCTCATCATCAGAACATTCCACGTCTTTGATGGTAGTACTTGCATAGTTTAACATTTACTTACGTGTTCATATATTGTTACAGGTTAGCCTGCGGCTTACCAGAAAAAAAGGAACCATAGAAATATCTCTTCATAGATCTATACATACATGTAGCTTGGTAACCTAAGTCAAGTGGCGGAAGTTGGGACGCAATTTCTGCCGCATGTCAAAGAGTCAGTTCACATGGGTAGGGAAAACTAGCCTTTGAGCTGATTCTTTGGCATGTGGCGGGTGATAAGGTGAGCAAGGCAGTAGTACTGTTATCACCCGCCACATGCTGAAACCCCATGCCCCTGGCCAGAAAAAACCCATTATCACCAGGAGTTGTCCTCTCTGCTGGAATCTCTTACCTAACGTGTTTGCTGAGAATTCTATAAGTAAGTGCCTCATCTTCATTATCAAGGTCTGTAGCCTATATGATATAGAAGAGGATGTAAGTCTTGTGTGAGTCTACCTGGTGACACAAAGTTGTAGCTGGTCTGCCTTATGTTAAGAAACAAAGGCTTAATCAAGGAAGCCTTCCGGTGTTCTTTGGAGCGTGGGATAAAAAATCGTTGAGACCTTGCGCAGAAAACAGCAACTTTGTCATGACTACTGCTAAGAGATTGGATTTATTGTTTAATGATGGATATCATGCTACACAATGCGTCTTTTATTCAATCCCAGCATTTGCTTTACATTAGTACAGGAAGTGTGATATTGGAGGCGATGTCTTGTGTATACCAAAACATTCACTATCTCTCGCTGAAGTGATCACATGATTATCATTGTTAGTTAGGCACTTGTCCATACTATTCAGTAGACTCAAGTCTGAAGGTTGTTGCAACAGTAGGCACTAGTAATTTTGGGAGGACCAGAACTGATGAATCAGAAACTCACCATGACTTCGCCAATAACTCCTTCTTTAGTCCACTCTAACTCAAACTCATAGTTCTCTTGTGTGAAGATAGGATTGTTATCATTCTCATTGAGGACATGCACTGTAACTGGTACCTCATCCAACTGTAAAAGAATAAATACATTTTACTGCTAAAACAACTGAAGTGCACCTACTCTGACTCACTGAAGAAACCATTGGTGTTAGGCGACTGTCAATGAAGTTATAAACTGAAAATGATGCAGAAAGGACAGCATTGACACCTAAATAGCCGAGTTACCAGATGTTCGTACGAAAGTTCTCCCCATGCACTAACAACTCCAGTTTTGTAGAGGGTACGCAACTCCGCAACCTCGCTAATGTTATGATATAAGACAGGTTGGGGAAGCAACAGTCACAGTCTGACACGCCCACCTTGATACCACACTTCCTGTTATGCAATTTCCATAAAGCTATGCATCTGTCTACATTATGCCTCAGACATCTACACAGACACACTGCGTAACCTACTTACATTTGCTCCGTTAGACACTTGAATGACAAGATGATGTGACGTGGTGTTCTCATAGTCTAACAGTGAATTCAGTATGAGCTCAGCTTCAGCGTGACTGCAATGAGGATGGCAAGAGTGAGACAGGAAGAGGAGGGAGGGAGAGAGGGAGGATGGGGTTAGGAGGCAGGAGATGGTGGGTAGGGGAGGAAGGTGGAGAAAGGAGAGGAAGGAAGAGAAAGGGGAGGCATGGGTGAGGAGGTAAAGGAAAAATGGGACGAGTAAGAATGGTAACGAAACAGCTAAAAGCGTTTTCCATTTATTAAAAATCAGAATAGGCATGATTTAAGCTGTATTCATTTCTGTCATGATGAGTTTCTATTAACATATTTCTATCAAGAAATGCTTAAAAGAGAGAGGCTGTCCTGATTAGGTTTCCCCTCTGGGATGACAGAACTATACATGCCGTCAGTAAACACCTACCCTGTTGGTTTGATTGAGAATCTTGGATGTTCCACGTCTCTCTGGTTTGATATCCTATAAGACAACTCTGGGAGCTACAACAACAAAATCTTGTTAGTTTTTGAAGCAGGTCTAGACAACTCCCGCTCAAAGCCATCATAGTGTGTTCTTGCATGAGATGAGTTCCAATTAATAATGGCAATGGATATCCCAGAATCTTAGAATCCAGGAGGCTTTTTAATAATTCAGGCGTGGACTGTATAAATCACAATGTCCCACATCAGGGTGAGAAATCATCGTTGCAGAATTCTAATCTTTGCACACTTGTCAGTACACCAGTCCATGTTCGATGCGCAATTGATTGGTTTTTTTCTGAACTCCCCAATCACTTTACCCAGTCACAGTCATCAGTTATAGCTAGTAGTCCACATATAGATCGAGCTTAGATCGCTGATCATCAGTAACTCGGTAATGGCTAGACAAGGGCACGGCACAAGGTCACTACGAACCACAGACACTCACACACAACTGCATTTACAATATCTTGGTATGCACCGAGGGGTTACTATGAACTCTGTGAGGACACCAGCAAGGTGCATATATAGAGGAACATTGATGAGAATGGATAGCCAATTTTATAACCTTTAGAACCCCACCAAAAAGCCACAAAACTAACTGGTGATTATTATTAAGCATGCATCATCTGTAGTCATACATGCGAACCATCCTTAAGTGTGCGAGATTTTGGTTATACGAGCTTTGACCAATCCTAAGCCCCTAACTGCCTGCCTTGCCGATAGCATTAAGCAGAGGAGTGTATGAACATTAGAAGCCGTATCAGTAATAGGAGTTGGGGACAGTAGCGGATTGATCTGACCGTCCAGAAGCATGGTGGGCAGACCAGACCCTATTTCTATTGCATATCCTTTCTTATACCCAACAATCCAGCATGGTCATTTGTTACCAGTGGCCAACAGAGACCGAGTATTAAAGTGAATCAGCCTTCTTATGGTGTGCTCTGCAATGGTCACTATGATTATTAGTACATCTTGGCCACCGACTGGGTTGTTTGATATAAGAAAGTCATGTGAGAGAAACAGGCTATATCCATCGAGCTTATGGAGGATCGGATACAGAGATACCCGGATACAATAAAGGGGGTTGCCATTCAGCATTGCAATCTTACCAAGCTCTCCTTGTTAAAGGGGAATATCAGCCGTACTGGCATCTAGATACATAACAAGTGGTCTGATTAAACTAAATTCGCGCCAATGGTATAATGATGCAGTGAGAGAACTTGACGAGATGTCTTAAATGCAATAGTTTTACCACTATACAGATTTAATCATGAGGACTAGTGTAAAATAGCATCTCCCTCTTTTTACATGGGTGGCATCACTGGTTATGGCTTGGTGCGTAGAATTGGAACTCTATGGGCGAGCTTCCTGTATTTAACATTGTGATCTGAATCTGACAAGGGAGAAAGCGCGTAACCTGATCCAAAGCCTAATATGCCACCCACTAAGCCACCGCTTCTACCCTAGTCAGGATCAAGGAGCTGAGTGATCGGAATTTTTGGGAATACACTTTCGTTTGATTGCTCAAACCCATGTTTCCATCCATATTTTAGACAGAGAGAATCTAGCAAGGTATTACAGATTCTTACCTTCTGGCCATAGTTGACAGCCATTTTGAGTAGTGAAGCTCCTTTTGCGCTGTATTCTGATGCGGAAACGACATACGATCTTTCTGTAAATGTCACTAACTCGGTTTCGGAGGGGATAACTGAGATAAACAGAGAGGCGGCGACGTGCTTTGTGCGGTCGTTAACTTGATACGCCTGCAAAAGACAGTAGATGTGTAATTTTATGGTCAAAATTTTGCAAATTCTAATGAAATTCTGTATCACGGATGGGTTAATTTTGGTTGCAGACAGCTGGACTCACCCTAACTTGAAGTAGGAAGCTTTGGCCTGCTGCTAGATCATTATTATCCTGAATGGTAACCACCCCCGTATCCGGCACGACGACGAATCTCTCGTTGCCATCTCCTGACAGGGAATACTGAACCTGATGGGAGAGAGCATCCTGATCTCTGGCAGAAACCTGAACCACAACCGAATCCTGCAAAAACATAAATGGATATATTATGTGTAATACAGACAGGTTATTCGGATTCTGAAGAACCTTAATGTTTTTCACCGAAGGCCATCAGTACCAAGAGATGGGACACCAGATTTGCGGAAAATGGCGTTTACATTTGATAATTTGTAAGGTGGCTGGGTAATTACCTAATAACGCATTGGGAATAGAGCTGCGAACCAGAGATTAAAACCTGATAACAAAATGTTCACAATGTATGCATGATGATGATGGTATACTGATGTCATTTATGTGGGTCCATGCTTCGGTGTCAGTTTAGCTTTTATTCCGTCTGCAGTGACAGAGTCACTCTCACCCCTATAGTTCCCATCTTGTCTCCCTCCCAGTTTCCCTTTCACCCCTATAGTTCCCATCTTGTCTCCCTCCCAGTTTCCCTTTCAGTTCAGGCTTTACTAAGAAAAGCTCAGCATCTCACCTTCTGAATGTCTTCCATGATAGTGACTTGGTAACTCGGCTGGTCAAATTCTGGATTTAAGTCATCGGCATCGCTGACTATGACCTTCACAGAAGCAGAAGCTGACCTCTGTCCTTCTGAACAGTCTGTTCGTTGCTGACAATCCTGCAGTAGAAGTAATAGGAATGAGTTTCACCTTTAGCCAAAGAGTGTACAGGAAACTGGTACAATTTTTATATAACTTAATGTTTTACCCACTCTATTGAGCAAGACTTATCAGCCTGAAGCTTGTTATGGGGGAGGTAGGAGCTGGAAAAATGATATAGCAACTGAAATATTCTCGCGGTATCTGCTCACTTGATTATGTCAGGAGAGCTAAGGGTTCGTACACTTGCAGTATTTATTTGTCACCGGAAACCATTCAATTATCTCTCAATCTCTAAAGCTCTCTCCATCCATATTCACACACTACTATGCAACGTCTAATGCATATACTGCTATACTATGAACCCTTATATAGGCCCGGTGCCCACCGTACTGCGTGCCGTTTGGGCTTGTTGATTCCAAGTGATACAGGAATGAGGAACTCATACAGTGTAAGGCTAGAATGACCGGGCATTTAGGGCTCTAGTCATTGAGCTAGTATCCCTCTATCACTATCCCTCGTAGAAACCAATTTGCTCTTACCTTTGCAACTACCACGAGGTCATACTCATGTTTCAGCTCATAATCTAGTGAGGCAGTCAGCAGTAATGCCACCTCTCCACCGATCAGCTTCTTCAGACCAAACAGAGACTAAAAACAGTCAACTTCACGTCATGGATAAAATCTTTATATCCCTCATAACAGTTGTTAAGAGGCACACAGGATAATTTACAACACCCTACATCCTATGGCCCTGTACAGGGAATATTAATATGGATTATACACCAAGTTCATAGCTGATGTAACATCCGATAATTTAAGGCCTATACCCACAAGCCAGGCAAGCGAGTCACTCTGTTCCATTACTTACTTCGGAGTTGTTATCTCCTAGCAGTTCATAAGTGATGAATGAGTTTCTAATATCAGAGTCTGTTGCCTTGATGACACCAACCTGTGTGTCCACAGAAGTCAACTACAGAGATAAAAATCAGTTACTGTGATTCAGTACATTATCACTACAAGGGGCAAACAACTCCACTCATTAATGTGATCAAATGATAACTGTAATGCACAAGGCATGTAAGTCTGCTTGAAACAGTATATGCCATCCATTGGAATAAAATGGTGCAGATTCTGATTCGATTTGTTTCACATGGATAAACTAAATAAGACCATAGCCGTCTTTTGGAAATATGAAAATCAGCAATTCTATATTTTATATATTTTATATTTTATATATTCAAATAAGTGTCGGCGCCAAAAACCATGTCCTGCATACGTTACAGGTCAACAATATGAATAGCTACAAGTCCCCGGTAGTATAGACATAGGGGAAGCTGGCCAGGGATCTACAGACTTCATAAGGGTACCCGCTGGTATGAATGTAGAGTTCTGTGGTACTAGATCGAGTGACTAGTCCTGGGGAACACAGAGAAACTGTTTGCTCTCAGCTAGTATTGATGAAGTGTGACCTCCCATTGGGTGACTTGAAGTCAATTTAACATTTCCTGGGTAGTGAGAAAGATTTCAGATATTATCAGCCATCGTCTGTCCGTGGTTGGACTTCGGCCTTCCTCCTCGCTGTCCACAGGTTGTGTGGTGTCATTGAGGGGAGATTGAGCCATTTTCTGCCACGCTGGCTTGGGGCGGGTTGCCAGAGTGTGATCAGCTAGGGAAAAATCCCTTGAAATACTCCGCCGTGGCTGGGAATTATACCCAGGCCACGGGGAGGACAGACAGTGAGCTATTCCACTGAGCTATCATGACTGAACTAGCATGGCTGGAAGAGTGAATTAGATGATATAAATTCCACATAATAGAGAGGTTAAGATGCAAACTGTTACCGGCAATGGCTACCTTTCTGCGCGATATGTGCATGTCTTGTGACAAAAAAGGAATTCTCCTACGACTCCTAACCTGACTACTAGCGCTGCTGAAGTCTTCTTCGAAGGGCTCTATCGCAGAATTCCCTGGGCTCTAAGCTGTCGTAACCATAGTAACTGTACGAAAACGAGGCAGTGACCTCATTTTGGTCAATATAGCTGCTGAATTCTTGTCATTTCTCAAAGAGTTTCGTTGACCGTTTTACTGAAATGGATATCTTAACCTCTTTACGCATAACTGTTACGTTGGGCCGACAGTTAGAGCAAACCAATTTGGCATACCACTCTAATGCCTATGAAGTACTGTTTGTTGTAGCGTAATGTCTTTGTGTTGTTTTCAACGCACACTTCTGATTGGTTTAGAAGAGTCTTGATCGGGACACTGATTGCTCATAAAATAGTCTTAACAAGTTCGCACCCTGACACCCCGACCAACTCCTCACATATCTATGAAGCTTTGAGTAGTGAATTAGCTTTTTCAGCTGAATTATGTACCACCTGTTATGCATACAGAACAACACAAACTGCTTTAAGCTATCGTAGAATCTTCTATAGAGCAACAAGCCGCGAGTGTTTCAATTATTCCTCACTAAGGTGTCTCTACCAGGCCGCGGGCAATTCATATGCCAGTCAAGATTTAACTGCATGTAATGCATTCATGGCAGATGTCCACGCTTTGAGAAAAACAATGTCTAATTCAATGCTCAGTAATAGACTATAGATTTAATCCTTTGTAGTATCAAAGACAGTTTCCACAAATGGTTACTTAGACTCTTGGGTTATGAGAGTTCGTAATGTAAAGATTAAACTTCGCGCCCGTCGGTACCCAGTGTAGTCAGTTCACCTATTCACCAGCATAGCTAGTTCAGGGCAAGGACCTTCCAATAATTTAATAAAAGTGGTAGCTTAATAGAGGCGGTTACTTGTAATCACTGAGCCTTGTGGGAGAAAATTTAACCCTAGCTTGTCTTCAAATGGATTAGTCATTCGCCAGTGGCGTTAGCGAAATACCATTTTGATATCAACTCGGTGCCTTCAATCAAAAAAGACTGTTTGCAGAAAATTCCATTAAAATGGTGGATGGTTGACGCGAAGATGTCCTCTATATAAATTATGTATACCATCACAGCCTAATTAGTGTGAAGCCTTCCAAGTGTGCCCCTGTCACCCTGTGTAGTTGAGATTGCTATAGTCTTTCAAAGATAATTGATAATGAGCAAAGCATAAATGGCTTTAAAGTGTGACAAGCCCTCTAGGCTAGAATCTTAGTCTCTTCACGGTAGCTCTAAAGGTCCTTTAATTCAGTCTAGGGGCCACTTAGAAGCCCCGTATTCAGGTACAGGGTTGAAGTGGCCAGCCGTGAGTTTATATAGCACAAAACCACTGCCAAGAATATTAAGGTTCAAATATCATGCATGGGTTATCACCCCTTCGAAGGAAACGTAACATAGTTAGTTTCTGAGAAGGGGTCTAGTTCTACAGGGGTGCCAAAACCAGCCAATGCTAAGCCTTTCGCAAGACATACCTGGCTACAGCGGCGCGTGCCCCAATGTCCGATGTGCAGAGTGGCTGGGAAAACGGATTACGCTACACCTGGGGCTGCATGCGAGCGGGTAGATCCCGCGCATCGCGGCGAAAAGTTGGTGTGCTGTTAGTGCCTGCTTACTCTAAGTAGGTCCAACACCGGTGTGAGCCAGTCAGCGGTTGTTGCGAAGTTCGCGTAAAAGATTCTTCGCATGCGCTGAATTTGCAGATTCAGCCAGCGGCCTTCTCCGCTAGAGATCGTTGATAGCTGTAGGAACGCAGCACCGTTGCTACTGACAGCCGGTGGTAACAACAGTCTGAGTTAGAGGTCAAAGACTAGAACCAATTGGCTAAAGCCCGCGGGCTCAAGCTAAAGCTCGCGTGATCCAGCTAAAATCCACGGGCTCAAGCTAAGGCCTCGCGCATGCCGTTTCGCATTTCCGACTGTTCGTTTTCATAGCGTTTGGCTGGCCCCGTAGTTTCCTTCGAAGGGGTGCTCTCTTGCCATACACTGCCAATGGTGCCTACTGTTCATTGAGGGGGTATTTGCTTGCGATAGGCGACGCTGGCATAGCTGGTAGTTAAATGTTGAATGTATTGTTTTCATTGAGAATCTCTGTGACTGTTATTCTGTACTCTGATGGGAGTGAAGCTTTGATAGTTAGCAAATTGATGCACTGGTGCAATGGAACAAATAGGCCAGATCCCACCATTCATATCTAATAGTGTTATAAGATGATAATTATTCTGGGAAAATAATATTCCATTATACTGTTGGCTGAGGCCTTAGCAGCCGGGTGTGGAAGGTATGGTACACGGCTTTCAAAAAAGAAAAACTCTAATCGACAAAGGGCAGACAACTCACAGTGGTCTAGTGTTTACATATTGTATGTACTTGATTTCGTTTAAAGATGCTGGCCTATGGGAAAAGTGAGTTGTGGGCTCGAATTCCACAAAAAGTCATTGATAGCGGCGGGAAGACCATCCAACCTTAATGCACTCCTGGGCACCAACAAACCAGGGAGCATACTCCATGACCCCGGCCAGCCGGGACTAATAATGTGGAGTACAAATAGAAGTAATGCTGGCATATGGCATAGAAAAAACTCAATTGTAGTGTGATTGTTATCATAAATCACATCTACCAAACAGCCCACAATGGAAAAGGTTGGTGAGGGGAGACTAATCAAACACTCTGTGCCAAAATCATGACAACACGGGCGAGGATCGGAGAATGATTAACTAACCCAGTCCAGCTGTAAAATGTAAAATGATCTGAGATGATGTTTAGATTCACACGATGAAACAATTGTGACTGGAAGATCATCATTTTACAAGAGGGAAATCTGTTTACTCTGCAAAGATTGTGTAGTGATACTGGTCCAATGGAGTACTACTGGCTGACCGGATTAACTTCAGTTTGCTGTACAATAGTTAATAATGACTCAGACGTTCATTGGAAATGCTTAGAATTAACAAGTGCTAGGTCCTTGGTTTCATTGCCAGTCTGCGCAAAAACCTTAGTCTTTCAGAAAACCCTCCCCGGTTTCGGCTCCCAACGCTAAACGAAGGAGGTCCAATCATAGATTTACCTTCTCTATGGGGCACGCAGGTGCGAGCAAAAAGTCTCCTGAGCGCACATTCTAGGAAATGATGAGTCACAAATGCAGTGACCCAATTTCTGCGCCCCCGACACAGTGACTGTTGATGAGGATAATTCTTACGGACCAATAATATGCAGTAACTCACCTCAGAGAGAGTAAACTCATAGCTATCTGTTGGTATGAACTGAGGAGAGAAGTCATTGATGTCCTTTAGCTCAAATTCAATCTCAACCTGGAGAATTGGAAAATAAAATGAGTGTCACATACAGAGCTATGCAGGGTGGACATCTACCTGAGATGACTTTGACACACGTAAGGGTGAGCCGATATAAACCTGTTCAGATTATTACTGTTCAGACCATATTTATAGGTGCTAGATGAGAATATTCATATAAATGCTTCAAGCTAGCTGTTCTATTGAGAATTTTAAAAGTTCAACTGCTGGGTTATTCACATTAAAACCAAGCCAAGTTTCTTTTGAAAAAGTAGAGATAGTCGCACTATGAGCCAAGAAGGTTTGGGAAAGTGTTTTTCACTGGCAAATTGAGTTGAGTGAAAAAGAACCACTAGACATTCTTCTCCCCTCACCTGATTTCCTGTTTGGCTAATCACTCAAGTCTTACCTCGACGGTGATGCCACTGGTGAACCGACACTCAATGAGAATCATTTGAAGTCGGTTGAGTCCCTGGTCAACATCAATCTGCTCTTTGACCTTGAACTCATGCTGACCATCATTAGAAACCAACTCAAAGTAAGGGTTAGGCTCGCTGACAAATAATCGAGACACGGTCGCAGGATCGTCAAAGTTTAGTTTCCCGACAACAGTTCCTAAAACACAGAAAGACGGTCAGTATGATGCCCCAATATTCAGTGCCTTTCATTATAGCAACAATCCATCTGCCAAGGTAGCTAACTTTTGAAAAAAAAGGTGCATGGGCAAGCTTTCTTACTGAGCCACTGAGCCACTATGCCAGAGCGCCTTCACAGTATTGGCATGCATTTCATCTGTTTATTAATAACAGGATCCATATATACGTTCCCAGGCAATGACATTTTGTTAATTGTCTCAGAATTGCAACACCATAAACATGTCAAATGGAAATTAGTATCAATTTTTGTCTCTTCAATACAGATGCCAGACAAATAATGACTTCCCACCATTTTTCAGTGCAAATAAACTGTGAAACTTTCACTACTTATCCCCTAATAGCGAATTGAAGGGTTAAAAGAATGGCTCACATGCAGCAATCATAGCAGAACTCATGCTGCTAGGAGGTTTAAACATGGAATGATCTGATTGGCCTAACAAGCCGGAATTCCAGACATAAATGAAAGTTAATGTTCGTATTCACAGAAGCGTGCAAACCTACGCGAAATCCGCACGCCAAGTTCACATACGAATTTGGTGTAGGTGTGTGTCAGTGCACTCGGACCCACTTTTCCTCATCCAGATTTGACTACTTGTAGATAGTCATGATAATAAAATCTCACTGTCTGTCTGTTCTCTCCGTGGCCAGGGTTCAATTCGAGGTCATGATGGAGTATTTAAAGAGGTTATCCTTGGCTGATCACACGCGCCACCTTGTACACAGACCTGGGAGGACCCAAGGCTAGGACAACAGGCGACACAGTGGTCAAGATCGGGGGATTGCTCCCCTTAGAGAAACACCTTCAATCGCATGATGTTCATGAGATACCTATGGATTAACCCGGTCTGTGGCGAACAACAAACAGGACAATATAATGATATGCGTGTACCCTTTACGAACTAGTGGCATGGCACTGCAGGTTGTCACTGAAGGACAGGGATCTAAGTATTAATTATCCCGTATGAGGCACTAGACAATTGAAGTCCTTTGTTAGTCTTTAATATAAAATTGATAGTTTATTCCGTTAGGACTATTTGCATAGACAATGGGATAGCCTTCAGACATTACTAGAATTGTATTATTAGATGAGGGCCGAACCTCAAATCCAAACATCAGAGGCTCATTTATTCGGACTATTTCAAAGGGCACATACAATCTGATTAAGTGGAATTGATGAAAAATTCAATAGTACTTAAAGGCTGAGACTTAAAATGGCCGCTACAGAACTGCACCCCTGACTAAACAAGCGGACAGTAGAGATACTGTTTAATATAAACAGAATCACTGATTAAGTTCTTAGGTACAGGATGAAAATTCTTGTTTGTTTATATGGAAAGTAGAAACTGTTTATTTCTTTGCACTGGCTTTACCAAAACAACAACAACAACAACCTGGGCTTCAGGGCTGCATCATTGTTAAATGCTTGGTTCTCAAGTGGGAGTTGCATACTCAACACACTAGAGTCTTCTTCTGTGGCATAAGATAACACCATCTTTGATTCACATCGATGCCATCATGGGATGTTTTCAGAATGTTTGCCCCATAGACTACCAACTTTATGGGTGGCCCTCCTTTATTTAACGCAGCAATACAAACCCAGCAAGTGAGAAGACAAAAAATTATGTGCAAACTTGAAATCGAACTTGGCTTACCTGGTCTTAAATCAACGCGCTCCCGACTAAGCCACCGTTTCTAACCTTGAGAGATTTAAGGTTTAAAAAGTAGGGAAGTAGAATTGTTAATCGTATGATGCATGAACAAATTACTGATTCCGGTTGTGGAAGTTCAGGTTTCTAAAAAGGGCGGGATATCTATTATTAAATATATTATATTGATGTAAGGAAATGAAGCAGAGTTTTTTTTACCTGTCACCCCCTGGCCTCTCTACATCTATTCAGAGCTGTGTTATACTCAGCAGGTCCCAATAGGCTAGCTGGGAGTCGGCATTAACCTTATATTTGCCATTTTACCCATCATGCTTTTGATGTATACAGACTAGGATGGTTGACATTTATATTTATGCTAAGACCTATTACATTACGACCTGTCACTTGTATGTGCGCTGAGTGCCCGTCTGTTTTGCCTATCCACTTCAGAGAGGCTTGTGTCTGTGCCACGCGCCACTTGTGATGGATTAATGTCCCGTGATTCACAATCATTTTGACAACATTCGAGATTGCCCAAATTCCTTTCGCTAAAACGAATCAGTCCGCGTTTCGACTATAACACATGGCTTCAGTTTCATATAACACATAGTGACCTTTATATGTTATAGTGTAGACCTCAGGTAGGTCCCGTCAGTCATTTTCTGTCCATGGTTGGATTTTGGCCTTCCTCCTCAATGTCCACAGGTTGTGTGGTGTCATTGAGGAGAGATTGAGCCATTTTCTGCCACGCTGTCCCAGGACGGGTTGGCAGAACGTGATCAGCCAGGGAAAAATCCCTCAAAATACTTCGCCATGGTCGGGAATTGAACCCGGACCACAGGGAGGACAGATATGAGATACATTTGTTTTCCCATTGTGCTATCATCACTGACTCAGGGTGAAAGCATTTTGTTTTATTAAATCCTTGACCATGTCAAACATCGAAGGTGGAGGGTTTCTTCTTCCCAGTGTCCTGCAGCAGGCTTGGCTCTTGCCTTGTGAGCTATTATTTATGTTATAACCTCTCGATAAAATCGGATGTCAGTCATGCGTTTTCGAGCTCAGTGCTCTACCAACAACTATTCCACTATTTTGCTTTAAACATCCTTTGAATAACATGAATTCAATGTTTTATTGAAATGCACAGAGAATTGAAAAACCTCTCTGGTCACCCAGCAAGGAATGGGGAAGTTGAGAGTGGTAAGGGAGAGGAGTGGTGCAGGTCTGATCTACACCATCGTTGGTACAAGTTAGCTCTCTGACAGCCAGTTTCCCACGTGTCCATTGGGAGAGGATGCTTTTTACCCCCTTTTTTTACCTTGGAATACATGTCAGAACAAATGCTGTGGTATAGAAACTGCAAATAGATATACAGATTGTTCTCTAATAGCCCCGAATTAACTCCCAGTCTGTCTGATGGCATTGATGGTATTAGAATTCCTATCTATAAAGCTGCTGGCTTGTGGTTGAATCCAGCATGGTGCCTAGAGTTATTTTATATCCCCAGAAGGGAATAAATAGAATTCCTCATCAGTGGCACATTTCTCATAAAACAACTCTGACTGTATTCATTACAGACATCTCATATCAAGTGCTCTCTCAAGTGGCCATCTGCTTTATCAGATCAATCTACATGTAGCTCTTATCACAATCACCATTAACTCCTGCATTAAACTGAAAAACTATGGGTGGTCGGTATAATGCATTATAGATAAGAATCTTGACAATCCCGTGTGGTCTAATTCGCCTCTTGAAGAACTATGTAAGTGTGTCGAAATTATTTACAAATTAACCCAGGCTGCTACGAACTCATAATGTAAGAATCTTATCGTGGTAGTATTCCATACTTACTATGTATAGAGTGTAGACTGTGAGCACACCATAGATGCCTATACTATGTGTATGTGTATGTTTTATGCGCAGTGGGTGAACGGTAAGCTATATGTAATGTTTAAGCGCTAGGATTGACACACTAATCTCAGACTTTATAAAGATTATCTGTTAATTTATGAACTCCGCTAATAATCTGTAGTCACAGCAGTTCACGGTAGTTTTATACGGTACTATTGTTCCTTTGTAAAAATTCAGCAAATTTATAGCAATGAGATCGTGAAATTGTGTTAAAATAGTTTCATATCCAGTGCGGATACACAGCAGCAC
>Ga0224501_10001736_pt1 | contig 16955 bp, 17 predicted proteins | sample SF_Oct11_sed_USG_4_FD_169105 | JGI IMG/M metagenome (GOLD analysis project Ga0224501, IMG submission 169105) | Sediment microbial communities from San Francisco Bay, California, United States - SF_Oct11_sed_USGS_8_1 | ecosystem: Environmental > Aquatic > Marine > Sediment | place: USA... | reverse complement strand
CTCAGTGTTGTCAATAAGAAAGCTTCGACGATTGGGAAGGAACAAGAGGGTTTGCCCTTACTTCTTGGCAAGAAAGGTAGCTGTAAACTGTACCGTAGTTGTGGCTCCTTATCAGTACGTCTTCAATGAACATATCAGAAGGAGAATTGGACTGGATCTTAGTAGCAAGGTGTTGGTGTTTGATGAAGCACATAACGCAGACCAGATTGGTCAAGAGGTCTTAAGCGTTACCCTCTCTGAGAGAACTCTGGGTAATGCCAAACGGGAGTTGGAGGCCACATATGGATCAACCGAGTTTATAGACCAGTTAGCGGCGTACATAGACAAGAAAGTTTCAGAGGACACAACAGCAGAACTTGGTCTACAGCTTAGGGCAGACTTGGAACAAGTTCTGGGCGTCAAAAAGCTTTCTTCCTTTGCGTCTGAGTTCTCAGATCTAGTGGAGGAAATCCGAATACGCAAAATGGAGAGGGGAGATCATCCTGTCTGCTTCCTTAATGGAGTGCTCCGTTTTCTTGAGCATGTAGACTCTAGTCCCGGTGAGAGCTACATAGCCGTCTATCGAAAATCCTCTCAAGGTTTCGACCTTGTGGAGTACCGATGTTTAGATCCTAGCTTAGCCATAAAGCCTGTCGTCGAACAGGCTTTGGGAACGTTAATCATATCAGGGACCCTCTCCCCCCTCGACCTTTTCACTGAGATCTTGGGACTGGAAGATGCTGAGACTCGAACCTACTCTGCCATAGCGGATCCCGAGAATGTGTGCACCATAATAGATCTATCGGTCACAACGAGGTTTTCAGAAAGGACTGAGGATATGTTTCATCGCTATGGCACAAGACTCTCAAAACTGATTGACAAAATTCCCAACGGTGTTCTTGTCTTCTTTCCTCAAAGGAAACTCATGCTTGCGAGCTTAAATCATTGGCGGAAAATTGGGATCATCGAGCATGTAAGCGGCCAAGCTTTTCTAACTGGAAAAGTTCTTTTTGTAGAGGGAGCAGGCGCAGCTGAAAACAGAAAGGTTGTAGAAGAATACAAGATTGCAGCTAAGAGTAGAAGGGGTGCTGTGTTGTGCGGAGTATTCAGGGGAAGGAACGCAGAAGGCTCGAACTTTCCTTATGAGGAGGCTAGAGGAGTTATCTTGGTAGGCGTTCCCTTCGCTGATTACAGCGATCCTGTCGTGAAAGCCCAAATAGGATTCTTCAATCGTGAGAGAAGAGGTATGGGAGAGAGATGGTATGCCATGGATGCTCTTAGGGCTGCCAATCAGGCTTTGGGTCGAGGAATAAGGCATAGAGATGATTGGTGCAATTTCATCTTAATGGACAGTCGCTACCAAACCTATCAAAAACTAATCTCAGAATGGGTCGTTGCGAATGGTATTCAAGAAATCTCATAAAATGAGCTGGGTAACCCTCCCCACAGTGGAGATATCTCCCGCAAACCCCATTTTTTTGTGCTCGCTAGAAATCTTCTATACTACACATGCGTGCCCACGAGTTCTGATCTTTAAGCTCTCTTGAACCTTGTTATCTTCATGTCTTTTACGAAGGCTTCTCCCCAGATATGGTTAAGAGGCTTCACTTTAGCTACGTCTACGACCTCGTCGAAAGCTTCATTCTTTACCTCAGCATCCAGTACTTCGCCTATTATCCAGACATTCCTCTCGGAGACTGATACGTAATCGGTCATTTTGCATTCCAGCCAACCGTAGGCTTCTTGGATTCGGGGCGGCTTAATATGATTGGCCTTGACCTCTGTTAATCCGCATTCTTCAATCTCACTAACCTCATAGGGAAAGTCTTTCTCCATTATCTCCATTAAGGGGCCGAAGTCCTCCCCCACCATGTTGACGACAAATTCTTTGTTCTCCTTTATGTTTCGCCATGTGTCATGGTTCACGTTTGAGCAGAAACCGAAGACTGGCTTAGGTTTGGTAGCCATCGGTGAGTTCCAGCTGAAAGGCGCAGCATTGGAGACTCCACCCGGCGAGATTGTAGATATGACAACCGTCGGTCGAACTAGCAGCTTGTAGAAGTCCTGCAATTCAAGCTTCATTAATACCACCATTTGTCTTTCATATGTTTCCTTGAAGCTTTAGAGTTTTATCTTTAAATGTTATTCCACGCGCACACAATGTACTGCGTCTTGGACTGAACTTGCGCGCGCGCTTACGGTTAGTTTTGTGGCGTCTATTCATTCAGTTTCTTTATGGAGTCTTTTATGATTAAGACAGACTTTTCAAAGCATTTCTTTGTTTCAGGCCTCAATTTTAGCTCCAAAATTCTTTCAATACCATTTCTTCCGAGAATGACGGGCACGCCGATTGAAACATCTGAAAACCTGTACTCGCCTTGTAGATACGTAGAGACACCCATTACTCTGTTTCTGCCTCTGAGAATGGCATCGGACATGATCGCGATGACAGCTGCTGGTGCATAGGTCGTTGATCCTTTCAGTTTGATGACGTCAGAGCCAGAGGTTCTTGTCAAGTTTACTATTTTCTCAATTTGCTCTTTTGTAAGCAAATCCGTTATTGGTATACCTGAAACAGAAGTATAGTTTACGAGAGGAACCATGGAGTCTCCGTGTTCCCCTATGACTAAGGCACGGATATCCTCTCTCGAAACTTTCAGTTCCATTGCAATATAAGATCTGAAGCGCAGAGTATCAAGGATATTCCCCATTCCAAAAACCCGGTTTCTCTCAAAGCCTGATTCCTTGTAAGCTATGTAGGTCATGATATCAACTGGATTTGTCACAAGCATAAGCTTGCAATTGGGAGCGTACCTCACAACTTCCTTTACTACGGACCTAACTATCTTTGCATTCTTGTTCATAAGGTCAAGTCTGGTAATTCCTGGTTTTCTTGCCTCGCCCGCAATTATGATCACGATTTCTGAGCCTTCCATTTCACTGAAATCGTTGGTTCCTTTGATTTTTCCATCGAACTCTATTGCAGGCGCACTCTGTATCATATCAAGTGCCTCGCCGTGGGCCAAATTTTCAACGATATCTATTAGAACAACATCGCTAATTCTAGATCTTAAGATGTTGAATGCCGCAGAACTCCCTACTTTCCCAGCGCCTATTATCGAGATCATGGTATCTAAAGAGTAAAATGGTTTTTAATAAATAATTCACCGCGCGTGCATTTTGGCAGATTGTAAAATTTACAAGAATAGAATTCTTTTGAGAATGATTTCCTTCATTTCAATGTTTTTTGTTTCTTGTGAAATTTCTTTGCTTCTTCTTCCAATTTACTGAGTCTCGTGTAGTAATCTGGAAATTCATTCAAGTGTGCCAGAGCAATCTTGCCAGTCATTATCGGATCATCATTAGTTACATTAGTGCTGGTATCTATCTTGCCATGTTCGAGCTCTACATCCAGCCCCATTCTAAATTGTTCAACATCAAACCTGCTCCAATCTATATGGAGTGCTTCACCTATTTTCTTAGCTTCCTCAGCTGAAAAATGTTTCTTGTTCATAGTTTCTACTGAGTTAGTAGATAATAAAAATCTAACGCACACGCATTATTCAATCTTTGTGGGATTGAATTCTCAACAACAAACTATGGATATCATCCATTTCGATAGCTTTATCCCTTCTCACGAACCTATTATTTCATTTCAAGTTGCATTAATAATTTAAGGAGAAATGTTCTTCTTCTAAAAAGAAAGTCTATGTCAAGGAGAAAGCGAAAGAAGACACAGGGGCGCACTGGTTATAAGTCTTTTTCCATTGATACCATAAAGCCCCAAGGTACCTCAATTTTGTATGCTAAATGATATCCCAACTTTTTGTAGAAGTTGACTGCTTGTTCGGCTTTCTCTATGGTGCGGAGTCTCATTTTTTTAAATCCTATCTCTCTAGCTTTCTTTTCCAAATGGGTTATTAGTGTAGTTCCAATTCCCCTTCTTTGATATTCTGGAAGTACGTAGACCCAGTGAAGCCTTCCAGTTTTTTCACTTTCAATTTGCAGGGCTGCGACGCCAATAATCATGCCTGCGCTCTTATGTACGTAAAAAGTCATCCTCTGAAAAAATTCTAAAAGCTCCTCCAGAGTTAGGATAGGCACTTTGAAATGTTCCTTCGGGATTATGTCCTTATACGCTTCTCTATTGCTTGTGTTGATTAAGTAGAGAATTTCTTCAGCATCATCAGAGAGCGCTTTTTCAATCATGATGCTTTTCCCAAAAACGATTGCATAAAAAGGCATTGTTCTGCTGGAATTATCATAGATTTCGGATTAGCTTTTTCGCCAAAAGTTACTGGCGCGTTTCTTATTAGGGCAGCAGGTATTCGGGCGGTGGTTTCTCCCATTGTTAAGTGTGCTGCACCCGCTAGGTCGTCGGCTAAAGCATGCCTCGTAATGTATATGCGTTTGCTGTAGAGATCTCTCTCAACTCTGCAATCTTTTATTGCCTTGAACCCAGAGACGCCTATGGCTAGAGCTGTTGTTCCCATACGAAGCGGGGTAATTCTGCTGTCAATTATTAGCACGCCAACAAGTTTACCAGTCTTAGCTAAGATTTCTCTTCGCATTTCCTCGGCGCTTTCAAAAGGATTAATAGGCCACAATATAGCATATCCTTCGGGAGCATTTTTACGGTCCACACCAGCGTTCGCTACAAGCATGTTGTTCTTTAATGTTAACAAAGCTTTGGTTACACCTCCATACACTTTCTCCGTTTCTCGCAACACAACCTCTACGAAGCTGGGTTCTAACTCGTGTTTCTCAGCAAGCATCTTTGCCTTTTCAGACGGCTCTATCGAACTTAATTTTACAAGACGGTTTTGAACAACCGCAACTGTTTTGCTTGCTATTGCTAACAGGTCTTTGTCTTTGATTTCTAGCCCCTGATTGCTTAGGGCTTCAAGAATTACGTCTACTAGGTTGTCTCCAAGCCTGATTAGTTTAGTAGGAATTCCGAAAACCTGCATAGGTTTCTTCAATTTCTCTATCTCCAATACACGAATTGGCAACTGGGAACTTATCTAATGAAGAGAACAAAATGCATGTCAGTTAAATATTCTGCTACCCGTAAGCTCGTGATCTTACAATTCAATTATTTTAACTTCTTTGGTTTGCGAATTTAAAAGAACAAGTGTAGACTTTTCGGTTAGATACCCACAGACCTCGCCTGGATTTATCACGAGAGTTCTTCCTTTACGATAAGTTTTCGCTTCATGTGTGTGTCCATGTATAATTATGTCGTAGCTCTCTAAATTAATGAGTGCCCGTAAAAGTTCTTCCTCTGACCCATGCACAAGCGCGATTCTTAACCCATCTATAGTTACATCAGCGAAGTTTTCGTGAATTTCTGCGCCGATTTCTCTAAACTTCTTTTTCAATCCATCTTTTTCGCCGTCGTTGTTGCCGAAAACTCCGATAAACTTGGCTTTTAAGGGTTTAAAGTGGGGAATAACGAAAGGCGCAATATAATCTCCTGCATGCAACACTAACTCCACTTTTTGTTCATTTAGCACTTTCACAGCTTTATCTACTAGGGGCAAGCGGTCATGCGTGTCTGCTATAATTCCTATAATCATCTCTCTTCACCTTAAGTCTGAACAGAAGCTAAACTTGTGCCAGCCTTTTTCAAAAGCTTTTTGCCATATTCACGCGCGCGAACCTGCAATTTCTACAGCTTGACTTTCATTTTTCCGGTTTCTGAAAGTAATTTCATATTTTTGAAGTGTTAAAAAATGTCTAATGCTCTTGAGAGCACTTTTTCTCCTCTGTACTCCGGTAGTAAGATTGGTGCTTTTCTGTCGGTTTCTATTCCTGCTTCTTTGAGCATTTTTTCATATTTTGTTACGTGATCTAACGTTGGTTTGCCGATTTTGGCTTTTTTTGCGTGTTTTGCTGCGTTTATTCCTGTTATTCTTCCGAACACGCTGTAGTCAAGTATTGAATTTCCCATTAGCCTGTTTTTTCCATGGGTTCCACCTGTTACTTCGCCTGAGGCGAATAATCCTTGAATGGTTGTTTCAGTGTTTTCTTTTATTATTATGCCGCCGTTTTGGAAGTGCAGAGTCGGAAATACCAGAATTGGGTCTCGGGTCATGTCGATGTCAAATCGTTTGTACTGTCTAAGCATGGCTGGAAGCCTCTTTGCTATTGTTCCTTCACCGTGAAGTATGTCTATCATAGGTGAATCCAACCAAACCCCTCTCATTCCTGTAGGAGTCTCTATGCCATTGTTTCTCTCATAGCATTCCCTGATTATTGCTGACGCTTCAACATCTCTCGGTTCGCGAGGATAGACAAACTGTTCACCATTCTTATTAACCGGTTGCGCTCCTAATCCCCGCACCTTTTCCGTAACAAGCAACCCCACTATCTGTTCCGGGTATGCGGCGCCTGTAGGATGATATTGCACAGAATCCAAGTCTCTTAATTCTGCGCCTACACGGTAAGCCAAAACGATCCCGTCAGCTGTTGCGCCATAATGATTCGTGGTTGGGAAGCCTTGTACGTGAAGCCTGCCGAATCCACCGGTAGTCAGTACTGTGGATTTCGCTCTTGCAACATAGTATTCTTGCGTTTCCATATTATACAAGACGGCGCCAACAACTTGCTTACTTTCATCTATGAGCAACTCAACGGCGGAAGTAAATTCTAAAATCGAGATGTTTTTGTTTAGAACGTCGTCTTTAAGGCTTCTCACTATTTCTAAACCAGTGTAATCTCTTGCTGAATGCATTCTTTTTCTGCACGTTCCACCTCCATGTATTGTAACCATTGTACCATCTGATTCTTTGTCATAAATCACTCCGAGATCTTCATGCCATTTTATCAGCATTGGACCATCCAATACGAGTCTTCTGGCGAGTTTCTGGTCGTTAGTGAAGTGACCACCACCCATGACATCGAGGAAATGAAGTACAGGGCTGTCATTAGGTTTATCTGCGGCTTGTATACCTCCTTGAGACATTATAGAATTGGAGTCGCCAAGCCTTAGCTTCTGTACGATAAGTATGTTTTCCGCGTCTACTCCAGTGTAATTCGCCCACAAAGCCGCAGTCATTCCAGCTCCGCCACCACCGATGATGAGAACGTCAACGTCAAAATCTACTTTTGATAAGTCTACATCTCTTGGCTTTACCAGCGGATGAGCTTCAAGCAGGTCTGCAACTTCGTGAGGCATCAAATCTCCCTTGTTGGGTCCAACTTTTACAGGTCTTTTGGCTTCCGCTTTGTAATCTGGATGAAACTTTTCCAGTATCTCCTCTCTTTCTTCAAGGCTCATAAGCGGAAAAGTCTCTTTCAATCTCTTCTCTCTGGTTTTCTCAACGGCTTCTATGCTTTCACGCATGTATTCAAGATATCCCTCAACTATTTCCGTTTTCTTCATTTCTCGATCTCCCTCTTTTTGTACAATTCCTTTAATTCCTCTACATTCGTGTCCATAAGTTTGGACACCTCATCGTCAAACTTGCCCTCTTCTATCTCCTTCACCCTTTCAATGAGGTGCTTAGCTGGAATTGTCTCATATTTTCCATAGAGTCTCCTCGCAAGCTGAAACACCTGATAATGAGTAATCTCCGCTGGACATCGCATTGAACAAGCGCCGCACGAGATGCAGTCGAACGTCAGATTGACAGCGTCTTCCAAGTCGCCCCTGCGAAGCGCTTGAATGGTACGCATTACCTCTATGTCCTGAGGACAAGCTTGGGCACAAACATTACACGATAGACACCTAGTGATTTCTGGGAATACTCTTATCACTTCGTCTGTGGCAGGCTTCATTTTGTCTAAGTCCCATCTTGGCTTCTCAGCTGGCATGAATGGTAGTTGAACTATGTAAATCCCGTCCTCTACCCTTTTCTGGCAGGCTAAGTCGACATGGAGCTTGTAGTCGTTTTTTACTCTGTAAAAGGTGGTGCAGGCTCCGCAGAATCCTCCTCGACAACCACAGCTTCGAACAAAACGGTATCCCACATATTCGATGGCCTTCATGATCGTCAGAGTGTTTGGAACTTTGTAGGCTTTACCCATTATGTAAATTGTAGCCATTGCTTTCTTTTCTTCAGTCAGATTTTTTCCCTCCTATTTTCTTCAAAATTTGATCTTCGATTTCTGTGGGAAGGTAAGGTTTAGCGCCTAAGGCTAAAGCCAATAGTTGAGTAAAGAAGACGACCGGAACTTGCCCGTTTTTATCAAGACTCTCATTTCCGCGTCCGAGGTTGTAGGTGCAGAGAGGGCATGGAGAAAGAATAAGGTCAGCTCTCTCCGATTTGGCTGAGCCAATTATCTTCTTGGTTCTCATTTCCGTAATTCTTGGTTCAAATACGATGTGGTAGTTACCGCAGCACTCCGCCCGGAAGGGAAAATGAACAGGTTCTGCTCCTATACTCTTTACAAAGCTCTCCAAGATTACAGGGTTATCTGGGTTGTCTATGGGAACGCCTTCCGGTCTATCTGGCCTAAGAAGCGCACAGCCGTAGTAAGGTGCGACTTTCAAACCTCTAAGGGGCTTATTAACCTTTTCTCGAAGGTTCTCAAAACCTGCTTCTTTGAGGAGAGTGAGAAAGTGCATCACTCTAAGTTCTGGCACATAGTTAGGCTGGTCATCTATGAAATTGTTTACGTTTTCCAGCGTATCTGGTTCCTCCTTCAAAATTAGATTAACCCGTTTTAACACATTGTAGCACATGGAGCATAAGATGACTATAACGTTAGTCCCTATCTCTCTCCCCTTCTCCTGCGCGTTAACGAATGAGCGGACAGCTCCAAGATGACGCATCACGTTGTCAGTGGCTAAACTTGGGACAACCCCGCAGCAGCTCCACTCAGGGATCTCCACTAGCTCTATGCCCAACTTCCGGCATGCCTCGTAGGTGCTCTTCTCGAATTCAGGATAGGTATTTCTTAGAGAGCAGCCAGGGTAATAAAGAACTTCCATTGTGATCACCACGTGAACTTCTGCGCAGCCGCGGTTATGGCTATCTGCGGCAGCTTCTCTATGTCAACCTTTCTCAGATCCAATTTTATGAAACCTCTCTCTCGAATCTTGATCTCTCGTAGAGCTTCCATAATTGCCGCCACATCTAAGCCTCTCGGGCATCTGACGGAACAAACAAAGCAGGACGCACATATCCATGGGGTATTTGTCTCAAGTACGCTTTCATCTCCATTTTGAACAAGTGTTATCGCCTGATGGGGCAGCACATCCATCTCATCAGTAAACATGCATCCGGCGCTGCAATTGCCACACTGATAGCAGCTGTAGACGTTTTGGCCACTGATTTCCGTCACTCTTTTCGCAAGTTCATTCATGTTACTTCACTCCGGGGAGACTGATTGAATCATTTTTGTTTGTATGGGCCAAGTTTAGGGGGCCAAGTTCTTTAAGTTCTTGGTTGAACTCTCCAACCACCCTAGCGAATTTTCTCCCCTCAGTTGCAGAAATCCACTCCAATCTGACTCGTGCAGGATCTATTCCCATCTGTTCCAGAATCTTTTTGAGAAGGGCTACACGGTTTAGGCATTTGAAGTTTCCATTGATATAATGGCAATCGCTTGGAACGTGACAACCCGCAATTAACACACCTTCAAATTTTGTTAAGGCTTCCAAGACATGCGCAATTTTGATGCGACCGCTGCATGGAACCAGAATTGAAACAATTGAGGGGGGATATTTTAAGCGGGAGGTGCCAGCCATGTCTGCACCTTGATAACCACACCATTGACAGAGAAACGCCAGAATCCTTGGCTCAATTTCTTCTTCCATTTTAAATCTCTCCGGCTAATGCTCTTATCATGAAGCTAACTTGCTCATCGGTGTGGTTTCTGAGATCTATGACGCCTGAAGGACATGTGGAAACGCATATGCCGCAACCTTCGCAAAGCACCTCTTCCACGAGGGCTTTTCCATCAACCAGTTTTATCGCTCCGTACGGGCAGACGGAAATGCAGAAGCTGCAACCGCTACAATCTTCTTCATCCACCGTAGCAACCGTTGGGATATGACTAATTTTCTCTTGGGTTAGTATGCCTAACGCCTTACTTGCACATGCACTGGCTTGAGCTACGGTGTCTTGAATATCCTTCGGAGATTGGGCGACGCCAGCTAGGAAAATGCCTGAGGTTGCGGATTCTACTGGATGCAGTTTTGGATGTAGTTCCTGAAGGAAGTTGTTTCCATCAATTTGGATTCGCATCTTGCTAGCCAAATCTTGAATGTCTGGGACGGGTACCATAGGTAAAGCTAAAACCGCCATGTCTACTTCCAGTTCTATCCTCTTATCCAGCAAAGTATCCACGCCGAAAATCTTCACCTTTCCATTCTGTTCATAAATTCTTGAAACTTTCCCCCGAGTGTAATGGATGCCGGTTTCCTCTTGCACCCTTCTTATGAAGTCTTCGTAGTTTTTCCCAACCGCCCTAATGTCTATGTAGAAGGAGTGAATCTCAGCGTCGGGTACCAACTCTTTAAACAGGAGTGCATGTTTCGCCGAGTAAGTGCAACAGATGTGACTGCAGTAAGGCTGATGCCTTTCGTCTCTGGACCCAGCGCAGTGGATGAAAGCGATTTTCTTTGGAATTTCCTCGTCACTAGGCCTCTTAGGGATGCCTCCTGTTGGTCCACTAGGAGAAAGCAGTCGTTCAAACTGAAGAGAAGTTATGACGTCAGGGTACACGTCTGCTCCGTACTCGCCGAGATTCGTTGGGTTGTAGAGTTCATACCCAGTTGCGACAATTATGACTCCAAAATTTTCCTTAATAATTTCCTCTTGATCATCAAAGTTAACCGCTTGAGGGCCGCAAACTTCTGGCTCTGCACATTTGCCGCATATAAGGGGACTCGTCCCCAGGCAGGCGTTTATGTCGATCACGTATGAGGATGGCACAGCTTGAGGAAACGGAATATATATCGCTTTTCTTAGGCTTAGTCCTTCATCAAACTCTGAGGACACAGCAACTGGGCAGACGTTTCCGCATTCGTTGCAGAGATTACATTTGTCTGGCTCCACGTATCTAGGATGCTTCTTGATGCATACGTGAAAGTTTCCTAGATAACCCTCAACATCCACAATCTCCGATAAGGTGAGGACTTTTATGTTTGGATGGTGCGCAACTGCGCTCATAAGAGGAGTTAAAATGCAGCTGGCGCAGTCAAGTGTTGGAAAGGTTTCCGCTAGTTGCGCCATGTGGCCTCCAATGGTGGGTTTTCTCTCAACTAAAACAACTGGGAACCCGGCGTCTGCAATGTCCAACGCAGCCCTGATTCCTGCAATTCCGCCGCCTATCACTAAAGCTTTCTTGTAAAGACCAACTTTTACGGGCCTCAACGCTTCATTTCGAATAACCTTTTCAACTGCACTCTTCGTTAGTTTTACTGCTTTTTCTGTAGCTTTTTCTCTGTCCTCGTGAACCCAGCTGTCCTGCTCTCGGATATTCGCTATTTCACATTTGTAGGTGTTGAGTCCTGCACGCTTTACGGTTTCTCTGAATGTTGTCTCATGAAGTGAGGGAGAACAAGCTGCTACGACAACTCCAGTCAATCGTTTTTCCATAATCGCCTTTTCTATGAGTGCTTGACCGGGATCGCTACACACGTAGTCGTAGTCCTCAGCATGCACCACCGCTGGATGCTTTAGGATCTCTTCAACTACTCTCTTCGTGTCAACTGTTGCAGCTATGTTTCGACCGCAATGACAGACGAAGACACCTAATTTTTCTTGATCCTTTCTTAAAAAGGACTCCAAGAATCTCCCTCCGTTTTCATTTTAACTCGCCTTTAGGGCTTTTTCCGCCAGCTCAACCCCTCTCTCAAATGCTCGAAGATTCAAATCTAGGTGTCTCTTCGGAACGGTGGCTTTAACGGACTCTCGTAGTCCTTTAATGCTCACTCCACCCCAGATTCTCCCAACGAATCCGAGCATAACGACATTTGCGACAACTCTAGCGCCCATTTCCTCCGCTATTTGAGTAGCCGGCACTCTGTAGAGGTTATATTTCTCTGCTCGTTTATCCGGCTTGACAATGGAGCTGTCAATGATTAGTATTCCCTCATCCAGCAGTTGAGACAGAAACTTTTCGTACGCCTCTTGACTCATAATAACCATAATCTCTGGGCTGAGCAGGTAGGGATAATCTATCTCTTCTTCGTCAACCACAACTCCGCTGTAGCAGGCTGAACCCCTAGCTTCGGGCCCGTAAACGCGGGTTAAAGTGCTCTCCTTGTCATCGTAAATTGCGGCAGCTTGACCGGTGATGTAGCCGGCTGTTACGACGCCTTGTCCTCCAAACCCTGCAAACATAATTTCTTTTCTCATTTTTCTGCCATCACCGCCCCCTAACTCTTTCCTCCAGTTCTTTCATAACTTCATAAAATGTTGGTTTCCCCACACGGTTGACAAAGTTTCCAAGAATAAGCGGCTTTCCTTTCTCGATTTGAACCTCACTTGTGTTGGCTCCGTTCCTGATTACAGAAGCCTGTCTAAACCATTTCGCTATGTCATCTGGTTCAGGAAGCTTGTTCCTCCTTCCATAATTTACTGGACAGGGTGACAAAACTTCAATGTATCTGAATCCCTTCATTTGCAAGGCTTCAGCTATGGATTTCTCTAACCGCCTCACATGAATACTCGTCCACCTAGCAACGTAGACAGCTCCTGAAGCATCGGCCAAGTGTGGAGTGTTAAAGGAAGGTTCAACATTTCCGTACGGAGAGGTTGTGGAACGGTCTCCCAGAAGAGTAGTGGGCGCAAGTTGACCACCTGTCATACCATAAATGAAGTTGTTAGTGCAGATAACGAGCAGATCAACGTTTCTTCTACACGCATGAATAAAGTGATTGCCTCCAATGGAGAAAAGGTCTCCATCCCCAGAAATCACGTTCACGCACAGCTCCGGCTTAACCAGCTTAAGCCCTATCGCGAATGGAATAGCCCTACCATGTGTTGTGTGAAAGCCATCCATGTTCAGGTAACCTGAGCCTCTTCCGCAGCAGCCTATTCCAGAGACGTAAACGACTTTTTCCCTTGGTATGCCGACTCTGTCAAGTGCCCTTATCCAAGCATACAAAGTGGGGCCTACGCCGCATCCAGCGCACCACATGTGCGGCATTCGCTCGGATCTGAGCCACTTCTCTATAGGATGCAGCTCCAGCCTTTCTTCTGCGATTGTCTGCTCGTTCACTTTTCACCCACTCTCTTAATTTCTTGATAAATTTCTATGGGTGTGATTAACTCGCCTCCCATTCTCGGAATTAGGATGGTTTTGGCTTCTCCAGCTGCTTCCCTTTTTACCTCCAAATAGATCTGGCCGTAGTTTAGCTCTGGAACAATGAAGTACTCCACTTGTTTCGCCCATCTGTGTATAATGTGCTCTGCGAAGGGCCAAATGGTGATGAGTTTTATGCTTCCGGCTTTGATTCCATCTTCCCTTGCCATTTCAACCGCTTTTTTTGCTGGGCGGGAAACTTGTCCGTAGGAGACAACTGCGATGTCAGCGTCTTCCATTTTTTCTTCATCTACCTCCACAATGTCTTTTAGATGCTTCCGAATTTTGTCGTTTAGACGTCTAACTAACTTTTCCTGTGCTTCTGCGGTTGTGTCAGGATAGCCCTTTTCATTGTGGGTGAGGCCAGTTGTGGTGAAGGCATATCCTTCCCCTGCGCAAGCCATTGGAGGAATAAGGTTTTCGTCGGGTTTGTATGGTAGGTACTCTTCCGGCGGAACCTCGGGCTTCTTCCGTTGTACAATCTCTATTTCGTCCTCCGGGGGAACTACCACTTTTCCAGCGCTATGACCGATGGTTTCGCTGGTTAAGAGAACGACGGGAACCCGGTATTTTTCTGCGAGGTTAAAGCAACGTATTGTGAGGTTAAAGGCCTCTTGGGGTGAATCGGGTGAAAGCGCGATTATTTCGTATGGTCCGTGGCTTCCCCACTTGGTTTGCATAACATCCCCTTGAGCTGTAAGCGTTGGGAGACCCGTGCTCGGTGCTCCGCGTTGCACATTCACGATGACGGTAGGGACCTCCATCATGATGCCTAATCCTATATTCTCCTGCATCAGGCTGAAGCCTGGGCCGGAGGTTGAAGTCATTGATTTAGCCCCTGCCCAAGAAGCCCCTAGAATCGCAGCCATAGATGCGAGTTCATCTTCGAATTGGACAAACATTCCGCCTATCTGGGGAAATCTCCTCGATACATGCTCGGCTATTTCGCTGGCTGGTGTGATGGGATAGCCTGCGAAGAATCGGCAGCCGGCAGCTATCGCGGCCTCTGCTATGGCGATGTTTCCGTACCAGAAGTGTTTACCTGTTAGAACAGCCTTTCTCATTCGTCTCTCCTCTCTTCAATCCAAATGGCGTAGTCTGGACAGACCACCTCACAGAAACCACATGCGACGCATATTTTTCCTTTTTCTGGCTCTTCGATAAGTTCTGGTATGTGGTAGCCTTTTTTGTTTACCTCGTCAGATTGTTGGAGAACCTGTGTAGGACAGAAATCTATACATAGATTGCACTGTTTGCACCGCTCTTTGATAACGTGGATTTCTCCGCGAGAAACTTTTACTCTCTGGCTTGGCAGAACCTTGCTGCTCCCTGTTTGCATTTCGGCTCCCACATGACTTTTCTTCTATCATAAGCGGATGTTCTGTCAGATATAAACGTTTACAAACGTAAAGGTCACTCCTAGGCTGTAAGCGTCTACACTTGTCACTTTCGCTTTCTGAAGATCTGAGCGTCTTCTATAGTGGTAAAGCGCGCATCCTTTTGATGTGGCTTGTTTCGTCTGGCAACCGAGAGAGTATACCTTATAGGCTGAACATTGTAAACAGTAGCTACGGAAAATCGTCTTGGCATAAGCTCAGCTGGAAGCGCAATCTCAGCAGTTGTTGTTGTTTTTTCCCTACCGTTTTACCAACAACAACCCCCATCCAAACGGTTGTCGACGCCAATTCTCAACCCTTCCAGCTTTTTTTATGGCTCTCAGACAAGCCGCTTTTGAGGGCTTCTTCTAGTATGATCAGGTCCTTATCCTTTTTGATGAGCTTGCGTGTTGTTGTTACCTTCTTCTGTGGCGCACTCACAACAACAACTGAGCCGAGTTAGCGCTTGGCAGGTCTTCAAGAAGCCTTATAGTTGTCGTCGTCAACCAGAAACCAAAGACGACGACAACTGAAAGAAGACCCATTATATGTGTAGGTATAAGACATCTAGATATGAGTTGCCGATCGTTGCAAGACACGCTAAGGTGAGAGATCGGTCTGCTGCAACAGTATACACGACAAGTTATCTAGGTCCCGAGACCAGCCTGAAGCGTGCTTCTTCTCCTCGGGCTGGGTAGTTAAAAAATCTACTGCAAATGTAAGAAGGATTTAGGTGATTTTAGCTTCCGATGTCTGTGAACGTCAATAGGTTAACATTTAATGGTTGTTTGACTGTGTTTGAAACACGAGCCGCTACAAGGTGTTTGATCTTCTTCTCATCTGCGATGTCTACAAGTCTCTTGGTTATCACGCCGTCGAAAACTATAGTGTCTACATCGTTGATTTTTTGAAGTTTTTCGGCGAGTTCGCTTACTGGAAGCCTCTTGACCTGTTCCATTTTTCCATTGAAAAGCACCGCTTCCAGCGTTCCCTTCAATTCCTTTGCAGTTTCAACGATTTGTTTTGGAACAATTATTTTTCGTCGCTCTCTGGCTTTGCGTGGTTTAATCTTTTCAATTGGCACTCTTTGTTGGAGTAGGGTTAGAACGTCTTTTGAGGTTAATTCTTCAACTTCTTTGCCCTTTGGTGCTCTAGCAACATATTTGAGGTTAGCCACTTGCAGCAGTTCTTTTAAGATGAGGTCGCCTCCGCGGTCTCCGTCCAAAAAGGCTGTGGCTTCTTTTTCTTTGCTTAGTTTTATGATGGTTTCGGGAATTTTGGCGCCTTCTAGGGCGATGACGTTTCCGATTCCGCATTTCAGTAGGTTGGTTACGTCTGCTCTGCCTTCGACTATGATTATTTCCTTTGCGTCGTCGATGCGGGGTCCTGCTGACAGCTTTTCTGGTCCGTATTTTTCTACCTTTGGCACTTTGAGAGTTTGGGCAACTTCCCTGAAGATTTCTTCTGTGCTTGGAAGACTTCGGATGGTCCATTCCTGAAGGATTTGCTTAGCTCTGTGGATTATGGCTCTTCGTCTGGCATCTCGTATGTCTTCTACTTTTTCCATAACAACTTTTGAGTCGCATGGTCCCACTCTGTTTATGCTTTCTAAGCTGGCTGCGATAATGGCTGTTGAAACCCTGTCTAGGCTTGTTGGAATAATGATTGAACCGGTAGTTTTATCCTGCTTCGATTGCAGCTCTATTTCTATTCTTCCTATGCGCCCTGACTTTTGAAGTTCACGTAGGTCAAGTTCCGAACCAAATAGACCTTCGGTTTGACCGAAAACTGCGCCGATAACATCTGGTTTTTCTACAACTCCGTCAACTTCGAATTTTGCGCGGATTACATACTTTACTGTAACGGTCTGGGATGATCCCGTGAACGTCACCTCCAATTAATCTGTTTTATGGGTGAAATCTTATAACGCCGTAAGCGTGACTTACCCGTTACGGCTTTAACGCGGTTTCCCACTATTATACTTTGCTAATTACCAATTCGTTTCTTTAATGTTTTTAGATAGGTTGGCAGGCCTTCCACATCTTTGATGTCATGTCTGACTAAAGCGCGCAGTTTATTCCAGAAGCTGATGTCAACCTTTATTCTCTTCTCTTCCAAGCGTTGTTTAAGGCGCTTTGTCCATTCTCTGCCCCGTCTGTCAAAATCCAAAAGAAGAACAACCTTACTTACGTTCTGCTCCTCAATCTCGGTGAGGACATCGAGGAACGACCTTCCAGCGGTTTTAACTGAAATTATGTTGCCTTGGATGGCCAGTTCTTTCAAGGCTTCTATGTCGTTTCGTCCTTCAACAACGATTAAGGTGCTTTTGGTTGCCTC
>Ga0224501_10001734_pt1 | contig 16960 bp, 12 predicted proteins | sample SF_Oct11_sed_USG_4_FD_169105 | JGI IMG/M metagenome (GOLD analysis project Ga0224501, IMG submission 169105) | Sediment microbial communities from San Francisco Bay, California, United States - SF_Oct11_sed_USGS_8_1 | ecosystem: Environmental > Aquatic > Marine > Sediment | place: USA... | reverse complement strand
TCCGTAGATGCGTTAGTCTCATATGCGTGTTGTATCAGTAATTATCCAATCAAATAGTTTGACGGTTACATATCAACAGCAAAATAATAGCTCTGTTATACTGTCACTGTCCGTCCCTTACGCTTGGCGGAGCCCGATAACAGGCAATTTGTCCATCACCTGTCAACCTTTCTATCGTCATGGCTTAACCGTCCCCAGAGAAATCAATAAGTCAAGAGGACAAGTCTATCTTTTGTTTGGTAACAATGAATTAATTATTAAGCGGCTATAACTATCCGGTATTGTGTTTTTTTCTGAGTCGGAAGCATTCCAACCAATCCTGCCATTGTTATAGGTAACTGTTTGTGATTATTCCTTAAGAATCAGGAATGCTTGGAGCGTTGCGATTCAAAATTAGCCAAAAGAACTACGACGAAGGAATGATCAACCGTCAATTGGTCGATTAAGATGCGTTGGACTTATTAAACTGTTGACGATTGATCATTGCTTTTGATTCTATGTCATTTAAACCGAGGCAGAGTAAAATCAATCGGGAGTATAATGAGGTGTGGAGACAAGAAGCTACGGTGCCCCAACTGCTTCCCGCTGTTTTTGTGTGGCAGCTTTTCTCTTATAATAATAATGGTTGTGCCGCAATGATGGAGAGCCACCGCACTGGGTGTAACGTTCATTCTGGCCCACATGCTCCGTAGACAAATGTGACAAAACACAAATGGCCAATCTCTTTGTTGCGAAGTTTTAATGAATATAATGATAGAGATAATAATAACTATTATACAAATTATCATACAAGGAGCCCGAAGACCATCGGTTTCTAAAACATTTTCATTTGAAACTCAATGATAGACAATTTCTTCGTTGTAGCACCGATCAGTATTGAGAAAGCTGCTCCCTCCACTAGTACTCATACGCCGCCGGCCGCCGTTTCTCCCACCGCCACAACGTCAGGTCTGACCACAGCCGCGTGTCCAGTATGCGATGAGGTGATAGACGCTGCTCTGGTCAGTGCTCACGTGGAGGCGTGTCTCAATAGTAAGGAAGGGTCGACATCTGCAGACGGCAGTGATGAGGAGTATGAGACATATACATGGTGCGGACAGACGAGGGTTCGAGCAACCACCTTAATGGGTAAGGCTACTGAGCAGTACATACCCACTGGCGTTTTGCATGGGTTAGGTATTCTTGAGCCATGATTACCCCATGGCAGTTCAAGGTATTCTAACCCAGTTTAAAGCTCATTATCAAGATGTATATATAAATGTGATGCATGGATTGTCCACCTGTTGCTCCATTGGTTATGCGCAGTGAAGCTACAGCCATGCAATGCTTTTTACACGCAACTATACTTTCTGGCATGAAAACTGTGCAGATAAAACGAAGAAAATCACTAATTGGAATTCAGCTCAAGGCTTTATTTAAAATTGATGAAAACACTTTGATGGCGAAGCAGACCCCCTGTTGTATTCCGCTTGGTTGCAGTCACCTTTGCCCGTAACTGGGCGGTTAAGAGCCGTGTAAAGCAGATTGCGCTTATACACTTTACTTTAGTAGTAGCCAGCATTTCAGACGAAATCGACGTTCAAGCTTCAACACATACACATAAATAGGGCAGGATGGTAGAATGAAAACAATAAAACACTTTCCTGTTATATCATAGGCAGCGATTCTCTGGCAGCATCTGGGTTTGAGAAGATAACTAACCAGGAAGCTGATGAGGATGTGTTGGTGGTAGACGATGAGGCGGAAGGACAGTATGGTGCCGCTCAGTACTCTGAGGCAGACGTTATTCCCTGCAGCAATGAGGAGAACGAGGAAAACCTGGATGCTCTCCGCTCGGCTGTTGTCAGGTATGTAGTGACAACGGCGTTCAGCTTTTTAGAGCCAGAAAATTGGTGAAAGGTTTGCATTTCAACTTCGACATGAAGCATGAGAAGCTCATCAACTGAGTTGTTTTAGAAGTTCTATCTGTAGTATTTGTTTACTGGTGGATGGAAATAGCTTATCAGATCTTTTCTCTGCAGTGTTTGGCACACAGTCGTTTTGCCCTTGTGATGTAAGTTTTTCCATCTTTCGTTGACAGCGAATAATATGATTACTGTAAGTTCTTCTAGAAGTTTGTAAATTTTAGATCGGTATATGTTAAAGTGACAAAAATATACAGATATCCACGTTTTTGAGTTCTACCGCATCCACAACCTTATAATGTCGCAAATTCTTTGCAGCAATTCGGAAAAGAAATCTGTTGGCACTCCCTCGGATAAATGGAAAGGTGAGTTCAGTAGCTCCGTCTTAAGGACTAAGTACTCTAGCACTTTGAGTCTGTTTCCCCAACCTTATTAAATACATTTATCTGCCTAAACTTTGTAGGGTGTATCCACATCCAAATGCCCCACTTAATCCGTCTACTTTAATGACTATTTTTGTAATTGTAGATGACTCCGTTGCATCTATTGACAATACTCCATTCCGATGTCTCATATGTATGGATAGATATAGTAAACCGTTGGTGTCAGTGCAATGCTGGCATGTGCACTGTGAAGAGTGTTGGCTACGTACTCTAGGTGCAAAGAAACTGTGCCCGCAGTGTAACCTCATTACATCACCCAATGATCTGCGGAAAATATATTTATAGCAAAGCATATGTTCTCATCTGCTGTCTAGCATCAAGGCTGTCCTTTTCTTTTTGTCATTAGGTATTGAGCTGGCAATGGTGTTGGCAATGGATTTCACTGGTGTTGTTTTGGGTTATGTAAAAGGTTCAAAGTTCATCTTCTAGTTCCACATTTTTGTAACAGCATTCTGTAGTATAGCAATTAATGTGTACATAAGATTAGATCTTTAATTGTCATGCTTGGTTTTTTCACAATATATAACCACAACATAAACTGAAAAGTGATAGGAATAATCTCGACTAGCAAGGCGCTGGTACCCACATTAGTTTTCTATCACAGATATCTCCAGCTGTACCAATTTGGTTCTTTTAAAGCCTACATGCGTCGAGGCTTGCACTAATTTGGTATTACATAATACCAATGAGCCGAAACTACAACTACCTCTCCTATAATACTGTATGTACAACGACCCAAAGAGGCACTGCAGGTTAAGATAAGTCACTCTACCAGTTTGGATTTTACAAGCAAAGTTCAATGCATTATGTACATGATTCAATCTACATAACATGTTCATACAATTGTTCCCTCCGTTGGCTGTATTGTGTTTGTTGTGTAATCTTCTGGCATTTCCGGTTCCTCCTGAGGAGTCATCACCTGATGGAGTCTCTGTAAGAAATAGTTAAAATAAGAGCATAAGCTCACCTCCCATTTGCTGCTAGTAAGATCGGAGTCTATTGCATGAATGCTACTTGCCTCCACTCTGTCTAAGCATGAAGTATGCTTTTTAGTGTTACATCTCTGAGCAAATGCGATATTTATGACCTCCAAAAAATCAGAAGAAATAATCAAAATAGCTTTCTCTTAACGTCAGTTACCCACCCAAGTATGATGTGATAAAAGATTTGTAATAATAAAGTGTGTTCTACATGCGTGATTGAAGCGGTAAAAAATATGCTATTCAAATAAGCTTATTGGTTTTACTATACAGGGACATGGTCAGTTTCACTGTAATGAGTTAGGGAGTGGTAGGCAAGCATCAAGCCTGTTTAGAAAACTTTTTTTTCTTACCTCTCTGAAAGTTCCTTGAGCAGTTGCTATTTGGTAGATTGCTACTACTGGTACGCATGTAAGTGATGATAATGCTATCGCCCATCCTATATACAGAGCCCATGGAGGGTAATCGTGTCCAGCTATGTTAAGATCTTTAATTTTACTATAGTCCCATACTGACAAACAAAATAATGCCTACAAAATAAACTGAGCCAGTAGCCAACAACATTATTGATGAACATGGAGAAGTAATAGAAGTTGCCCACCATCAGCTTTCTTACACAGATTCTTCACTCGCCAATCCAGATCTGATACTTGACTATAATTGTTTTATTTATCAGAAACATACGCTTTAATATGTAATTACCTTTTTCTGGGCACAACTGTTTTAGGTGGTCACACTTTCTTGTAGGAAGTTATCCAGTGAATTGGCACAACAATCAATACAGACTAGCCCTTGAGCACTTTCTTCATGAATATAGTTACAAATCAAATGAAGTCTCATCCTACACTGGCTGCATTTGATTCTCTCAAGTTTCAAATCAGAGACAACGCAGTTCCTGCGGTGCTCTTTGAACCGAGAGGTGGTAGTGCATGACAAACTTACAAAAAGAAAGACTGGGCTCACTACAGCCCAGCACACTTTCCAGAAGATTCCTGGCTGGAAGCCCAGCATTTTTTCTATGTCCCGACTGAATCTTGGAAAACCTGCAAACGAACACATGACTTCTATTAGACCATCTTTTTATTTTCTAAAGCTACTACAAAGCACCATGTCAAGCGGAGTTGCCTCTCCCATGATGGTTAGATTCGATGCCCCATCTCTCTTGTTTACATAAATGTATACTCCACACTATTATTCCCTGTTCAGCTTAATCAAGTTGGTTGGGTCTCAGGAGTGACATAAATTAATTGTTCTTTCCTATCACCACCATTGACTTTTCTGGCTTTTGAGCCCGCGATTCACTGCACATAAGTAACGTTTTTGCTTTGTTAACCTCTGCATCTCTCGCAATACCAATAGTTTCTATTGCTGAAAAAATATAACTCACAGACACTGGTATCACTACCAACAAGGTTTGATATATCAAATGCTAACCTGGTTCACTAATGCATGATACGCCATAGTTATTTTTTTAAAGGATCTGCGTGGATCTCGATTGAACAGTCAGTGATGGTATTGTTTATGTCTTTATGGGGTTTGGGGTTGTGATTGGTCATGTACAGTTGAGCTTACTAATCATGGGGGCCCCACTGGGGCATTGACAACTATAGGCTGTTTAATTATCTTTGTGATTTTGCTGAAATTTGGCTGAAAGGTGTCTACATGTGTCAGGATGACACCTGTGGAATCAGTTCTCAGTCAGACCACCCATTCAATAGTTATGATCAAAAATTCAAATGCTCTATATATGTTTATCACTGGATGAGGCTATTAGGCTCCAAATGAAAATCTTGGCAGTATCTGACACGGAATCTGATTTTGCAATACGCTGCACTTGGGTGTTGTCACTTCCCCTATACAGGTGAGAACAGTGCATGTATAACAGATCTCCAGAAAGAGATCAATATATAAGGGCATGTTAAAAACTCAAGTAGCACTTGAAGATATCCTGTCATTCTAAGCTACCAGTTATCGGCTAGCTATCAGTTCAACAATGAGATATACTGAATACCATCTGCATGTAAAACAGGGTACTTACCATAACACCAGCTGACAGCGACAGACTCCATAAATACAATGAATAGAATGGAGATAGGAGCCGCCCACATATCCAGTAACTGGAATAGGTATTTGCCTCCATATGTAGTGGTAGCCAGTGAACCAAAGAAGCAACAAGTAAGAAGTCCAGCGACAAAAATTTCTCTTCGCTTTTTCAGAAATGGAAATTCATCCAGCATACCGGTAATGAAAGCCTCTAAACCACCAAACTACAACAAATAAAATTCTCAGCGATCGGCGAACAATTATTGTACCCGCCCACCCATCCAGCCGCTTATCCGCCCACCATAATTTCAGATGCACATGGATAAACCCACGCAGTTATGGTTTAATTATATCTAGAAAATGATGGCAAACCCAGTCCAGTGTATGGTATCTTGAGGGGATAACTCTCAACTGTACGCACAAGCTTACTTCCCTGAATCCTCGAGTTAGGCCACTTGACTAGATGAATTCGTCAGATCAGTTCTCTTGAGAGCAGGAGTGGTGGCAAGAACTGATACAAATGTACGTGATATGTGACAGGGGTAGGCAGAATTTCCTTGACTCTAGATGGCTTTCCAGGATAGCGGGATAGCTCAGTGATAGAGTGCTAGGCTCGCAACCATAATCGAGTTCCAGCCATGGCAGGCTGGTGTTCTACCCAAGAACTCTTTACAATAATCCTAGCCCAAAACAAAAACAAGCCTTACTATGAAGCGGAGCATTGATACTGACTGACCAATTTGCGGTGCTCCGTGTTAAACTGGTCAAAAAACAAGTTTCTAACCTGACAGCTTGACATAACAGTGGAGACATCATACGAGGGCAAAAAGAGAGCATTCTGCTTACACCCTCGTGCCCGCAGCGAAGGTTAATGAGTGAATGGGGGAGTGTAAATTTGGTAACCAACAAACTCTGATGAGTGCATGATACCGCAGTGTTAGTGTCCATGCGCTTGTAAGAAGGTATGTTGACTAAAGGGAGATGGCCAATTATAGCTTAGTAGAGAAAACTTGTTGTGAATGCGAGTACTCGGCATTTATTTGGTTTGCATGAGGTTAAATTGTCCCGTGAGAATTTCCAACATTAGGCATTGAAATTGCCGCGTGCAGAGAGACAATATTTCAGACTGAATTTGAAGGGATGAGCATGACATAGGAATTTCACGGGTTCTTAAAATATTGTGTAGGACTATTTTGTAAATGTATAACGGAGTTTTAGGGACTTTTTTGTACGCAATTTGTTTTTGAATGTTATTCAGTTGCGTGTTATCATTTTGCCAAATATTTGTTATGATGGGATTCACTGACTGAACACCAAAGCTACTGTTAGGTTCCTTGTGCCAAAGAAAAAAAATTACATGTAAGATGCATGCAGGATACACCCCGGTCTGATCCTTGCAAAATCGATCAACAGTTCAGGTCAAATGTTCACGCGCTTTCTATATTATAACCTTATTACTATATAGCCCTATTACTATATAGCCCTATTACTATATAGCCCTCAAACTGAAAGTTTCTTAAACTTACTGTACTATCCAGGCCCAAGGTTATGAGCATCAAGAAGAAGATAGCAGCAAAGAAAGAACTTCCTGGCAACTGCGCTATAACCTCAGGGTAGACTTCAAACACTAGCCCCGGTCCTACAATGAAGATGAATGGTGCAGCTCTCCAGTAAAGGCGCTGTTGAACGTTGTTGACAGTTCAAAATGTGAAGCTTTTTAGTTTTTCAAGGTTGTTTAATATCGATCTAACACATGTGTCAGAGGACTATATCACATCCAATAACTATATGGGAGAGTTTGTACCTTTTGGAGTTCAAATTTCAGTCGTCATGGAAAATAGCCGACTGATGACAGTAAATATTTAGTGACTCATTTGAAGATTATGGACCCTTTGGTCGTAAACAATAAACGTTTTAAATCTTTAGATTTTTTAAACACTAAATATATATATATATATATTTATATTACTATCTCACCTTCCTGGGCGACTTCGCGGACATTTTTGCCGAGTTTATGTGACATATACCCGATGCCAGAGAAAACTACGAAACCGGCCAGCAGACTGGTAAAACAATTGATGGAACTCGTGATCAGAGCATCGCGGTAGCAGTTGTTATTAAACTTGTTGTAACTTGACAAAGCAAGTAGCACACCAAATCCTGGTCCAAGAGAAAAAAATACCTGAGCCGCGGCATCCGTCCATACCTGAAACAAGCACAAACCAATGAGTGCATATTACGTAACCTGTGTGCAAAACTCGAAAATTCTTCAACCTGTTCGACTGTGACCTTTCAAATACATAGTCATCGCAATTCAGAGGGATTTAAACTCCAACTGATTTAGTGTGGAGCACGGGCTACAAGACTCAGTATGGTTAGTCTTGTGGGAGGATCAAATTAAGGCCTTTGTGTACACATCATCCACCCAGCGCTCGGCTACTTCACAGGAGAAGGGGGTGGTAGATCTTTAACAACCATGGGGTGATCCTGCCAATTATCCACAGGATAGGAACTCCATTATCTATAGCCGTTGTGATCTGAAGCCATGCTAGCAAATTGGAATGAGAGGCTTGCTAAAGACCTGTACCCAGGAATAACAAGAATCATTGGAATTAAAGAAAGATTTTGTATAATGTATTTTCGGACCGAGGTAAATATTGATATGGTGAGTAGGCAATGAGGTCATCTAGCATAAGCAATATTCAGAAAGCTTAAATGACCTGTCTATGGTTGTGAGAGGAATTTGCATTTATATTGGAGGGAAGATTTATTCGTATATGATCAATTACTCTAAACACCAAATCACTCCCAGAAGACATGCCACTGAGAAAAAGTGCAAGTTTTATATATTACAAGATTCATACATTAATACTACAAATATAAATATGTGTATATAATTTTTTATACTATACTGATATATTACTTGGATTTGAATCCACATATTCAGACTGTGAAATACAACACCGCTCGTTTGAGTTTGCCAACATCATACCTATATTTACTTAGAAATAGTAATTGATATCCCCTCTGATGAGGGCTATCTGGCCAGCGACATGTAACTATCTGGGAATGAGTGGAGTTTATAGTTGACTTGTTCAGGGCCAACTTTCACTCTGCCAATGATTTCAGTGCGAACCAATGTGCTACAAGACTGACCTAAATATTTTTCATAAGAAGTGTAATATATACGATGGCTGTTTGTCCTTATAGATATATTGTTATGTTCACATACCTTGAGGTCACCGAGTCTCTCCCATTGGGGCTTCAGGTAGAAGATGATTCCTTTGGAAGCCCCTTCCAGTGTTACACCTCTTATTAGCAGAATAATAAGAACGATGTAAGGGAATATGGCCGTTACCCATACAGCCTGTAACATAACATCCCATTATCAGGCTTCATAGTGGGATAGCTCAATGGTTCCCGCTGTGAGGTTCTCCTATCCTTGTCATATAGATCAAACCAAAACAAACATTACTATGAGGTGGAACATCGGTGCGGTTTTGCTCATGGTGCTCCATGCTAAGTAGCAGCCGTGAAAAATTTATCACTAAATGTCACCATAACGGTGAGGATGTCATACGAGAACAAAACACACTTCAAAACTTTGGGGGTGAAATGATGGGTCAGCCAGCAGATAGCATACTGGGTTATAGACCAAAGGTCCCTGGTCAACGTTTAAGCTTGAGTGCCACCTTGTCTTTCACTGAATTCGGATTGCGAAGTTAAATGGAGGAGGCCTACCCAAAGAGCTTCTCTTTCGGGCTCGGCATGGATTAATAACCGGCTGGATGAGGAATGCCATCCATAAAAGAATGATCTTGCCATGCCTATTTCTGACCAATGCAAAGCCCATACAAATCAGAAAACTAAACATTACTTTTTTTTCAATGTGCTCTTTCCTGGATTAAATTTATACAGAAGAAACAAAATTATGATTCCCATTTTGTAGCGTATTATTTCAGTTATATCAAGTTAAAGGTTTTTTTTGTTTAACTTACCTTCCCGGAACTTTTTATTCCTTTCCACAGGGAGAAATAGACCATAACAAACACAGCCAGAAGGCATAAAGCCAGCGACCATTTAATGTTTCCCATAGCATGCAGGCCCGGTGACCGATTTATCTCCAGCACCTTAAAGCTACAATAAAAAACCTATAACATGAGAGTGTGTGTGAACAGAAAGGAAACCTCTTCCACTTTGAAGAGATAGAACAGTCTAAATAATTTCCTCAAGGTAAGAATTCCACTGCTTGTAAAAGCGTTTTATCTGATTTCATATTTCGAGCTTATAAATTTGTCTTATTGCAATGTTTTCTCTCATGGACCATTTTGAAAACAAGATTTCGTCTTACGCCACTCCAACTATGATCTAAAAAATTCGGTTTACATGGTTTTCCTTAGGATCACTATCTGGGAATCATGAAACTTAAGACTGATAGCTAGATACCCGAGTAGTAAAGTGCTAGACTAGCATTCTCATTACCCTGGTTCAGAACTTGGTTATGTGGGTGTGAGTTCCTCATATTTATCCTACCTCACAAACACTTGGAGAGGAGATGAATGCTGCCAAGTCACCACAAGCCCATTGAAAGGATATGAGGAATGTGAAACCAAACAGCTTCTTCTGCTCTCAAGTATCCCCCCCTCCCGACGATCAACATGGTCATGGGTTAAACTGAGACAAAATAATAAGCCATAACGGCAGTTGCATTCCTGCTATTCTGGTATCTTCGGTATTTCTGATAACCCGTCCCAAGTGCACTTGGAAGGGGGAGAGCTTCTACTTCAACTCATAATGTTAGGTTTAGGCACTTGCAGTTGCTAGAAATGACACATACCAACTCGATCAGTTCTTATTACTCTTGCTATATGATCAGTTAGTCGACTAGTTCACCGACGATAATGCAACCAATGCAAACCCTTTGACTTAGCTTTTCCTGGTTGGAAAATCAAAATAAATCTCAGTACACAAAAATAAACGGGGGATGATGTTCTCTAGTTTGCAGCCAAACTTTGTGACATACTTATAATACTCCTGAGCTCCAGAAGTTGTCTGATTACGTAAGATGGTTCGATTTTGGGCAGCTTTGACAAATTCCACACAGTTATCAGTATTCCATTCGGCATCGCATGTCTTCCATGGAACCTCTTTACTCATTGATGCAAAGAAGTAATACAGAGCCCAGGCTATGACGGTGTTGTAGTAAATGGATACATAGAATGATATCATACAGATACCAAACCCAACTCCTATAATAAAATGTGAAGTAAATTTACTCGAGAATTTTTCAGCGCATTTTAATGGATTCCATAAACAAATAAGAAAACACATATAATAGGTAATATATTTCTACGCGTACGAATCATATGACCAGTATTTTTGGGGGCGCTGACAGCTTTTCTCTTGATTCTATATCGTACTGTAAAGAATAGCGCATTTTGCCAGGCGATTGAGAGAAAACATAAAGAGCACACACTGAATGCAGTGAATGCACCATCCCTTCAGTCCAATCAAGTCCCCACAAATTTTCTTTCATATCAGTGCCGTAGACAGAACTAGCTGATCGTCGCAGATTACACATTGATGACATTGTTATTGGATAATTCTGCCATTGCACACCCAGTCGGTTTACGCATTCATTTGTTTTGAGGGAGGAATAAGTTGTCAGGTCCACAACGCGGCGTTTCACAACATAGAGCGCTGCATGGATGCTTCTTCGCGTTCCATTCTAATTTACCCTAGACTGGCTTCACCTGGGATGGCAGGATAATGATAGAGCGCTAGACTCAAAACCTAGAGAACCTGGGTTGAAATCTCCGTAATAATGCTACTGTTACTGCCATCCTATATTGGCTGCAACAGAAACCCCGGTTCTGCAATATCTATGCTTGGCAGAAAGGGAGCATTTATATAAGTATGCCAAGGCACGGCGTTTTACGCGATTCAATACGACTTTTACTAATCATGTTCACCATCGGATGACAAAAATATATTGCCGCCTTAAAATATTCAATGATGTATTTTTATTTGTCACTCCTAAGGCCTGTTTTTAGATAGCGGACAAAGAACCTGCATCTAACAATCCCAGCCTAAAACCTAGAGAACCTCTAGGCCTTATTTAACCATACCTTTAAAGAGAGGGCAGATTCGTTTCCACACGGATATACAACCAACCCTTTGATATTGTCCTAATGCCAGTTCTAGATAGAACAAGGGTAGTCCACCAAATATGTACATTATAACATATGGTATCAGGAAAGCTCCTACAATAAAAGGATATAATAATAATAAAAATAATAATAATTTGCTGCCGGTTGCAGTGGGAGAAAGACCACAATCAACAAAGCTGCATGCCTAAACAGAGTTGACATAGTGAAATCTGATCAGGAGGATACGCCCTTTTACTTAAAAATAGATTAACACCAGAGCATTTTATTTTTCTTTCAAAGTGTTTTAAATGACCATTTTAGGGAAATTATATATTGGAAGTTGCCACAAAGACTCCAATTGTGAGATTTCTGCTAGTAAGTTAGGAAGTCGCAGTGTTGCTAGACAGCTATAAGAGTATTGCAAAGGCTTATAGGCATTCTATAAGGACTTAGACCGATAGGGCCTCAGGGGGGTGACTAGAGTACTGAACGCCCAGAATACTGTATGGTATGTCCAATACCATGTCTAGTATTTGTCTTATAGTGGCCCAGTGACATATGTCACTGTGGGCCTCAGTAGAGTCTCAATCACAATGTTGTCTATATATGTAGTTCGGGCCTGTGATGGCTTTGTAATACATGTGCATACATCTGTTCACATTCAGTTCGGCAGAACACAGACTATGTTCACATCGCATTACACTTCATAGATGCGTCACGACTGGATGATAGAGCCAGCATGTGAAGATCAAAAGCGAAGCTCTTGACACGCTGATGACTGTTTGATGGGCGGACAGGTGGTTTACTGAGTTATGCTTACTACTGCATGGTCTTAACCTGATAGCATGCAGACCAGTCCTAGTGTATATGAGGTGAAGCAATGTCTTAGTGGATGGTGTACTGGGCTTAGAATCAGGTGTCTTTGGCTTGACATCTGGTTTGGGCACCACTTGGTATCTCATCCTCATTAAGTTCGGATTTCGATATTAAATAACCGATGCCCACATAAGAGTAACCTTCTTTATTAGGCGCGTGGGTGCAAGCAGAAAGTCCCTTAATGATGCACCGTAGCAAACGGCCAATTTCTGCGTAGGGTCAATGATCAAGATACAAAAAGGGAAATGTATCTCAAGCTTTTCTGAATCTCCCGTCCCGCAGACATAACTCTATGGAGTTTCCATTTCATATCATAAACTCCTGTTACTGCATATTGTTTTCCACCTACTGCTATCTCTTGGAGCGCTCAGTTGCAGAACAATTGACCTTCCACACGGGGCCCAACGCGGAATGACATGCGAAGCTGCGTAATTGGCCCAATATGATGGAAGCTGCTACAAAGCTGGGTGATTATTACATTAGAGCAGATTATAGTCTATAAATTATAGGCTATAATCCTAGGAACTAGGAAGTAAACAGCGGCCTTACAGGGGGTCAGGGACAGCATGCTGCCATCAGAATCCTACCTCCTGCATGCGGAAGTAGTAATTCCAATCCTGATAATCTCAATTCACAACATCCGGATCAGTAACTCTGCATGGGATAGCTAAAATGGTGGTCATTGTCCACCGTGTTTCAACATACTAGTTTACTCGTGACACCTCTGCTTATAATTAACACCTTCGGTGTGAAACCAATGGACACCAAAGGCAGCCACCGAGTACGACTCATGGAATGACTGCTCAATATGGGGTAAAATGATGTAAAAGTGTCACAGCCTCTTCAAAGCAAGTTTGCAGGGCATTTATATGGTCTTTTACGCTTTTGTAGCTGCAGTGTGTTACACTGGTAATGATCGGTGAAATCTTGCCTTGCGCAGGAACTTTGTCTAAAATCTGAAAGACAGTATCAACGTATCTCGATTCCCTGAAACAAGCGCATCATTGCGGCTGCTACGGATCCACCATTAGAAAGGTGACCTGTCAGGGCGACACAAGCTAGCAATGTTTAGTAAATGAGTGACAGCTATGGATGTTATGATGTGATGTTTAGAACCTGCAGATATATTATAGATCACCTGATGGATCTAGCTGGCTGAAGAGTCTGGTGGGGTGGTTGCGCGTGTATCAAGCGTTGGCCCAACATTCCAGTGCATTCAAGGGATAGCCAGGGGTTATAACTGCAAGGGATAGCCAGGGGTTATAACTGCAAGGGATAGCCAGGGGTTATAACTGCAAGGGATAGCCAGGGGTTATAACTGCAAGGGATAGCCAGGGGTTATAACTGCAGATTCGGTGATATGCAGTACATAAAAGGAGTAGGAGAGTTGGGTAGCACATTTGGCCTTGGACCAGTTGAGCCGAAACTATTTGAAATTTGTGCAGTCACCTTGCTTTTCTTCCTCATCAGGTTCAATTTACGATACCCACCCACAAAGTACCACCATGCCCTATCCTGAAAACAAGTCATTGGCTTAGTGATGCTATCCACGTGATCAGATGATCTTTACCTAATGTTGGATTCATGGGACAACATGAAACATAATAGGCAGAAACATTCACTTTACTATCACTGTTGGTTACTGGTCTTACCTCCTCCATTATTGTAGCAGATGTATGGAAACCGCCAAACATTTCCCAGATCCACAGCAAACCCTACTACCGATAGGAGAAACTCGAAGTTCTTTCCCCATGTTTCTCGTGTAGAAACTGCTGGTTCATCCACAGAGTATAGAACAGTTTTATACTGTGACGGTTTATCCTGTAACATTACAAAAGGTGAAGTGATTAGCATACTGGCCTTGGACCCGGGATCCCTGTTTCGAATTCCCAGTTCAGGCGACACCCTTCTTGATTTTGGATTCTGACATTAAACAAATGAGGCCCTTCTCTATGGATGTGGATGCAATCAAAAAGTTTATCAATGGTGCACCCTGGTAAACACTGGTAAACAAAGACTTTGTAGGCCAATTTCTGCAAACACCTGACACCCGCCAGGATATGATATTCTTCTTTTGTAAGGCTGTATGTCGGGCAGGGGGAGGACGGTATCTCATGCCCCTCCCTATGAGTAACTGAACCATTTGGCGAAGCTGAAGATGTCACACCGGTCCGCAACATCAAATTAAGAAGATAGAATGGGTGTTTGGATTTATATCATAATTACAAATGTGTTGAGGCGAAGTGTGCACCTCAAATGCTATCAAAAGCTCTACGGATGCACTATGCGCAGATTAATAGTCTAAGTGCGGGCAAACGACAGCGCGAAAATGTACTAAAGTAAGAGACGAAGTGACATTAGTCAATGAAGCAATCAGGATAGATGCAGTCTGTCTTGTGCAGAGTTATTAGTGATAGAGCCAGTGCCGCATGGAGAGAGTGGCACATGTAATACATGTATGGTGATCTGCGAGCAAAGATGTGAACTGAACATGTATAACAAGACTGCGACGAATAAGAAAGCAGTGATGGTTACCTCTAGGATAAGCTCTGCGCTGTCCTGACAGAATAGAAATATAACATTTTAGAATTTTTCATTCATTATTAAAAAAAATTCACAGCATAAAAAACATGATCGTTTGCGTCATATGATGATGTCAGAATTATGCAGAGAAAATATGCGGTGACACCTGTGTATACATGTCTTACCTTGTCAGCAACGGTGACTAGCGGCAGCGTCCCCTCAGCCGATCCTTTACCATTCTCCATCTCACAGTCGTGTGTTTAATTACTGATACCACAGCTGCGAGTGACAATATATTTTCCCAATCATAGCGCTGCCATACTTATTGATCGGGCAAGGCATTAATTGGCCTACAAATTCCTTGCTACCCATCTTAGGGACATGAATGTTGTATCTTAGGTAATTGTCTATTAGAACCGGTTATAATATATTCATAGCAGATTGGAGCTGCTTAATCGAGATAGTGAAACCCATTATAGCAGCGTGATAGCTAACGAATCAGCGGATCGATGAGTCAATTTATTTATTTCATACATGCTCATAGTGGGTCAACACCGTTCTACCACCCAAGGCTATCCTTGCCAGTACTCTCACCATCCCAGTAGGATTATTAGTTCTCATTTACCTTTGGGTATAATATCAATCAAGAAAGCATCATTTTTCTATCAGTAAAACCCGTTGCAAACTGCGAGCATAATGACGAGACTTAATTTACTTACCAGTGACCTGTTAGTCTGTGTGCAACAGTCTATTTTCTTTTAACAAATGGTCGTTGGAGTTTCACCATATGTAGTAATATAACCCAGTGTTTGATATACAACAGTTGGCAGATTTCGATAATAGATTAAATGGCTGTGAGTTTTTTGCAAAACGAACACAAACAAAGTCTTGGGAATGTGATAGACAGGCTGCCATTCATGTGATATTTTTGACCATCAAACTGTCGGGCTGACAAAACAATTGTATCATATGCTGTAAACATATAAAAAGCTGGTGTGATACTGATCAAAGTACGTAATCTGTATGCATTTAATTAATACGTCAACAGTGAACAGTGAACAGTGTCTGGTGCTTGTTGTAGGTCATCTACGCAATCATTATGTTAGTGATATACTAATAAAAAGTAAATGAGACCGTTTTACGCATTACACTGTGAATTAAAATCATGGCCATCACATTCCATCTGTATTTGACAAACAATTGTTTCTTCTTCAAAGCAAACAGTTCAAAGGAAACGTTTTAGTACCCATCTGCCAGTTCAACTAAAAAATTTACTCAAATCAACTTTTCTGCCTATTGGGAAAATGACCGACAGGGCTGATTGCCAATGGACCATACCATGACCATGATGGATAAGATAAGGTTATTACTCTATGAGTGGGCCTCCTTTATTTAACGTCACAATTCGAATCCGGTGAGTAAGAAAGCACAAGGTCACACCAAACCTGGACCTCTGGTCCAATGCCGCATGCGCTATGCACATAAAGCCACAGCTTCTCCCTAGGATCTGGACTTCCAATTGAGACTGAGCATTGTTGTTGATAATCCCAATTGAATAATCATTTGCGCGTCAACCTTCCCCAGACAATAGGTATAAAATTTACTACACATATGTATTTCAGTTGAAGATGCTATTGAACTATGGATACATGGGCCGATTTATAAAAGGAAAAGATACACGTAATAAACATTCACAGGTAATATGTAGTAATGGTAGTGTATTTCTGCCACTGATAAGTGATAATGTCAAGTAGGAGGAGGTCGGGGAGGGAGGGATGGTTGCAGGGTTGTGCAGGGATGTGTAGGAGTGTGCAGATGGGTGCAGTGATGTGCAGATAGGCCCAGGCGTGCGCAGCGGGTACATCAGGGTGTGGGGGTGTGCGGGGGTGCATCAGGGTGTGGGGGTGCACGGGGGTGCATGGGGGTGCGCGGGGTGCGCAGGGTGCGCGGGGATGTGCAGTAGGTGCAGCGGTGCCAGGCTACCAAATGACAACAAGTTTTCATCAAAATAATTATGATCTCATTAACTTTTATATGCTTTG
>Ga0224501_10001733_pt1 | contig 16962 bp, 16 predicted proteins | sample SF_Oct11_sed_USG_4_FD_169105 | JGI IMG/M metagenome (GOLD analysis project Ga0224501, IMG submission 169105) | Sediment microbial communities from San Francisco Bay, California, United States - SF_Oct11_sed_USGS_8_1 | ecosystem: Environmental > Aquatic > Marine > Sediment | place: USA... | reverse complement strand
TCCACTGAGCTATCCCATAATGCTCTATCCACTGAGTTATCCCACTATCCCATAGTGCTCTACCTACTGAGCTATCTCACTATCCCATAATGCTCTACCCACTGAGCTATCCCATGCATAGTGCCCTATGCACTGGGCCATTCCACTACCCATAGTGCTCTAGTCACTGAGATATCCCACTATCCCATAATGCTCTACCCACTGAGCTATCTCACTATCCCATAATGTTCTACCCACTGAGCTATCCCGTAATGCTCTACCCACTGAGCTATCCCATAATGCTCTACCCACTGAGCTATCCCATAATGCTCTACCCACTGAGCTATCCCATAGTGCTCTATCCACTGAGCTATCCCATAATGCTCTATCCACTGAGTTACTCCACTATCCCATAGTGCTCTACCTACTGAGCTATCTCACTATCCCATAATGCTCTACCCACTGAGCTATCCCACTATGCATAGTGCCCTATGCACTGGGCCATCCCACTACCCATAGTGCTCTAGTCACTGAGATATCCCACTATCCCATAATGCTCTACCCACTGAGCTATCCCACTATTCCATAGTGCTCTACCCACTGAGCTATCCCACTATCCCATAACGCGCTACCTACTGACCTCTCCCACTATCCCATAATGCTCTACCCACGGAGCTATCCCCCTATCCCATAGTGCTCTAGTCACTCAGCTATCCCACCATCCCATAATTCCCTATCACTGAGCTATCCTACTATGCCCCACTGGTCTACCCACTGGGCTATCCCACTATACCATAGTGCTCTACCCACTTAGCTATCCATCTAATCGCTGTATTCTGTTCACTCAAACTTTCAAATCTGTCCAAACACGAACACATTATTGATCCCGATTCTAATATTCAGCAGTTGTCTTCTCATGATGCCTTGTATTGCTGATGTGTGTCTCTTTCAGGCTGCTATGTGTCACTCACAGCTATTATACTTGTCGATCTACTCGGCATAGACAAACTAACGAGCAGCTTCGGAATGACTCTACTCGTTCAGGGGATTACCGTTCTGGTCGGACCTCCAATCTGCGGTACGTTTTCTCTCACTCATTTACATGTAGATGCCATCACTTACACATGTATAGATAACCTTTCTGAGTTGGTATCCTAAGTAAGTCGTAAGCTTCAATTGGTAGCTTGGTACATGCTGGCTCCTCAATCAGCCTGTCATTGGCTTCTTATGATCAAGGTAACGTTCGCAATGACATTAGATCTTCAACGCACCACATTAGTGCTGAGTGTATGCTAATCAGTTATACATAACTTTTTACTGTGGTAGTTAATCTTTGCGAGTTTTTGTAAACCAGCGTTGAGGTATTGCCACACTAGTCAATTTTCTGTGCAAGAAATCATTGACAGCTTTGCGGCTGAGTCGTTGCGGAGTTATCATCTGTTCTTTAAGAATGGCTGTAACACTGCCCATCCAATGACACTATGTCACCTACCCATCCAAAGACACTATGTCACCTACCCATCCAGTGACACTATGTCACCTACCCATCCAGTGACACTATGTCACCTACCCATCCAGTGACACTATCTCACCTACCCATCCAGTGACACTATGTCACCTACCCATCCAATGACACTATGTCACCTACCCATCCAATGACACTATGTCACCTACCCATCCAATGACACTATGTCACCTACCCATCCAATGACACTATGTCACCTACCCATCCAGTGACACTATGTCACCTACCCATCCAATGACACTATGTCACCTACCCATCCAGTGACGCTATGTCATCTACCCATCCAGTGACACTATGTCACCTATGTTGTTCTCTCGTCAGTGACCTTGAACCCTCGACAGTTTTTGTCATTCTTTTACAGGCTCGATATTTGATAGTTTGGGTGATTATTTGTGGACGTTTGGAGTACCAGGTATTTCTATCGCCGTGTCTGGGTTCATACTTTTCTTCATACCCTGCATCACAAGACTACAGCATCGTAAAAAGACCAAACATGATATCGATATGGGTGTAAGAATAGGAGTGACAGTGGAAAGGGGTGAACAGGCGCAACCTCTCAATAACCCACAATCCGCTGCCTGAGAACAGAGTCCTCACTGGTTCCTGTATGCAGGGCTCTAACTGCACCGAACTGACACATAGGATATAAGCTACCAATGAGAAGCACTATAGCTATAGTATTGTATAGCATTATATAGTATTATATAGCATTTTCTATCTCTCACATGATCGTTATGGTGCTGTATAATTGTTTAGCTGTTCACATAGGAAATCTCATATAAATCCGGGTTACTGTTTAGCTTATAGCTTTCTCACCCCCTTTGGGGTTGAGTTTATGATTCTTTGCGCTATATCAATTGTGCCACCTCCTTGGACTTGGAGTTATCTTCATATCTGATGAAGGTTGGTTTACTTCTCAACAAGTGAAAGATTTGCCAGAAAGCCAGACCACCATCCATCGTCTACCTTCACTGTAATCGCCTTATACCAAAATAATAGCAAAGGCAGCTGATAAAGTATTAAAGCTTGATAGAAACTTAACGCTGTATTATAGACAATAACTCTTACCTAGAATACGTATAATACATAGTGCACATTAATATTTATTATCTGTATGTATTACATGTCTCTAATACATGTATGATAGGTCTATCATATACCTATGCTGTGTATTATATGTCTATAATACATGTATGATAGGTCTATCATATACCTATATTGTGTATTACATGTCTATGGTACATGTATGATATGTCTATTATATACCTATGATGTGTATCATATGTCTATAATACATGTATGATAGGTCTATCATATACCTATGATGTATATTATATGTCTATAATATATAGTATAATGTCTATGCGCTTCACTCACAGACCGATGACTTTCTATATGCTATATTTCCGCTTCTGCTCGGGAATATCCCTCAAAGAAGATGCTTGTAGCATTAAGAAATTTCCGCGGGTTTTAACTGCAGCCACATTTAATGTTCATTATAAAATGGTAATAATTCCGTTCTTGCCTATTATATTATATATTATAAACCGAATTCAACGGAGATTTGAAAAATAAATTATAAAAGTCCTCCCAGTTTCTGTCATAATCTTCAGTTCAAAGGAAACTAATCAAAATTATGCTACGTCATTTACACATATAACCACTGTTCACAGGAAACCAATGATCGGTGTCAAAATTAATGCTAGATTTCACTCAATGAGCAGGGATTTTCTATTAAAAATAATGCTAGATTTCATTCAATGAGCAGGAATTTTTTCTGTGATCGGACAGCTGTCTGGAGTGGGGCAGGTGCCCTGTCCAGTGTCAGGAGTTTGCAGGTGCCCTGGACAGCTGTCAGGGGTAGTGCAGAAATTGGCCTACTGAGTCTTAGGCTCAGCGTTTTCACAGGGTGTGTCATTAGGGGACTTTCTGCTTGCACCCGCGTGCACCATGAAGAAGATTATCTGGCTTGCCGGCCCTATACGCTGAGTTATCTGGCTTGCCAGCCCCATACCCTGAGTTATCTGGCTTGCCGGCCCTATACCCTGAGTTATCTGGCTTGCCGGCCATATACGCTGAGTTGAGAAAGTAATACGGTAATACATCATTATTTCGCATAATTCATCCCATTTGCCCTATTCAAAGATTACCATCTAGGATCATTACAATTATTCCCGTCGGTTTCACTATCATTCTAATTAAATTATAAACAGATTACAGGCGCAGGATAGAGCTACTTTCCGCCAGTGGCATAAAGGACCAGTGACCAGTGACCTTTGTGTCACTGTTTTGACCAAAGGCAGCCTTAAAATTGGAAAAGAAATTTGAGATTAGTTTAACAGGATGTCGCCAAAGCAGAAAAACGCAGAGAAATATTTTTAATATCAGTTTATTCATGCGAAGTATTGATAACATGGAGGACATTGGCCGTTATCCCAGTGATTTGTAGCGCTGTAACTCATACGGATTCCCCTCATGGACATTTAATAACAGGATCGCAACAATCGGGAAACTCTCGGTGTAAGTCCTTCCCAATAACGCACCCTGCATCTATTAATGTCTCGTTTAAGGGGAACACTGCCACTCCACATCTGTCAAGAGAAAAATAAGGAAAAAATTATATATTGCTTTACTACCAATAAACACTCTCGTCAATGTCCAATAGGATGAAAGAAAGCATGGAAAGGTGATCTGAGCCGGCCAATCACAGAGGTTGTATCTGGTTCAATAAAACCCTTGGCTATATAAACTACCGCTTTAGAAAACAAGTTAGTTTTTGCCCATCCTCAGCAGTAACATGCAAATGCAAAGATTATACCGAGATAACTATCTCCCATTCAAACCTGCGGAAACAGGCGAGGGTGAGGTGAGGAGCCCGGTGTACCCGTCGCTTGTTCATCCCCGATTAGTCCACCCAGTTGCTGATTGGCTGAGTACCTTTCAATAGTACCATTCATTAGAACTATTGGAAACCATTCGGCCAATCAGTGACTGGGTGGTTAGCACTGAGCAACCAATGGCTTCACAGTAGAGCAGTGAAATGATAGGAGAATAATAAATTCTTGATCCACTGTAAGGCCTCCACTATATGTCATTCGCTAGTGTGGAGCATGGACTATACTATTGAATTATTGTCTTCTCCTGACTGAGTGCCTTGTGATTGAGTGTCTACTTAATTCCTGTTATAAAGTATAAGAGAATATTTAATATTTAATAAGGTGGCAGGGCGGGGGGCAGGCAGATAGGCAGGCAAAGGGACACCGCAGAGGACACAAGTCGTGGGTGGATGACATGTATGATTATGGCCTCCGCTCTCAACAGCAGAGCTCTGACCCATGACTGCCTATATCGACATTGCTTGTGACAGATGGCCAACAATCCAGACCTTAGCTCTCCCGGACGTCTCCAATACTCACGGAGTTAAAGCAAAGTGAATAGGTTACTGCTTTTAATTCAGTGATTGTAGATGGGGATGCTTACCCCGCGCACTCTCCCATACCATCACCATGGCATGTACACTGCTCACACTTATCCTCCATGGAGATGATGGTACCATCCGGCTTATCAATGCATACTACAAAATTAGAAAATACTATAGTATTATAATATAATAATATTATAGTATTATAGTTTTATAGCATTGCTGTATTATCGTTATGCACCATTTTTTAGTACTGTAGTATTATAGTGTTGTAGGTTTACAGTATTACAATATAATGGGATTACAAAAATATACCTGTGCATCCGTGTTATATTGTAATATAAAAGTACTAGAATAGTATAGTATTAATAGAGAGTCTGCGGAGTTGCAATTCCGTATTACGTAAGCAGAAAGCGGCCCCGAATCGATGTCATCGGCACGCAAATGCAAACGAGTTACCGTACGTTTGTACGAAATTGCTTCCACATTCCGTACGATGATACCTAATATTTCCTCTTCTCAGTTCAATCAAGGAAGTCTGCTGCAGTTTCGAGGCTATCACTAATGCTATACATGAGATAATATACCAGAGATATTCATATATTTGCACCCATATTGTGCACTAAATAACTATAGTAATATGATGCAAAGTGAGCAATGTTTTCACTGAGTGAGCGAATGGCTCACCCAGCGAGTCATTATACGTTAGTAGGTGGAATCGCTAAAACTCCAGTTCCATAGCAGGGATACGCAACTCAGGAAACTCTCTACTATAGCACTGCAGTACTTTAATACTAGAAACAATTTATAGTGGTAGGGTGAGTGAAAGGTGCGTAAACCAATCTATGCCTCAACAACTTATCAAAACGCGACTAATAATTATAATCCATCCAATATATAAATTATAGAACTTATGAATATACAGTGAAACTCGGTTAACTCGACCTTGGATAACTCGAAAACTTGCTTAACTCAAACTCAAAGTCCAAGTTTCGTGGTCTCTGCCTGGGTATAACGATAATTTGATGGGCATATCTCGAACCTTTAGTCATAACTCGAACTGATCAACTGTGGTTAGTGACATCAAGTTACCTTTGCTGTGGCTCAATGTGTTTACACTCTTGTGTCACAAGTTTAATTTTATCGTTTTCTTTCCACATGAGAGGAAAATCTCGCAAATTTTAGAAAGTTTAGCCCGAAAATGGTGGCCACGCGGCAAAGGGAGAGCATAACCCATAACTCAAACTTTTTATAACTCAAACTTATTTTGGTGGTTCCCTGCAGTTTAAGTTCCAAGTTTCACTGCACATGCGAATTATGTAAGTAGGGCGATAAATTGGCCCTTACCATCTAGAAGACCAGCATATATGTAGGCAGAGACACTCCCGGCCAAACATAATACAAGCAGTGCCGCTAATAAAGTGAGCCTCATGTCTACAAAAGATAATCTTACAATACTGCAGATGGGACAGACATGACTATTCTCAGCTGTTAGAGGAAGTCATCTTACTATGGAGATGGGACAGACATGACTATTCTCAGCTGTTAGAGGAAGTCATGTTACTATGGAGATGGGACAGACATGACTATTCTCAGCTGTTAGAGGAAGTCATGTTACTATGGGATGTGACACATGCACGGATTGACAGACAGCTTTTTCCACCAGTATATAATACTTTAGTGGGAGGAAGAATGATTATATCTCACTGTCCGTCCTCCCCGTGGCCCAGGTCATGATAGCTCAATGTGAGAATGAATGTAGCTCACTGTCTGTCCTCCATGTACGAGGACATCACCACCGGAGTGAGAACACCAGTGGGAGTTTCGGAAAAGATTCCCATGAGAGTTGTCTTACATCAGGGGTCCTCTTCAAGTCCATACCTATTTGACCTATCTGCAGCTGGTGGACAGAAGAGATGATGAGATTCGATTGCACGGAATGCGAAGTATTGAAGAGAGTAGAGTTCTACGTTCGAGTACTTGGGGTCAGTAATGAGTGTGACTGGAGAGTGGATGCAGAGATCGATCATCGGATACAGCCAGGGTGGAGAGCTTGGAGGATAGTGTCTGGGGTCTTGTGTGACAAAAAAGTACAAGGTAGAGTGACGAGTAAGGTCTACAAGACTATCGTCAGACCAGTGCTGCTCGACACGTGTGAAGCATGGCCTGTAAACCGAGCACAAGACAAAAAACTGGAGGTACCGGAAATCAAGACGTTGAGATGGAGCTGTGACTGTACAAAGCTTGATAAGATTATAGGATGAGTTTTCCGGAAAAGGAAGAAGGTAACGGAAAGGTGCAGGGAAGAAACTGAAATGGTATGGGGATGTGATGATAACTCCTCATATAACGCTGCAAGAGAACTTATAGACTAAATAACTCCTCATATAACGCTGCTGTGGTATGGGCATGTGATGAGAAGAGAGGATGAGCACATCAATCGTAGAATGTTAGAGATGAGAGTAGAAGGGGTGAGAGCCAGAGGCAGACCAAAATGACACTGGTCAGATTGTGTCACCGAAGATATGAAAGAGAAGAACCCGGAGGGTACTGACGTAAGAGACAGGAGAAAGTGGAGAAAGGAGGTCATGAATATCGACCCCCAGGACTGGAGGGTGCTGATGCAAGAGTAGCGGGTTAGCAAAGCAATATTGCTTTGCTCGCCCACTACCTTGCCCGCCCGAAGACCCAGGTAACCTGGCTATCTATACTGTATTGATAACTAGAATATTGGGAGAAAATGTTGAGGTTTTATACAGTCGAAGTCAAGAACAATACCTATAAGCTCATGTCACTGACTCGAGCACTTTTGTCCAGAAGGTATGATTTTTTCCTGCCACATGCATTTTTGTATCAATACCTATACAAAATGACCAACCCACAGTACCCAGTGGCTAGAATGCGGGTGCCTAGAATGATACACGCTAGAAACCTGCTGTTTATTACAGCCCGATTATTGTCAATTAGGATTGCAATGTTTTGGTATCTATTGCCCTAGTGAATGAGCGCAAGGTTTTGATGGCTGTGTGTTGGAGTAATGTCTCTGTGCTAGGAAGGCTCTTGTCTATTTACCAATCGAAGGAACTCAATGACTTTGCTGACCAAGATATTTAATAGGTGACTAGAAAATAGCGTGAGACAGGATACAGAGATCAGATATCAGAGCGTAACAAGAGTTAAAAGCTAAGATACAGTACCAGAACTCAGAGCTAGGATGAAAGAGAGTGATAATTGGTGAACCACTGCTATTTATAATGCAGTGGTTCATAGGGCCTAGGTTTGGTTAAAACATCATAACAAAACCATGTGATGTGTGAAATCACCACCTGACAATTAATGATAATTATTTGTACAGAATAAGTTACAGACCCGTTGGAATAGATGTATAGCCTACATCATTACTTTGACTGATCTAAATAAATATAGCAAACTCTTACCTCTAGTTTCAATTGGCTATGAGATGCATACAGAACTACTAACCAGCCACTACTCGAGCTACTCACAAAAAGACACTCAAACAGTAGCTGATAGGGAAACGGCCAGGGCTGATTGTAGCGGTGTTCGATACCCCACCCTCTAGCTGTATAATAGATGCCCCTCCCCACTTTATGACCTATGATCCACTCCTGGTTAGGGCAGATGTCCTTTCCCAGGATATCAATCAGCTGATATTTCTCATTCAGTACCCTCATCACAGGCCGATTAGGTATAACCATAGACGTATATAATCCGTGTCTATGGGTATTATAATATGTCTATGGGGATTATACATCTATAGGTATAGCATACATACCTTTCTATACTTTACTTACTGGATATGTTCAGATAACGTCTTTTATACGAATCTATTGCCCATTTTTTAATCGTCATTCTATTAGTGAGCAAGTAATAATATAATGTAAACACCTTGACAGAACACTAAAATCCGGAGCCTATGTGGTGTTAAAGCCAGTGTGCCATCCACTAACCCTATAGTGCGCTATCCACTAAGCTTAGTGTGCCATCCATTAAGCCCAGTGCGCTATCCACCAAGCCCAGTATGCTATACACTAAGTCCAGTGTGCTACATACTAAGCCCAGTATAATGCTGTCCACTAAGGCCAGCGCGCTATCCACTGAGCCCAGTGCGCTATCCACTAAGTCTAGTGTCTCCTCCACTAAGCCCAGTGTGCTATCCACTGAGCCCAGTGCGCTATCCACTAAGTCTAGTCTAAGGCAAGTCAGAAAAACCATAGGTAAACACTTTGGGCCTAAACTTATCGACATGATTTCCATCAGCCGAAAAAACTCAAGTGAGGCTAGGATATTCATACAGTTTGACCATGAGGATGATAAGAGAGATGTCATGGGAAAGTGGCATCGATCAATTCTGGGAAACACTTCTGTGAGGGATGACGTAAAGAAAGCCGATAATGATGGGGTCATGATTAGAAATGTGCCTCTCTACGTATTTGAAGTTTCCATAGAAGATGAGATAGCAAAATCACTTGGGAGGGAGGTGAAAGTCTTCAAAATGAGACGGAGAGACCGAGCAGAGGTTCGAGCGATGAAAGTGGTTGGAGAACATGAGGTATTAAAGAACTCACTACAGGATGGCATAACATTGCAAGAGGAACACCTGAGATTCAAAGTCGAGCTTCCATATGAGAAGCAGGGTTTTTCGACCAATCCATAGAAAAAGAAAAGAAGATTATTGAATTCTACAAACCAAGTATTGATAGAAACTATGCAAACATGAACAATAATAATCAAACTATGACTACTCTTGATCTGAGAACCTCTGGAAAACATCAATTAATCATCAATTTGTCACCTAAACATAAGATCATTAAAGCCAAAACCGGACGAAGTAAATAGGCTCATAAGTGATAATGATATAGATATTCTAGTCCTCTCAGAAACCTGGCTGGATGAAAACCACCATATTGGCCTTTCGCATGGCCGACAAGTCATACGACAAGATCCTAGAAGTGCTTACCATCATGGTCTCTGCAAACCTGAGATTGTTGATATCTGTAGTATACAGGCACCCAAAACCGAGCACAATGGACATGGACACTCTGAGCGAGCTGCTGAGCACTATGACTACGACGGGCCATCGGCTATTCCTACTTGGAGACTTACATTGTGATGTACTGACAGCCACACAAGGTGTAGAAACAACTCGCCTGCTAAGCACACTCAATCAGCTCCACCTATCCCAACTTATTCAGCACCCAACACGCACAACGTCAATTAGCAGTATTGGTATCGACCTAGTAATCACAAATGCCAGCAGAAATGTGTCTTCTTGCGGAGTCATCAACTACGGTGCGAGTGACCACGATATTATCTTTGTCATAATCAAAACCCGCCTGCCGCAACAGCCTCGGCAGACGATCAAAATTCGCTCTATGAAAAAGATGAGTTCAGAGGACTTTATCATTGACCTGTCCATCCAGGACTAATCTTGAGTCCTTAACACTGACGATGCCTCGGTTGCCGCTGAACACTTCAGTGAAATCATGCAAAGGGTGATTAACTTTCACGCACCACAGAGAGAAATTCAATTAAAACCTGTAGACTCATCTCCTTGGTTGTCAAATGAGATCCGTAAACGAATGCGCAGACGTGATTTATGGAAGATCAGAGCACAGCGAACTCACCATGACCTGCTTGGGACTTGTATCGTGGCCTGTGAAACTCAATTACGAATGATATTCGAAATGCAAAGAAATAATATTACGGCGATTGTTTCTCACTGGCTTTTTCAGGTAGGGAGAAGTGGAAAGTGTTGAATGAATTACTAGGACGTAAAACAAGACAGGTCAATAACCTAGCTCTGTCTGCCGACAAACTGAACACATTTTTTGCCAATACATGTACCGCCCATCCAGACATGACGAACACTTCCGATTTATTGCCGAATATAATATTGGACAAATTCGCCCTCCAGCCTGCTAGTGATGATGCGATCATCAACAAGATATGCAGACTACCACGAAAGGCAAGTGAGCAAAAACCCAGATTATAACCTTTGGATCACGGCCGCAACTGAAAAGAGTAGCTGCTGACATTGCCAACAGCCTACGAATAGGAAAAACAATGATCAATGAAGTCAGAAATCTGGGGGTGGTGATGGACACCAACCTATCATGGCAGAGCCACATAACAAGATCAAACTCAAGGATAAACTCAGCTCTGATACAGCTTGCGCGTATAAAACATCTAATATTAAGATCTGATCTAAGGCGGGCTATTCAGGCACTAGCCCTCAACCATCTGCATTATTGTACACTAGTATGGAGCACTGCTGGAACCTCCGCTACAACACCTATCCTGAGATCTCTCAGAATGGCCGAACGCCTAGCCTGTTCTCAATTTAAAGGTCTGGGTCTGTTGTGTAGAGAAAAGATAAAGGTGCTCCGCAACCGGATCACGCAGAAAAGATCACTATACAACTGTCTGCTATTAAAATCGAAGGGTAGAGCAATAAAACCACTGACGAGGACAAAAAATGTGTCAGGGATTGCAATGTTTATGGGTTGTGCCCCTGTGTGCGATGTGTGGTGTTCCTGTGTGCGTGATGTCTATTTCGAAGGTCTGTGCCGAGAATGCTTCAGTCTATTTAAGCAAGCAAATAAACTCTTCTTTGCTGACCAAGATATTTATTAGCTGGCATAGGATGAGAAGGATGTGAGACACAGAGAGTGATAATAGGTAGACCACTGCTTTTTATAGTGCAGTGGGTCATTAGGAATAAGGCTGGTTTAAACATAATTACAAAACCATGTGGTGCATGGAATCACCACATGACAAATGGCCAGAATCAGCTTGTCTTTCGATGTGTATTGTGAATGTTTTTTGTTGTTTTTTCCCCATATTTTATAGCATACTCCACTGAAAACCATGCTAGCATGGGCGGTTTTAAATAAAAATCTAAAATCTAAATCTAGTGTGCCAACCACTAAGCCCAGTATGCTATCCACTAAGCCTAGTGTGCCATCCACTAGGCCCAGTGCGCTATCCACCAAGGCTATATATGCTATACACTAAGTCCAGTGTGCTACATACTAAGCAGAGTGTGCTATTCATTAAGCCCAGTGTAATGCTGTCCACCAAGCCCAGCGTGCTATCCACTGAGCCCAGTGCGCTATCCACTAAGTCCAGTGTGCCATCCACTAAGCCAACCAAATAAAACCCAGCATTCCTCTCCATAGAGACAGATTATCATCATAATGCCTTGCCTCTATTCTCACCACTTGATTGGTCTGTCAAACATTTGGATTGGAACAGTTCATTCAGGTTTGGGTATTCACGTACCCGTAAGTTGAGAATCAGCACGCTGCAGGTTTAATTTTAGGTAAATATATTTCATAAACATGTACAGGTATCTCCTACAGAGAGGATAGCCATGCCGGGATTACATGAATCACAGTCTTTGCTATACATTCAAATTGACCCTACATGATTTACTATCTACAATGGCCGAGATTAAAACGCATCAGAAAATAATTTCTGATATAATGGAATCAAATAATTAGCTGTGGGCATAAAAGTGGAATCGCTATAACCGCCCGACAGCTAGGCCATAATCAGGCAGTGGTGTAGGGAATGGTGCTTTGCATAGAGCCATCTGTTGTACAGTGACACTCTCGTCAATGTCCAATATGATGAAAGAAAGCGTGGAAAGTTGATTTGAGCCGGCCAATCACAGAGCACGTATTCGGTTCATTAGGTCATCGGAACGCCCGTCATCTTCAAACTCTTCGGGCATCATACTTCCAGCTGGAACAGAAGAGCGGGCATTACCCGCTGACCTTAAGCCCGTGATATCAGGCAGCATTAATCACCGCTAGCGTTTCCTTCATGCACCCTCCGTCACGCTGACCCTGACACACCGCTGACTCCGACCTTAGAGGAAGATGCAATTATCTATCCTCATAATATCAACCATTAACACCGTGTATTAAAGCTGATGGTTACCAGCCGGCCTCAATGCTAGTAAAATGACTGCCTGTAAGCCTGCTGTTACTAGCTGAGTGTACTTTACCTCAAACTCCATCTCCTCCGATATATAATCATCTTCTGCATTAGCAAGGTTTATTAGGCCAGGGAGATAGCCTCAATAGGTCAGTTCAGACAGCCTCAATATGCCAGGGAGACGGCCTCAATAGGCCAGGGAGATAGCCTCAATAGGTCGGAGGTTGGCTCAACAGGCCAGGAGAGACAGCTGTATTAGGCTAGGGAGATAGCCTCAATGGGCCAGGTGAGAGCTGTATTAGGCTAGGGAGACAACCTCAATAGGCCAGATGAGACAGCCTCGATAGGCCAGGTGAGACAGCCTCGATAGGCCAGGTGAGACAGCCTCGATAGGCCAGGTGAGACAGCCTCAATAGGCCAGGGGGATAGCCTCAATAGGCCAGGGGGATATCCTCAATAGGCCAACAGAGACACCCTCAGTAGGACAGGGGAGACAACTCTGTATTGGGCTAAAGGAGGCAGTTTTATTAGGCCAGGAGATAAATCCTCATCAGGCCAGGAGAGGAGGCACGCGCATTCATTTTGAGAGGATAACAGGGGGGAAATCCGCTCATTCTACTGACACTAAATAATCGATATTTATTCAGTCGTCAAAGCTTAAATAGATGTTCCCTTGGTAAAGATTAGCGTTTGGCTGTAGGATTCCCTAGTGAGGCACGGTAGCCGCGTGGTGGTGGCAATATCTCGGGTTGTGGCTCAACACAGCATTAGTACGACATGCGACCTGACGAACAGAATGATGGAAACCTTGTATACCTGACAATGACGTACGAGACCTAAACGGTTAAAATGCAATAACACTGTAAAATTATAATCTGTAACCTAGAGACAATGAGCCGAAAATTGCTGCCGAAAAATCCGATAAAAATTGATGCGAAGACTACGGCTGCTTCGTACCTGGCCTCGTCTTTTTCCGCCTGTCTGGTCTTCGTGGTGTTTCTGTTCCGTCGGCGTCTCGTGACCCGTCCTGGTTCTCGGGCATCGCCGACCGCGATCGGCTCTTCTGGAGCTGGGCTCGTCTCTCAGCTAAATCACAAACAAAATGGCTGATTAAAACGCACAAGGGAAACAAGATGGCTGATCAAAACGCACGAGGGAAACAAGATGGCTGATCGAAACGCACCAGGGAAACAAGATGGCTGATCGAAACGCACCAGGGAAACAAGATAGCTGATCGAAACGCACGAGTGAAACAAAATGGCTGATCGAAACGCATGAGGGAAACAAGATGGCTGCCATGGGTGCTGAGCGGCCATATATGCGCGTGTACTACATTACACAGTGATCCTACGTGTAAGTATATAAATGAACTGCAAGAGTTTATTACCGGCAAATCGGAACAGAGGAACATGACAGTCCAAAGTAAAAGTCACTCACTACTCGTACGACGTATTCTATGCATGGACCCTGGTGAAAATAATACACTATACATATTAAATAATATATAATACATATTAAATCATATATAATATGTATTTAATATACGATACATATTTAAGTGTTATTGTCTGAAGTTGTCCCCATAATAACCTACCGGGCCAGTTATTTATTAGTAAGTACCTGTATGATGGATGATGGCACTGGTACTTACCTCCAGTGGTTCTCGGTGTACGTTTCCTGGCTCCTTCTCTTACGTTGAAGGCTGTACCCTTCGACAGGGCATCCAACAGGTTATCCATAACACCCTCCTGTCAACACAAACAGAGATTCAACCAATCACCACATGACAGAGATTTAACCAATCATCACCCAACGCAGAGATTTAACCAATGAGCACCCAACACAAACAGAGTTTCAACCAATAATCACAGAGCACAAACAGGGATTTAACCAATCAACGCGGAGCCCAACATTCTCTATAACTCTCCAGTGGAGAGGGGAGGATAATTCTATGGGGAGGGGAAAGATAACTCTACGGGGGGAATAGCCCTATATTATGGCCAGTAGTTAACAGAGTGTGATAAAAACAGGATGTTGACGCATAAGACCAGCCCATTCAGTCCCTGAATCAACTTCTCTACTAACTACTACGGAGGCATCACTCCTTAACCAGCAAAGATGACAACACTTGAATAAGTCGGAGCTGTTGAACCCTGGGTGACACGATACATCGACCCCCCCTGCCCGGATGTCAGAGCAATTCTGACCTACGATACACCGGCCCTCCCCTGCCCGGATGTCAGAGTCCCTCCCCTGCCTGGATGTCAGAGCAATTCTGACCTGGTCATCATCCTGACTGAGATCCACGAGTTGTTTCTTCCTTGCCATCTTCGCTTTCTTCTCCGTTTCAGCTTTTTCCTTTGCCTCTTTGACGCGTTTTATTTTCTCCTCCGTCTCTCGGAGTTTCGCGTTGACTTTCACCGCTTGCTAAAATAGAGAATAATCCGCTGTGTCCTGAGAGCGGATTGGCGTAGTGACTGTAACCATACCTGCCAAGTAGCTCTGAGGAAAGTGCGGGAGATTTGGCGAGTATGACTGTAACTGTTTTGGAACAGCTTATATAAAAATCCCGTAGCCAAAATGGAGGAAGGCTGAGCAGCTTGTGAGCTTGCCTTAAGATTGTAAAGCCTCGAGTCTGAGCCCCTGTCATGGGTTGGGAGAGAGGAACATAATTCTGGCTTTTAGCCCCCAGCTCTCAGAGGACTGTACGTGGATTGTGTTATCCACGTAAAAAGAAAATCACCCCATCAAACTCCACTCCACCCCACCCCATCCCCAGCCCACTCTACCACAAACTCCACCCCACCCCAGCCTATCCCACCCCACCACACTCCACTCCACCCCATCCCATCCTAAACCCCACCCCAAACCCCATCACATCCCACACCATCCCATCACATCCCATCCCACCCCCATCCCATCCTGTCTCATCCCATCTCAGATGATTAGTTAGCTTTTTGAGACTCACAGCAAACTTGTCATTAAATGTCTTTATATCCCCGAAGAACTCATCGAGCGAGTATTTCTTTGTGTCAAACACAAAATATTTGGCAAGACCTCGGTAGAGTTCGCTCATCTTCCCGTGCATCTGATCCAAGACATCAAACTGATCACGAGCCTACAACAAGCAGAAAAAAAACTGGACTAGGTCCCATAGTCCATAATGGCCGTCGGGGAAGGGGCCAACGTGCTACTGGCAACGGTGTAACTGAGGTGGGGCCCTAGCGCCTCTTTCCCACCACCTTTCATCTTCCCCAGCTGTGAAGACAGTCAGGCACCCATTCACTGCTGGATGAACAGAGAGTTATTGAAAAATCTCGTACACAAGCAGTGTTTTGAACCCGAGACCATATAAGGCAAAGACTACCTCAGTCGCTTATTACAACGCAACCAAGTTACTACCTACAGGGGCGGAGTTACTATCTACAGGGGAGGAGTTATTACCTACAGAGGCGGAGTTACTACCTACAGGGGCGGGGTTACTACCTACAGTGGCGGAGTTACTACCTACAGGGACAGAGTTACTACCTAAAGGGGCGGGGTTACTACCTACAGGGGCGGAGTCACTACCTACAGGGGAGGAGTTATTACCTACAGAGGCGGAGTTACTACCTATAGGGGAGGAGTTACTACCTACAGGGGCGGGTTTACTACCTACACAGGCAGGGTTACTACCTGCAGGGGCAGGGTTACTACCAACATGGGTAGAGTTACCACCTCCAGAGGTGGAGTTACTACCTACAGGGGCGGAGTCTGCGGAGTCTGCGGAGTAGAAGCTAACTATGTCCCAGGGTCAGCTTCACTTTACACAAGAACCCGCTGATTCAGTGTAAACCACAAGCTACAATGCTGAATGACTGACTGAGGTTGACTCACTCCAACCTCCCAGAGTTATAGAAACGGGCGTATAATAGTGAGCGGAGTATCTTCAATACGCTCTAACGACAATGTTTCTGCATATGAGTGTACGCTTGCGCAAACCCTTATCCACAATACCTGGCGAGCGAAGGGCGGGCGAGAGGAGTGAGGGGTGGAAGGCGAGAGGAGTGAGGGGTGGAAGGCGAGAGGAGTGAGG
>Ga0224501_10001732_pt1 | contig 16968 bp, 10 predicted proteins | sample SF_Oct11_sed_USG_4_FD_169105 | JGI IMG/M metagenome (GOLD analysis project Ga0224501, IMG submission 169105) | Sediment microbial communities from San Francisco Bay, California, United States - SF_Oct11_sed_USGS_8_1 | ecosystem: Environmental > Aquatic > Marine > Sediment | place: USA... | reverse complement strand
ATATATATTGATGGCCCTGAATTTGTACATGTATACATATTTATCCTAACTTACCCTATTACTGCTGGTGATGCGTGTCTCTCTGGTGATAGCTGAGATTCTGAGAAACTAACGGCTCCAAGAAAGCTTGCTTGATCAGCGTCTCACTTTAACATCGTGGTTGGCCATCTCGTCTACCTTTTGCAGTGGGCTGAGGGCTTAAACTATTGAAGTTGGAAACTGTGACTTTTTGATTAGTTTAAAATGATTTGTGCTTCGTTTTATATTTTCAAGCTGACTCGCTAGCTGGTGCTGCTAGACCAGCAAGAGCAACGCCTCCATCAAAAACTATATAATAAAGAAATATTTGTGTGGTTGGTGATGTTGAAATTTCACAGTATGCCCAGACACAAAGAATTATCGATAGTTGCTGAGCAAAGTGTTTGACTTCTTCCTTCTCTGGTTGACTGAGGCCCCAATCCATAGTTGTGAGTGCCAGCGGCTTGCCAAATCAACTGTGATTGCGTCAGATTTCATATGGTTAACAATGCCGAGCTTGTCCTGAACTGTGCCTGGGCACTGAGGGCTTCGATTTTTATACTCAAGTACTGCGGTCCTGCTGTTGTTGTCTCTGATTGGTCCAGCGGGTCACATGTTACACTTTGATTGGCTGGGATGTCACCCACGGTTACAAGATGGCTGCATTTCTCCTACATGCCTATGGTGAATTCTATATGCCCAGTATGTGACTGTAGTATGCGGGTAGTTTTGTGCCCGTAGTCCGACTAGTAACACCATTCTAGTAATAAAGTCTTGAAACCAGTTATTCTTCAGTCTCCGATTTTCCAGTATTTAAGCTCCAAGTTGGGTTTTTGGTTTCCAAGTTTCACAAATCATATATGCTGAATCAAAAACTGAGAGTATAGTATTAGTGGAGTGGCTGAAAGGCAAACTGTAAACATAATAACCGTCCCATGAGGGATGCCATCAGATTAGAAAAGATCATCTTCACTAACAGAGTCTTGATTCCAGAATGACCCATAGTTCACCCCATAGAGTTCGTACTCTATAAGTGGACCTCCTTTAGGGATCATCATCCGAATCACACAAGGGATAAAGCGAAAAGCGACACACAAAGGTGGAATCGAACTTGGGTCACCTGGTTCGTTGGCGAATGTGCCCCCCACTAGGCCACCACTTCTCCCCACGTGCCTGGTGTTTTGTAGGTTGGGTATTGGCACTCAGGAGCTGAGAAGATTTACATGGAGGCAATTCCAAAGAAAATAATCGCTTCAAAGAAAAGCGCACAATTTAACAAGACCCGAATCATCACGACTCTTGTAGGCGTAAGTTCGATAATGAAATTTTCATTTTAATGACCTAAATCTGGTTGGATATCTATGCGCCTAAGGAACAGACTGTTGAAGTGTGACGTCGCATCAGAACTAAACTGGTGGGGGAAAACTTTACAGTAAGGAACACACTAACCATTGTGATTTGAAAAACAGATTAGATAACTTTAAACTATATTATTAATTTCATTAGCCAGGTGATTTGGGTATTTGTCCGCTGGACTTGTGAGATGGGAACTTAAGCAGGCAACCTGGCTCTACGGTATGTGGTGGATAATAGGACGAGAGGGACAAAGTACTTTGTCCCTGTCGCCCTACTAACCGCCACATGCCATAGAGCCAGGTCACCAGGTTATGGAAAGCTACCCTCACTCACAGAGTTATCTTTCTGTGTCAAGGATAACTATATTCTCTGATCATACCCATCGCAAGCCGAACAGCCAGCACCAGGTCACCTGGTTGAATTGCACTCATTCACTTACAGGGCAAGCTACTGGCTATCATCATCTCATGTTATTCTAACTGTAGGAAACAGGACCATACTGTTTCTGGAAACCAGGAGCAAAAGATGACCCAAACATCGTTGGAAACGATAAATTTGATGGCTTTATTGCTGACTTTGCTGCCGCTGTTATGAACAGCTTGAATATCAGTTATAAGATAGTACCAGTTGCTGATGGGGAGTATGGATCAGAAATGCCAAACAAATCATGGAATGGACTTGTAGGGGCTCTAATTAGAGGGGTGAGTGAAAAGGGCAAAATTTGCGATATTATTTTCTAAACTGCTTTTATGACATCAGGATCTCAGGTGAGTTTTTGCGCGAGTCTTTTTCTATATGTCAAAGGCTTGCAAAGAGTTTAACAGAAGGTGGTTGTTGACAGAAGGAAACAAACTTATAAATCAACCTGAAAGCTGTCAAATGTCCTACTTATATCAACTGATGTGATCAGAGACAATCAGGGGTTATTCTGCTCACCGGAATATTTCATAATGTTCGCTTGTCTGAAACTTACCTTGAACAAAAGCTGCGTAAAAAAACATTTTAAGTACGTGCACGCCTGAGCCTATGTATTAGATGTGTGCCCTTTGTAGTATGTGGCATGACAGTGCTGTATGTTGTTATGAGGTTATGTTGTGACCATGTTATGGTATAGGGCTGTACTGGGGCTCTCTTAGAGCCCAGATTAGCCTTAAAATTTGGTTGGCGATGTTGCCTTCACAGACAATCCACCAGAAGGTTCAACTGCATTGCCAGGTGACACGGAGAAGAGCCCGTAAAGGCTTTGCCATAGTGTAACCATTATCGCTTGGCAATCTCATTATTCTGAGACAAACACTGTCCGATATCAGTTTTCTAGGGCCCTAGGTGTATTTAAGTTACACAAGACCGACCTTGCTTATTTCTAAAAGGTAACATATCAAGTGAACATACTTATGAAAAGAGTCACTGAGTGAATCGCTTTTGCTGAAACGTGTTCCAGTTCAGTTGGGATACTCAATTCCGTAACTTTGCTAATATTCACAGGATGCTGATTTGGCAATGGCTGATCTAACGATTACATCGTCCAGAGAGGAAGTTATTTATTTCTCTAAGCCGTTTATCCGGCTGGGTATCAGCATCATGATAAAGAAACCCGAGCCTCAGGAGCAGAGTGCCTACTCCTTCTTGTTTCCACTGGCTTACGAGGTAAGAAAGGACTATTCCAAAATAGTGTGCTTTTATAAACTGGTATTCCAGTGGGTGTTGGGAAGACAGACAAAAAGTCAGGTCACTTGGCTACTGTGCATCCAGATCAAACAGGAAGTCTTACAATACCAAATAGCAGAAAAAAGTCACCTTTTGAGACTCATAGGCAATACCAAGCCACCCACGATTGGTCAATTAAGAGATGCCGGTCCGTGACTGTACTTAACACGCTATTAGCAGATCAGACAGCGGGAAAAGCTTAGAGCACTTGACTTGAGATCGCTTGAGCCTGAGTTCTAGCGGGCTCTGGCTTTACGCGTGATCTCTCCTCACATACTTCTTAGCACATACCACTCCAGAGCAAGCTTCGTGGCTAAGGAGGCCCGCCTTATAGGATGGCCAAGTGCCTGAGTACAAAATGAAAAGTGAAGTGCCCGAACCATGACGATGCCAGTCCTCAATAAGGGCGAGTTTGAAATGCATAATATGTTTTTAATTGAGCATGGAATGTTATAACAAAAGTACCATGGAATGCCTCCAGAAAAAATGATGAACTAGATAAAAGCACCAAATATAAATGACTAGTGCTTGTTCTCGAGCTGTCTAATCTAGTACCATAGAAAGATATGTAGATGTTGCATAGAAACCTCAATGATGAAAAGGTAAATGCCTTCACAAGGTTGTGACACAAGAGATTTCAAAAACCCATCGTCGCAAGTAAATCAGCTTATGTTTTTATGGTTAAAGCTGGGGCAAACGTTTGAACCTTATTTAACCAATCATAAGCCAGCAGTGAATCTTCAAGTTGGACATCCCTCTCTGTGAGTGTCTAAAGTTCATCTTTGGCGTTTTGTACATCATCCTTGCTATCGACTGGTGCAGGAATTGTTTTGTCATGTTCCTGTGGTCCAGGAGTTGTTTTCTCGTGTTTGTCTTGCTTAGGAGTTGTCTTCTCATGTTCCCCTGGTGCGTGTTCGGTTTGAGACTCTACTTTTTCCTTTTTATCCTCTGTAACATGCGGATTAGTTGATGCCGGTGGCTCTAAAACATCAAATGATTGAGTTCGAGAAATAAACGATGATATTGGAAGCTAGAAGTTAGGGAGAAGGCGTTGTGACTGAGTGAATAAAGCGCTCACTACTGGGGCTAAAGGTCGCAGGGGGAGTTTTCGAAAAACACTCTGTTCACCCAACAGGGAATGAGTACCTGACTCTCTTCAGAGCTGGGGAAGGTGAAATCAATGAGGAAGAGGAGTGGCACCCCACCTCAGTTACAGCGTCACTGATACAAGTTGACTCTCCAACGGCCACTTTTCCAGCTGTCAACAGTGGTGCAGAAATAGGCCTTCTGAGTCTGGTTGACTCAGCATTTCCTGGGGTGAGTCACTAAAAGACTTTCCGCTTACACCCATGTGCCCCATAGAGAAGGACTTCCTTTATTTCACACCACGATCCAAAACTGGTTAGAGTCTTGTGAAAGCCAAAGTTTTTGCCTGAATTGGGAATCGAACCAGTTCACCCTTGTTCCAATACTGACTGGGTGCAAAATGTACCTGGAAGGATTGTTCTGGTGACATTTAAGCTTCCAAACAGCAGCTCCATCCAAAAGTCCATCTTCTCCTTCTTATAATCACGCATGCCTGTTGAAAAGCTGGGGGATCTGATGGAGAAGACAACTCTCTCGCCTGAAATAGCCCAACTGATCAGGTTATTTGACATGTGGCTGGGGTTGGAATATTACTGCTAGGCTACACTCAATTTTCTTTTATAGCTAATTTTATTATTTGGGCCGAATCATCCAGCCACTGGATTATATGCCATTGAGTGTGCCCTTAGAAAACTTTCCACGAATCTGAACCTCCAAAATTGACTCAGCGAGATAGCTCAGTTGTTAGAATGCTTGGCTCAAGATCGAAAGGTTCTGGGACTCGGGGTCCAAGTCCCAGTCATGCTGAGCACCCTTTGGGAGATTGAGCTCCTCCATAACCTCAAGCTCCTACCACTCCAACAAGACTCATGGTTAGATAGTCTGTTGAAATACGATGACCAGGTCCCCGAGCAGTAAAATGAAAAAAACACTCAGTCTTTTGGTTGACAACCGAGTTCAAGTAATAAATATTGACATCCTACCTGGCTGCCTGCTGTATCGGGGCCACAGGTGGGTGGTTGTATGAGAGTTGGGGTCTCCACGTCTAACAAAACTTCCTAGACGGGAGGACATTTCCTTGGAGATAGCACAGCCACCAGTGTGTGCATTTTCATAACACGCGCCAGCTGTAAGAGATAGAAGGGTTCATTTTAAGAAATGCCCAGAACTCAATACAAGTTCTTTGAATTGAAAGTTGTGCAAGTGAATCTTTACTAAGATTGAGTCAGTCAGTCGGCTGGTCAGCCAATCAGTCAGCCAGGAGTGACTTGTGAACAAATCCAATGTTGGTGACATGAAAGGCATCTAAAGCATATTTTCTCTTGGGCTTTTAAACTCGCAATAGGGAATGATGATGTGGTGTATAAACGGAGAGAAAACAATACCCGTGAATGTGTTGGTATCATCAGATCCTTTGGCCTCCGCAATATATCTACTATCACTCAGAGAGACATCTGCAAACTCATAAATGTAGACTTTACCTACAAAAAAGTTAGATATGTTTTGACCTGTGGATTGGTTTTAAAGTACAAAAAATCCAACAAACATGAAATATTCAGTCAAATACCGCACAGTGTCCGCATATCTGCGCATGTGTATATTCGATTGAAAGAGAGGCATACAGGACAACATCGCTTGCGATTGAAATTATCTGATATGGTAGCGATCGCATAAGCGGCTTGTTATCCAAACTGTGCAGTTGCACCGGGAGTTTTGTATTTTTTTCTGTTGATATCCCTCGAAAGGAGGGATACCCATTCAGGGAGACTTGGAGTTGAATTTTGAGGCGGGAGGCGCTTGGAATTGGTGATAAATGAGTGGCCTGACTCTATGGTAAGGAGTGGGTGTCGTCAGAATGGTTAGTAACCCAGCATTCTAACCAACCAGTGAGTTAAGTTCCTGTGTTGATGTACTCACCGTTGCCTTCCGGCAGACTAGAGTGGTAATCCGCAGCTCGGAGCTGTGGGGCGATAGTCCACAGATCTGACAGTGACTCATAAAGGATATATTCATAGATGTTCTGCTGAGGAGCCCAGTTATTACTCATCTCCCGCACCGAATCTGTAACAGTGGTATGGCGAGCGGGTTTAATAACGAATCTGAAACAGTGAAATGAAGCGCGGGCTTAGTAACAAATCTGTAACAGTGGTATGGAGCGCGGGCTTAATAATAAAACTGTAACAGTGGTATGGAGCCCGGGCTTAATAATAAAACTGTAATAGTGATATGGAAACCAGGCTTAATAAGATAGGTGAAATGCAGCTTACCGGAGTCATATTAGGGACATTAAGTTGGTTTTCAGTGTGGTAACTATAGAGTTTCTCTAGAGTTATAGGGACTTTGTCATAAAGATACAAGGGAAAAAACTCTATGGTGGTGTCATTAGACCTAAGACACATTACATATATTCGAAAGATGTCTCGAGTATTTGATGCCTGATCGACCATCATTTGACACCCCACGTAAACACTACTTCAGTCGAGATTATCATTGCTTGTCGATGAAGGGAATCGTGGACAAATTACCACATATAAACCAAGCAAAGGAACCATAAAAAGATGCACACCGCCATAAATCTGCAGAATCTTTTCCACAACATCCTCCCTCTTAGCTTTTGTGAATTGAGTGGAGAGGAACTCTAGCAGCTCTTCTCTCAGTAGTGACTCAGTTAAAGTGTCAGGCTTCCTTTCCTCACCAGATGCGGTGTTTTTCTGGTATTGAGGCAACATAGAGAACCCTGCCAAATGTAGATTTGAATCAGGGTAAACATATATTCGAAGACCGGTATGAGAGGACTTTTGTTTGCTTTGAAATGGTTCCAAATAAGCTGAACAAAGAAAATAGGGCCATTGTTGAAAACCCCTGTTATGAAGCTGGTTAACTGGTAAACATGTGTAGCTTAGAAGTCTGGCATATTTTCACGAAAGTATGCAATTGGACACCGGTGCTGAAATTAAGATTTAGCAATATTTCATTGATTACACATGTATGTATAAATGAGAGCATGATCTGTGACAAAGGTTGCTGAAGGTTATAATATCAAGTGTTGATCAAAATAAACCGCGGCAGCGGGCTTGAAAAGGGAAAAACGATCATAACTTGTATTTCACCCTGTTCAAAGGAACTTTGAAAGAGCCATCATGGGGGCAAACTATAGGATTTTTTCTGCTATCTTTGATTTCATAGGGAGACACTGTGGCTGTGTGGTTAAAGCACCCACCACTAGCGCTGAAGAATCCGGATTCAACTCAGCTTGAGCGCAGGATTTTTGAAACCCTCTCTCTGTTCGCCCAGAATAGAATGGGTACCCGACTCCCTTCAGAGTAGGGGAGGGTGAATGCATTGAAAAAGAGGAGCGGCACTTCAACTCAGCCGGAACGAGTTGGCTCTCTAACATCCACTTCCGCATACACGGGCTAAGGGATATGTCTGGTTTCATAACAGGATAATGCTTAGCTATCATCAGTGATAAGGCAAATGTCTACTGCAAACCAGGGACATGTATTTCACTGTGCAGACCTACCCATGACAACATCAGCATTGTGTTTCCAGTTACCAAGTTCATACAGAATGGCAGGATTCCTCTGAATAATTTTACCATCCGTACAGGGCAACCAATCACCGCGATAGCCAGTCATGTTGCTAAGCGACGCTTCCCTGAGACATTGCAGCATCTCCGCTCGAGTATCGCGCTCACATCCAACAAAGGTTACAAATTCCTTGTTCTGTTGAATAGCATTTCGCTGCATCTGATAGAAAGGATCAAAGATGTATGTGTAAAAAGTCGTCTGTACCATAGCATCAGAAAGGTAATAGAAATGACTTTGAAGGTCTTCCGAGGGGAATTCAGGAGACATACCCAGTAAGAAACCCCTGTGAAGTCCTCTTAAATCATTTCAAACAAGAATATCAGGAAACAGTGGTTGTGTAATTCAAAAACATTTCAATTTAGGGTAAGCTTTCTGACAAAAATCTGCCATGTTGTATAGTTGAGAATTAGACGGACACAGAACAGGTAAGAAGCGTGGTGGTTCTCTTTGGATCTTTCTAGCTGATTGTCGCCTGATAGCGGGATAGATCGGTGGCTAAAGCCCTGGGCTCAAGTGCAAAAATCCTGAGTGTAAGTCATAGTCATACTGAGCACCCGCTGTGAGAATGAGTTCTTCGCATAATATCTATTTCCCACCGCTCCAACAGCCTTAGTTTTGGGAGAATGGCCAAGTGTCCCGAGTAGAAAAAAACTACTCACTGCTTGGTGTGAGAAAACAGAGCCGCTTGATATCCATGCCCTGTGATAGAGTGAAAAGGAATCAGGTGCCAACAAGTGTAAGTTAACATCAACCCCTCTCTCTCCTTGTCCTAAAAGGGTCACCTACAAAGGAAGGATCTAAAGTTTAAATTCCAGTCTAGAGATAAACACAACGAGCAAGTCCTACATATCTAGAAGGCAGTGCAATATTCTTTTTGGGTCTGTTCATTTGTCGATAAGAGTTCATATGAAAATTTGCGAAATGAGCTGAATAAAAGATAAAGGTTATCTCTCGGTCAACGACCATGTTGGGGGGGGGTCCGGTCTGCTTTTATCGGCTACAGTGTAACTGAGGTGGGGTGCTTCTCCTCTTCCTCATCACTTTCACCTCCCCCAGCTGTGAAGAGAGGCGGGTCCTCGTTCCCTGCTATGTGAACTGAAAGTTTTTCAAAAATCCCGAAGATATTTTGCACCCAGACCCTTCAGCGTCAGTGGCAGCACTCTACCCACTCAGCCACACGCTCACAATGCCTCCCTTTCTCTTAGTACATTTCAAATACATCTCAGTTATCTACTGAAACATTGGCATGTGTTTGTGTCAAACGGAAGATGTGGTCAGACACGAGCTCCTTAACCATTTCACATCCTGTCACATAGAAAACGCTGTATGTTTAGCTTACCATTACAACAGTATACCATCCACCAAAAGCTATTGTTGGCATTGAAACCCAATATAGAACAGTTCAAGCGTGCCGTATCATAAGAGCAGATGACATACATATATGTACACTTCAGAGTGGGCATATCACTAGGAAAAGGTGTTTCAGATGGTCTCCTCCTACCAACCATTTCCTTCTATCCAGACTAGCAACTGGTGCTGAATTGCACCAGTTTGCATCCACAGTAATGGATGATGGTTAGATGCAATTTAACTGAAAAACCATGATTGGAATAGTCTCTTTTCTGTTACCCTGTTCGGATCACCACCGAGTTGACCTATATTCTCTTTGATCCAGACTAGGGCGAGCTGTTGATCCGCAAGCGCTAGATTAGCGGCTTCCCCCATACACATATAACCTGTAACACGTGGTCTAAACATCTACTATTGGTCTCATGCATATCCGCATCTGTTAACAAGCAGCATGACCAGACTATAAATTAAGCAGAGATGTACAAATCGGTTCAAAGAATTGAGTCGATTTCGATTCAATTCATGATTGGCAGAGAATCCTAGTGAATCTTACCAAATGAACACAGAATCTGAATCAAATTGAATTCAGAGGTGAAGAAAGCAGAGAATCCAGATGAATTGAATCAAAGTACAATCGGTAGGAGTCACAATTTTTGTTCAAATGGACACCTCTGAAATTGGGCCCTGAATACACAGGCAACCTTTACGAGTCAACAGAAAAGAATGTGAGTGGTGAAGTACGGTACGTGATGGTGAATCCGAAGCAGTAGGGTTCAAATCTCCTTGAGGGAACTAGGATTAGTTTGTTAGTAGTTACCTAGACAGCCTGTTCGGTGGTGCACAGTGACCACCACAACTCTCTGGCCAGCAGCAAAATAGGCCAACTCATCGCCTCCACCTAATTCCTTGCTAGGGAAGTTAACGAGAACAGGGTATGGTGATCTCCCTAAAATCATAATACGAATGCATTGCGAATGTGCGAGTCAGAATTGATTCTGAATGACATGCCAGAAGAACCCGTTTCATGGGAAGTGGATTCATATAAAATCCAACCGGAGTGAAAACAAGACATCGCTCTTATTTGAACCGGAAACACAGTCGAAAGGACCGATCAATACAGGGTCTGCGAAGCTGCAGGAAGTTTGGGGGGGCTTTGAAGTGCTAAGCCTGGTTTCAGCTGTATAAACTGCTGTAGAATATTAACCGACGGGTGAGAATTTGGTTGGACAAAAAGGTTTGGCGGGCCAACTCCAACTGATAAAGCAGGAAAGCTTGGATTGAAATGACAGTACGATGATTGATAGCCTGTCCATATTACACCTAGCTGAGGTCTTGTGGTTTGTCAGTGGTCCAAATGAATTTCCTGTGAAGGGCAGAATAATAAGAATGGAAAAAGAGTCTTTACCCTAAGCAGTTGGCTAAAGCCTACTGCTATAGGAAGAGCGATAACCACTAATGGAAAAGGAAAGGCATCCCAAGGTTTCGCCTCACAAGAAAATGGGTCACTACTAATTGTTTTACAAAACCGCAAAGAACAATCAAATGAGATAGTCTTTGTGCCAGGTCGCAATAGCATTACTCAGTTTCTATTTCGCTTGCTTTCACGGGTCAATTGCCTGTTCGTATTAAATATGGATGCTCTGCCAAACGTCTACTACCTCATCACCATGATCATAACTCGGCGTTTTTTTAGTATATGCGCCGATCAAGCTAAATAATATTTTGAAAACAACTGCTCACAAGCCTCTCCTAGAGAAAGCTGTTTCCCATAAGCTATGGTCCATTAGATAGATTAGCTTTACACCGCAAACACTTCATTATCACTTCAAATAAGGAAAGGGCTCAACTATATTATCACCCTTCCAAATCTCTTGGATATTGCCTGTGTTGTCAAAACATGAGTGTCATTTGTCACATACAACGTAAGTGTAAAAACCGGGCTTCGAAGTGATATACTCACTAGATAGGAAACAATTAACAGGACTAGGCCTATGGCTAATGTGCTTGGTTCGAGATCAAAACGACCGGGTTCAAGACCTAGTGAACATTAGCGCCGCCGGTATAACTACGAACTCCAAGCCTCAGGTTTACACCCGGTAAATAGGACGGCCAATGATGGAGTAGAAAAACACTTGGGGAGTGAATTGCACAATACTTACCGTAGAGTATCTCATCCGTGGAGCTGACCACGCCAGAAGTCAGTAAGGGGGTTAACACGTCAAGGTACAAACAATCTTCCGATATTAGTCGACTTTTATCACCGAGATTTGACTGAGGACAGAATGGCTTCCATCGTGACGCATCCAATGTTCCAATCCATCTGTCAAACTGTTAAAAATCCCAAAAAATCGACTAAATCTGGTAATTCAATTGGTTTCCCGTGCTAGTTTTGATTCTTTAGCTGTTTCGCGCGATACAGGCAGTTCTAGCATACTGAATAAAATAGTAAATCGCGTTTACAAGGCGCGCTGATTGGCTCAATAACTTTTATAGTCCACGGAAATCCAAAGGCTATAAAGCAGAAAGTCAGAATGACCAACTATGTCTAACTTGAAACCTTATATGAGCCAGTTTGGGATCAGTCATCATCGCAGAGCAAGAAACAATCGCAATACATGAGAACCGGAGCATCAGAGGCGATTATTAAATGAAATCTGGCCGAATTTACCAGCGAGTAGCGGCTAGTTGAGTCTGACTATGAGCAAAATTCCCACGCGCGATTTCTAACGGCGGTTTGACTGGAAATAGAACTCCGATACGACACCAACTACCCAGTCTCATTGGACACGGTCATATGACTACAGGGAAACACTGGTAGTTCACGAATAGTGATCGCAATCGTGTGGCTAGGAACGCAAATTGCGAATTTTCTGGAATGTGCGATTAGCTTGTCGCAAAATCGCCATCGTGTGGCAGGCCCTTTACACCTTTCACACAATAGCTGCAAACAATTGTCACTCAATGAGCGTAATAACTGATAGCGAGTGAGTGACGTCTAGTGTACTGGCATAAAATACGAATGGGCTGCAAGTATACAGCTACACGCTCTCTTAATTTATATGCAGCACGCGAACCGACTTATACTATCTGACCAGCCATGCCAGCATATCTAGACACTGAATATGATCCGGACCTAATGACAGGGCCTCAAGCTTTACAATTCATTAGACATTTTCCGAGCCATTAGACGTTCAGTTGCCACGAGCTACTGCATACATGCACTTAAAAATGTAAGTGCATATGCCTAATTACAGCTGAAGAGCATCTGTGTACAATCTGATGTGTTCCGGCCATCTGCCATAGACTTGTTCAAGGTTTACAGATTATTTGATTAATTCCCGTCTTCATTTTCATACAGATGATTTATGACTAATAACCAAACTCTCTAACGGAGGAGATGGGCGTGAAAGGGTGTTGGTCTGTACTAGCAGTAGTCAGCTGTTAAGGATTAAATCAAGCCACCCTGTGTCACTCACAGCACCTGCGAAACAAACCTTATAATCCCATCATACCACATTCCTTTATCACCCAGTTCAACTCGTACAGCACCACCAAGTGACAGTATTTCAGATTGTACACATTTCATACAAATCAGTCTGGGGGTCCCTGGCCTGATTTCCAGTTTGGGCAAAAGCTTTTGAGTCGCTCGCAACAGGTTTCGAATCCCTGTGTTATATAAAGGGAGGCCCAACCATAAAATCACCTTATCTATTGGGCACACGGGTCTTCCAATGATGCACCCTGAGAAATGTTGAATCAAAGGCTCTGCGTAACCCTGACCCAGTCAGGATGCGAAATAAGAGGCAGTACCAGCTAGCAGGGAACAGGATTGGATCAGACCCACCTGAACCATTGCTCACCATCAGTTGACAGTGGTTGGGCAACGTGTCAAGCGTGTTCGACAACAATCAAGATCATATACCAGAACGAACGAAATAATCAACAACAAAAAGCAGCAGATTGTTGTTTTTCCATAAGACAGAACCGAGGTATGAGAGCTATACTCCACACTGTGACTACATCTATATTGCGCAGTGCTGTTCACTTCACCGCCTGTATCCTTGCTCACCGCGAAAACACCGGTTCAGCAATGAGACAGGCGGTCAAGGGAATAATTTGGTCAACCATTATAACCTGATACCACTTTGCGTCATACCACAAAAATCATAAGCTAGAGAAATCATTCAAACCCACCCACGGACAGGGAGACACATTCACATTCATGGACACACAACCCAACTCAACTTCAAACTGGCGCAATGTCAACTTAATGCCAATGCGTCCCGCTCATCACAGGCATCAATCTATCATATCAATATGTGGTATTGTGTCGCTATGCTATCGACCCCATTCACTGAGTGTGGCCGACAGGGTCTGACCTTGACTGTTCACTCTTTCAGTGATTCACATAACATTTACAACTTCTGATTCAGTTATTTCTTTGCTGAGTGTTTTATTTTTAGTATTAATATTACGATTACTTTAGTTAGCGCCACTAGCTAGCTACGCAGTTGTCAGTACTCAGTATCGAATCTATCCTGTCATGGCCATGTGTGTGATAGCACAGTACTCCATACATTGAGCCGGATGAGGATTGAATTAGGAATTAAATCACTTACAATTGCATACATATGATGAAACCACGACTCATTAATTGACTGTGTAGACTGTAGTGTGTAACTTGAGAAAGTGACAAGTCAAAAGAAACAGAATCTCAATCTGTGACTGTGCCTATAGTCTCCACTTAGTAAGTGGAGACTATAGGTATAGCCATATTTTATAACAATGAATGAGTCATTGATGAATGAGGTGTTCACATTCACACTCAGTCTCAGATTGAGATTCTGTTTACTTACACTACCACTACCACCAGTAGAAGTAGTCGTAGACCACTACTGTGACTACGGACCACCGCAACTACAGACTACAGTACTCAGTACTGGGAGTACAACTAGAACTACAAGACAAGTATTAGTATAAGTACAAGTACAAGTACAACTAGTACACTACAACTACAAGACCAACTCCAAGTACAAGTACAAGTACGGGTATCGCCATTTCCTTCATACTCATATTCAACTATTCAAGTCATAAAGTAAAACTACCATCGGGACAAGCTGGAGGAGCAACCTATTATGCTCAGCTCCTGTAATACCAGTCAACCAGTATTCGTGTATACACTTTAGTAGGAAGTCCATCACTAAAAATAAGAGTAGGATTGCACTTGGAGTTGGACTTTCGACTCACCGAGACGGGCGGCAAATTTCTCAAATCTCCGGTGGGAGCTTTAGCATACGGTATACCCAAAAACTCGAAAAGCTGGGTGCCATCAATGTTGCGAGACTTCCCTGTCAGCTTTCCATGCTTCAGTGTGACCTCTGCCGGAAAAACTCTTGCCAAACATTCCAGATAAAGCACGAAACAAAAAACCTCTTTCATGTTCTTTCCCGCGAAAGCGAAGCTATTCTACAGCCCTGGGGCTTTCAAATGCTTTGTGTTGACTGTTTCAACCAATCAAAGACTGCGACCTAGTTTTGGTGCATCCAATCCTAGCTTTGCTATTAAATGAGGTCAAGGGCATAATGAATCGCAAGCGAAACATAACTCCTTGCAAACAGCAGGGGAGCTGGCTTGTTGGTGGTTAGTGCCGCATGCCTTCAGAAATCAGGTCATGGTGTAATGTAGACCATTGAAAAAAGAACGACATACCAATTGTTTTATAATCATTGTGATGTGCTAGATATGTTTTGACAAGTCAACCTCTTTGTAGGTATGGATGTGTATCGGATTTGCCTATATCGGGGTCAGTGTGGTGCTGTTTCTAGTTGGGCGATTTTCTCCATATGAATGGCATATTGACACGAATGGACCAGAAGCTACGATGAAGAATGAGTTTAGTGTGTGGAACAGTCTCTGGTTTGCAGCTAGCACACTCATGCAACAGGGCTGTGAGGTGGCACCAAGGTTGGTATTAATGCCCAACAACTGGGTGGATTAGATCATGGCTATAGAGCGCTTGGCTCAAAATTGAAAAGTCTTGGGTTTAGTCCTACTCATGCTGAGCATCCATTGTGAGACTGATTTTCTCACACATAATTCCCAGCTCCCACTGATCTAACAAGCCTCATAGCAACAAGCCAAATAGGATGGCTAAGCGCCCGAGAAGAAAAGAAATAAAATGATCATATAGACAATAACTTACCGTGCTAGCATAAATCTAATCCATTGTCCATTTTCATGTTTTATTTTGAAGCCCTGCAGCCCTCTCATGGGTAGCATGGCAAGCAATGTTCGAAGTGGTGCTCTATTGGCTACTCATTCCTTGCGCAATCATCAGCATTCGTCATGGTTGTAGTTGCTTGCGGTGGAATATCCTGGCATGTTGATATTCTATTGTAGAGCCTCGTCTTCTCGAATAGTTGCCAGCGTCTGGTATCTCTTCATCATTATCATCATTTCTTCCTACACGGCTAATCTGGCAGCATATCTGACAGCAGCCAGGATGAATTCCCCTATCAATTCAGTGGACGATCTCGCTAAGCAGACAGCTATAAAGTATGGGACACGCAGTAGCGGTACTACTAAGGACTTCTTTAGGGTAAGTCACACAGCTCTATCACTTACATTTCAGTTAAAGTTTGTGACAAACTGCAGTGTCTTGAGTCCTGAGATTTGGTGGCTGGTCCATAAGCATAACAGCCAGGTGACCTGAGTCTACGACATGTGGTGGGTAGTGAGACAAGATGGACAAAGTACTTTGTATCTATCGCCCCACTACCCACCACATGTCTATGGCTACAAGTGCAGTAGTAGATGCTTTGGAGTTGTGTTTCCTGGATGAACTGGCAATCGCCGCTACAGCTCGTCGACAGTTAGATTATGAGCTATGACCTGATCACCATCAGGTGCTGGGTCATATTTGTTAATGGTTGATCTCCCAACTGTGATAAAAACATATTGCTTTTGAGTTGCACGATGAAAAGCATGCACGCAACTCAGTCGAACGAAATCCATAAGATGACCTACTTTCTGATATAGTGTATCTGCAATGTAATGGTTCGACAACATACACACATCTGGGTTCAACTAGCTCGGTATGACTTTGTCAAAAAGGTAAACAAACCAAAAACAGAGGCACGGACAGACTACTGCCCCAACACCTGTCCTATGCCGAATAACCAGGTCACGTGATTAAGTCGGTCTGCTATTCTTAGTGGGAGTTGCCTTGACACGCGCTTTGTTTTGGCCCGAGGGTGCTGCTCAGTTTTTTCAGCTTCCTGCAGCACCTTTACTCCTTGAGCACTGGCTACTACGGTTCCCCCGATTTTGTTTATGAGCTTAACAATGAAGTGAACGTATACGGTCAATTAACTAGAGTTTGTAGAGAACAATCCTAACAATGGGCTAAACTAAAAAACATGTTTATAAAACTGGGTGTGCTGAGTCATCCCCATGCCATACATGAAATACTGAGCTAAGCCTGAATCTGTGCCCAGAACAGCTAATGAACTTATTTTATGGATTTCATTTCCAGTTACCAAACCTTTGCCAGTTACTTTTTGTTGAGATTGTCATGAAATGGAGATTTCACTGCATTCTCTTCACTGCGAGCTGCCACCCCAATGCAAATAGGAGGTGCAAATACATACCAAATTTCAAGCTATTTTGTGCAATTTGTACGAAGATTCTGGACCCTGCCTATATGCACCCAAAGTGATGGGAACAGTTGGATGTGGAGATAATTACTGATTTCTAACCTTGATAGCTTGATCGTGCTGAGTTGCGCGTTCAAAACTAAACAATGTTCCAGCAATACATGAGTTACGAGTAATAGAACTCACACGAAAATTGAAGCCGTGTT
>Ga0224501_10001731_pt1 | contig 16977 bp, 10 predicted proteins | sample SF_Oct11_sed_USG_4_FD_169105 | JGI IMG/M metagenome (GOLD analysis project Ga0224501, IMG submission 169105) | Sediment microbial communities from San Francisco Bay, California, United States - SF_Oct11_sed_USGS_8_1 | ecosystem: Environmental > Aquatic > Marine > Sediment | place: USA... | reverse complement strand
AGGTGTGTGTCAAATAAAGCCCAGTCCCTTTATGAACTAGCTGGTAACAATTCCTGTGCCGTGACTAAAATGGGTTTGCGGGTTTGATGACAGAATACCGACATAGACTTTTAGTCCACGCCTATTTTCATAAGCTCAGTCCTTTCATCCACTTTCAGCATTCACTATACCAACGTAGTTATCTCATCTTACAGATTGTGATGGACCGGGATGCACTCCTCAGATTGAGTTTAAATACGGTCGTGGAGATTGCCTGAATCCCCAGGAAATCACCCATAAGTTCTGCCCTTTCCACGGAAATGCTGAGGAATTTATGAGAGATGAGTTTGGTATGGACAGAGAAGAGTATGTCGCCATAGTAGGTGAGAATAATCATTGATCTCCTAAATCTCCCTGCTGCAAATCAAATCTCATTGTCTAGTAGAGAAGTTGCTCACTCCTGCAAACATACCCAGCTTGCACAAGGTGGTCAGTGGTATTTCAACATTTTGATATACTAGAAACAAATTCAGCATACATAAACAGTCAAATTTATGGCAGGGTTCATACGAAGTCATCCATCCAACTACAAACGACCAATAAACATCCTATGCCAAGTCAGCTGCTATTCTTTATGACTACATACGCGCTTTTTTGTCAACTGAGAGATTATCATCAATTTGTTGATGGGGTATTCAGTAACTAATGATACTTTATGTAGAAGCATAGTATACGCTTCATGGACCGTAATGTAAAAAAAGACTTCTAGTCTTGTTTAAGCTATCCATGTAAAACAAGACTATCAAATTAAATCAAGCCAAATCACGCGTGAATACTGCAGGGCTGATACCACCCTTGAGTAATTCTCTGATATCAAATTATACAGATCACCTAGTTTAATCATGCATTTTATATACTCCTTTAGGCGCTCATACTCTGGGTCGTGTGAATAAGAAGGGAGCTGGTGCATTTGATGACACGCCTGAAAAGTTTGATAATGACTATTATAAACAGCTTCTGGATGAGTCAGCTGGGTGGAGGATCAGTCGCAGACCTCAGTAAGTATACATGTCGGAGGTATAATGATACTGGCCCCAATTAGTGATCCAATGACTCTCCCATCCATGATTGGGATTTTATTGGATATTCCATAGTCTCCCTTTTCTATTTATCTGTAATAATTGATAACAGGGAGAAGTTTGGCCGTGCATTGAATCTGAATAAAAATGTTCCTTCATAATTCAACAATTAATTATTTCATTATTGCTTTTCATCTATTTCATGTATTCCATATTGAATTATCCATTTTTTCATTTATGTTTATATTTTATTTGGTTCATTTATTCTAGTTGTTTTCAATTATTTATTAGTTTTACTTTAATTTATTTATTAAATCTCTAATTGATGCTTATTTTGTTTTTATTTCATATTTCGCGTTATATTTTTCAGGAAGAAGTTAGAGGAGAGTTGGGTGAGAGCAGATGGTACTAACATTATGCTGGGATCAGATTTTTTCCTCGTCTCCAACCTGGAGTTCGCTGATGAATCTTGTGACCCTGGACCTCTCAACTGCCCCAGAATGAGCAGTAGAGATTTTGTATGTATATTACAATACAGCACCATTAGTTACTATTGTGTAATGGTGGGACCAAATCACTAAAGCAAAGATTACTAACAACTTTTCCATTTGAACAGTGCAGGGTCGGTAGTATCTTTACCAAATCATATGACTTTTTTCTGTCTATGCTTTTCATGTAGTTTGCGACCTCGTATGAAACAAATGTAGTCTGAAGATAAATTAGTACAAGCATAACCTATATAAACTGGCTAGAGCCTTGTCCCAGAGGTGTTAAATTTCAATGTCCATGCATAATATCCAGCTTTTGTTAGGGTCACAAAGCCATGACTGAAATTTATTCTAGCAATCTAATAAACGTATTCATGATTTCAGGTTGAAGACTTTGCCGCTGATAACAAGCGTTTCCTAGCTAAATTCGCAGTGGCCATGCAGAAGGTTATTGACAAATCAGATACTCCGTTACATACCGTGGAGTAAGTTAATGGTCAGTTGCCAATGTTACGTACTATTTATTTGGAGATATAAGGGATAATATACAGTGTTACAGTTTTATATATAGTTATAATAATATAATTTCATATAAAAGTTGCAATACTGAATGTTGTTGATTGATGGTGGAATATGTGAGGCTTCAGATAAGAATCTCAGTCAGGTCAGTGTGAAGGGTAACACAATACGTTATAAAAAAATACCTGTATGATCTATATTACTGTGACTAGAACGATGTACCTCAGTTAGTCCTGCAACTACGATGGAGTGTAGCCGATATCATCCGCTTGTAAAAACCTGAATTATTCCTGTTATAACCTTCTGATTCATCTGTGGCTATGTGCCTCGGGGATAAAGAGTCGTTACAGTTATCACAAAACAAATGAAATAAAATATAAAGAAGAACCGATCCAGCACTAGAGCAACCGCCCGCCACTCATCATGAATGCGAGTTATCTTTTGCTGATTCTCTTGCTGGGCGAGTACAGATTTTAGCATGCGTCGGATGTCTAACACGTTAGACTCTAACGTCTGGTGAGCCAGGATTGGTGACAGATCCGGTGAGTCATCGAATGCTTCACTAGTGACTTTACCGTTGCTGACGTCCATCTTAACCTGTGTATTCTTAGCCAGTCGGTTGTTTGGTAATGCCTTAGTCAGGGAGCTCAGAGTTGGATACTTGTTCTTTACTGGTACATAGGACCCCATACACATCAGTCTTGCCATCTTACACAATACCAACTACAATGAAACAAATCACAAACTCCAATCAGTGCCATCAAGATGCAGTGAAGAGAAGCCATGACCCGCAATAGTTTGTGCACCCTGAAGTAGACAACTTAATACAAGGGGCGTATTGCCATAGTGGCTGTAACCTATTAGCTTCAATGTTAGCATGGAACTGCATGAAATAGCCTTTTGAGATGAAGCCTTGGTTTGATGAGACACTCGTATTGGGTTTTCCTTTTGGTCGCTGCCAATAGGAGAGCTGACCAAGAATAAAATAGTTACGTTCCCACTGAATTCAGATCCCATACGAGGATAGACATGTATATGCATTCCAAAAGCTTTTTAAGTACTTTCTGGCTGACTTGATGTAAGAAGCTTAACAGACTTAGTGCATGTACAGTGAGAGACTCAATATTCAGCAAGAATAAGTGGTGGCTTAGTGGGAAGCACATTCAACTTTGGACCAGGAAACTAGGTGTGATTCCAGGTTTGTGTGTCACTTGTTGCTTTCTTCCACATCGGATTCGGATGGTGGCGCTACATAAAGGAGGTCACAGATAGAGTACCAACTCTATATGGACCCTGGATGAATAATGTAGAGGTTGGACAGTAAACACAATCGTATTAACCAAATGTTCTATCTTGTCGAATCAGCATTGTTCCAACTATGCAACCTCAATTATTAGCCAGACTTGCCAGGTCTCCTGACCAGCCAGACTTCGGGGCCACATCTAAGGTAAGATCTCACCCACTCCAGAGGGTCTCTAGTTAATAAGGTATAATAACTTACCGAGCGAACGAATGGTGGCACAGGGTTCCTGCGGGTTCCTCTGTAATAAGTCTGGACCACAAACACAGTCAGAAATGTAGAGATTGTTATAAGCAGCATGTTCATCAGGAAGAACATTCCTGAAATTAACCAGTCGTAAAAAGACTGTGTGATCTAGTCTTAAGGTAAGTAATGCATTAGAACTGTTTTATTCAGATACCTGATATAGCAAAATAACTCTATGACTGGATCATTTGCTTTAAGATTATTTAATCCAGGGTTTATGCCTTAGTCATTCCGGGCTCACCCTGTGAGTTTGAGTCTCTCGCATAGTTTTAACTCATAGTGCCCCGGAACAAACCTCAGGCATAAAGGAGGTCGGTTGATGATGAAGACCAATAAACGAAAATAGGTCACCCCGGCCACCTTTTAAAAAGTAAAGTATACATAAATCTTATACATGAAATTAAGGTTGAGCAATGACTTAGTGGGAAGCATACTGGGCCTTAGACCCTGGTTTGATCCTCAGTTAGGGTTAAAAACTTTGGCTCTCGCAATGACCACAATATTAAATAAAGGCTGTCTACCCAGAAAAGATCCTGATAGTTCACCTTGGGAAATAGTAAAATAGATTTGATAGTTGTCAGGGAGGTCTGTGTTACCAGTACCAGGCTACACACTATGGAGCTAACTAAAGTGGAAACAAGAAGAATTCACTTACCAATAATAGGTACTGTGGATGAAGCGGAAGGAGTGCTCTCGGCTAATAGCAACAACAGGATGAAAAATGCCACAAATATATTAATTCCTGTAATTAATAAAGTAGGTATTAGGTCCCTTTATGAATAAAATAATAAATCCAATCCTGAGATAAATAAAATAAGATATTAATTTCCCAATAAATTAAATAATATATTATTTCCTGTAATAAATGAGATAAAATATTAATTCCGGTAAAGAAAATAACACAAAACATTAATCTCTGTGATAAATAGGATAATATACTAATTCCTGTACTAATTATATAAATAATAAAATAAGTTAACTCTTGTAATTGATAAGATAACATAATGATCAATTTATACAATATACAATATAATGTTTTTAATAAATAATATATAAATTTCTGTAAGAAATCGTAACTACTAAATAAGAATTTTTGATCACAGAATCTTCCATAATAATTATGCGTGAATCAAAATCACAGTTTTTAGAACTAATAAATAATTAAATATTTATTAGGATGTATGCACTTCTGGTGCATGTACGTAGACACTGGAGTGCCCACCTCTTCGTGATTATACTACAAGCTATTTGTATAATTTTATGCTGTATACTGAAATATTGTCATCTTACGCATAATAATGAATAATGATTAGCAGTTTGGATTACTAGTACCGGTAATGTAAACATTTAGTACTACATGATATACATCTGCAATTATCATGAAAATTCCAATTGAGAAAATAATTATTGCTCAAAAGTTTACAGACAAGTGAATGCAGTACTCGCATGGTGAGTTATAGAACTGAAAGAAATTGTTCTCATCATCCAAACGAGAAAATGTCCATTTGTCCATGGGTACGACTTGGTACATGTGGATGGCTATCGGCAGCTAATGGTTGAGCATTGTTCAATTTCTAGCCACTAGGAGCCATTGATTTGCGGGAGCCACCCAAATGCTGTGTAGTGACCGATTGCTGATATCGCTCCCTATTACATTTCTATACGTTTTGACTCATGAGACACTCATATCATTTTGTATCATAACAAATCACACCATATTGTATCACATCATATTGTATCACATCATATTGTATCATATCATATTGTATCATATCAAATCACATCATATAGTATCATCTCATATTGTATCATATCAGTCTCAAATACATCACTATTATACACACATATTTATGTTTCCACCTACCGAGCTGGAGCTTGGCGGCTGACTCCGGTGGAAGCCAGAAGACAGTCATTGTCAGTGCAGAGAGAAGCATGCATGGTAGCATCAGAATCATCCCATAGAAGGCAGCCTAAACACAGACAACAGAGAGCTTGTTTATAAGATTACCATTTTATTAACTCACAACTGAAATCAGCACATTTGCAGGTTAACCGTATTATTATCTGCTTGGAAAAGTACGCGTGAGTGTGTGTAGCGTTATAAAGCATGTTACAGTACCATCGGGATCCATAATAAAACATACCAACCCAATTGAGGGAGTAAGATATCATTTCCTTCGGGAATAACTGTATGTATGGCATGTGGCTGTGGATTGCATGAACGTCAGTGTTCATTACTGACCAGTATGTGTCTGGTAAGGAAATTGGGTTGTAAAAACTTCCACTACAAAGATGCATGTGTTGAATATGGCTAAAGAAAAGCATCCAATCGTAAATTAAATTTCCATGCAGTCTTTACTAAACATGTTATACCCTGATAATGGGCAGTAGGTAGCTGGATAACTCTGCTAAAGCTTACCTGTCGCCTTAATACAAGGGTGAAGGTCAAATCGGGATAGTGAGCGGTACAGCATGGGTAATAGATCTTATTCTTTACGGCATGATGAGACAGCACATCCCATTCGTTGCTCTTCATATAACTGTCCAATGATATTTCAGCTTTTCCCTAAAAACTGTCCAGTGAAATGTTAGACCGTCTTGGAAAAGCCTAAGCCATTTACGGTATAATATCAGTCTTAAACTTCAAAGGACATGTCAGCATCAAGCTGTTAACTATAGCGAACCCATTATCAAATCATTATTTTGATTGAATAGCTCAACCATACTTTGCTAGAATCATGATTAACAGGCATCGCTTCCATTGACTAAAACACTCGGCACATGAACAACACATAATCGTGCAATGGCTGTTCTACTCTAATGTTTTACTCAAGGCCATCAAAACTAGCAATGCAACTCAAAGGAGGTGTAGTTGATAGGACAATCAACCAGCTTCTAGTGAAGGCTGCCGAGCATATTCAATGTGACTGACCTTGTAGAAGTCGACCTCCACCTTCTCACCATCATAGGTCCAGGGAGCGAATTTCAGATGGCACATCTGAGTATCCAGCGGAAACCGAGATATGTCGATCTCGCATGTACTTTTATAAATAGAACGGGGGATCCACATAACATTGCCGTCTGACTTAACTACGGCGTGACATTCTCTTAACTCTGCCAAACGCTCATCAGCACTGGAAAAACACAACTACAATAACCTGTGTGAATGAGAAGCGGTATGGTACAGCGTCGTCGAGTCAGGCAGATAATGGGTTTGTGCAGTTCTAAATCCAGGTTGAGAGGATATTTTCAGGCTGAATCTGTTTGAGTCCGGTTTAATCTAGTCAAGTTGCATTACAGTAGAGATTGAGTTGGAATGGTTTTGCTAGGGTAGTTGCGAGTGGTCTTTAGGTTGGATAGGTGAGGGCTTGAAAGGATCATGTTAAGGATTAGTGTGAGATGGTGAGATTGAATAGTCACATTGAGGCTAGTGATGTTTGTCTGAGGATTGGTCGAGTAGGGGACTGCAAGAGTTGCGCGCGCGAGATAGGGTAGGGCATTGTGAGTGTTATAGTGAGGGTCGTTGTGTAGGGTCAGGTAAGGTTGAGTAGGGGACTGTACTGCGATTTAGTATAATGGTTGTGTGGATCGAGAGAGCTGCCAACTTACTAGTTATACAGAACCAGATCAGGTTTCCATATATCAGTGGAGGGCACCCGAATCTCATCAACTCCTCCCCATTTACTGGCATTCCATGTTAATAGATGATCCTTCCATTCCTATAACAGGAACCAGCTCAAGGATATCGCTAGCTTCCACAATATTTGGGGGAGGGGCTTTTATGCTGGATAATGCTGTATACGCTTAGGAAGTATTTTTGTAAGAGCTTTTGTATGATCTTTGTATAAATGAAGCCTGAATTTTTGGCAAAATGTTTTACCAGAAAAGTTTGAATAGACGTGACTTGACTTGTTTAGACCACATGAGTCCCGCGCAGTGAGTCATGAGTTTGAACCTGAGAAAAGTCGATGGTGATAGAAGGAAGGGCCCGCGACATCTCGCGACCCCACCCTAGTAATAATAATAATGTGGAGTGTTTGCCAAAGACAAAAACTCTTCTCTACAAGTTACATTGAGTTAACATCTGGACATCTGTGTGTACATTAGATCAGTTCCTATGTAAATGATCATTCGTTTTACATTACCATTTAGTCTTTAAACTAACTTTAAACTTTATACTGATCAATACAAATTGTATATCAGGTGCAAATAGACCACTTCAGTCCTGATTCGCCGAAAAGTCAAAGACCCTTTTATTTGGAATGAATATCAAGATGAACAGTCAGGAAATGGAAAGTATTGGAGGATGTGCACTAATTGCTCTTATTGAGCTCCTGTTACTGCATGCAATCATCCTGAATTAAACGCAGTGCAGGCACTTGCCTTCCATTTTAACCACTCTAGAGTCTTCGAAGCATGGAATAATATAATTCTGGTAAAAGGCTTTGCACGATTATCAGGCATCTTGACAAAGCAAGAAATTTTACCCATGGAAACCCAGTGCTTCAGAGCAAGATCTTTATATCATAATAGTTTTATTCCTTCAAGTAAAACAACACATCATCCAGGGTGCAGGGTAATCATTTCTTCACAACGAATGAGCTGACGACCTAAACACCTGGAGTATTTACTACCAAAGAATTAGAATTACTAGCGTGAAGTGAGAGAGAATAACAATGAAATGTTGTCGTTGGGCGTGTCAGTGATGGTCTATTATAACCGTAAACCCTTAATCTCAGTTACTTGTTGTACCACCATTGATACTTACCAACCTATTCCATGCGTTTATGGTAAGAACCTGGTTTTTCTCATCTAATTTCAAAATCTGCACAAGAGCCAAGCCAAATTTGACCCAGATAACCTGAAAAAAGTAGGGAATAATAATGGCAAGTACTTAGAACAGGGTGGACACAGTAGAGGTCTACTAAATACCTGTACCATTTTTACCACATCAGGGTAGCCACTGACCAAGTATGAAATACCATGCCACCAAACAAAGTGCATGACTAAGGTTGCGACTAAAGCAATAAAATTCTCACTCTGCTAACATTGTCAATTTCCGAAGGATTGGTACCCTCTAGTGGGGGTGGACTGCGCACGATGTCTTTGTATGGCTGGATCAAGATGCAGTGACCTTTTTGAATCTGTCTTTTGACTTCCGCAATTGTTGAAGGAAGGGCTCATAAACCTTCAGTCGGTTAATAGCAGCATGGAGGAACTAATCTGTTTTTAGATTGGATCTATATGAGGAGCCCATCATGACCGAGGTTTGAAGCCAAGTTAACTGATTGGGACTTGCAAACAGACACCTGCTGCACATACGTCATGGACAGCTCAACTATGAGTAAACTCCACCGATGATATCAAACATCCTTTCTTACTGTCCGTATCAGTCTCTATGTAATGTTGGTATTGTCGGGTGATGGTTTGATATTAGATATCACAGTCAACTAATAAGCTGGAAATAATATGACCGAGCACGCGGTGAAGTAACTGTCCAGGGGCCACCTTCACACGCTGTATTAATTTATTCAAGAATTAAGTAATAAACAGCACGTAGTGGTTCTACCGATAACTGATAAAGACCCATCTCTCCCTTTTCATTTAGAGTAGCTGAGTTTCGGCGGGTGATGTGTAAACTGACTTAGCTTGACTGACCCCCAACCTGGAGCATTGATACTGACCTGTGCTAGATGCTCCGTGCTTAGCCGTAACTGGTGAAAGACAAATATCTAACCCATCAGCTTTGCCATACCCAAGAGGAAGACTCATAAAATCAAGATTCAGGACTGCAGGGTTTGAACCAGTTACTAATCCAAGGGTTTGCAAAAGCCAAATAAATATGTTGGTGCTAATTTGGTTTGATATGTATAACAAGCAGGTCAAGTGAAAACTTTGAGGTGAAGGGGCTTTTATTGGTCTGACAGTCAGTATGGCGTGTGACATGTCAAGGCGCATGCAGTACATGGGTCGACACTCGGAGATTCTAGGAACTAGGAGATTCATTATCTCGAAACTGCTTGGTGACAAAGAGATAGAGGAAAAGTGTAATGGCGCATTAAAGTTCACTGAGGAGATGCTGTGGTAGGATCCTCATCATCCAATGTCCTCCTCCTCAAAAATATTTTGGGATTCTTCCCCCCCCTAGATTTGAAGCACTGCGTATGACTGTTGCTTTAGGACTTAGCCCTTGGGTTCACCCAGGGTTTATGTGACTTTTGCTGTACGTTACCTGTTTCCTGTCAATGACTGGTCGGCCCACCACCCCTGGGTTTATATGACCGTTGCAGTATGTTACCTAGCTGTTTGCTGTCAGTGACTGGTCGGTCCACCAACCCTGGGTTTATGTGACTGTTGCTGTACGTTATCTGTTTGCTGTCAGTGACTGGTCAGCCCACCACCCCTGGGTTCACCCAGGGTTTACATGACTGTTGCTGTATGTTACCTGTTTACTGTCAGTGACTGGTCGGCCCACCACTCCCTGCTTCTTGTATTCACGGATTAACTCGCGAATTAATCTCTTCTCAGGAGATAGTACGAGGCCAATATCTGCCGCTGCGAGACACGCACAAACTACAGCAATAAATATAAACATAATACTCGTCGCACGATACATGGCCTACACAAAGATGTATGGCTTTTATTCTCTATTGTGAGTGAGGCAATGTACAGCTTTGATTATCATCATCTTGTTACCGATTCCCAAATGTAAATCGCGTTCCGGGGACTGTATTTGCCTGATTCATCAGTGTAGCTTGCATTTCTATGTCTAGGGTGCCGATGTACATCTTTCTAGTTCACCAGCATGAGAAGAATATTTTTTCCTCTCCAATTTATAGTTTTGTCAGTATTGTTGAATGTTTTTTTCTTGTATAGTGTCTTCACCATTATAGCAAAGTTGCCGGGTTAGTCATTTGTTTTGTCACCAGTTATGGCTTAGCATGAAGCACCCTGGATGAATCTGCTCAATATCAGTGCTTCTCCGCAATAGTGAGGCTTGTTTTAGTTTCAAGCTAGGCGTAGGATACGAGGACCTCACACTCACAGCAAGGCCTCACCAAAACCCGCCAGGATATCGCGGTCGCGAGCCCAGCGCTCTACCGCTATCCCGCTGAGTAGAATGTGACGAAATGATGCTGGGCACTTCCACTGTCTTGTCTACCACAGTTGTTACACAGTAATGCATTACCTGTTTTTATTTGTACTATAGATCAGTCTGACAAGTCAATAACCACATAAATGCTTCAATGAGAATTGACTGCAGCAAATATAGGTGTATGTCGATTTCTATCTAGCGAAAAACATACAGTAACCTGCCACTGAACGAAATAAAAGCTTCGGACAAAAGGCAGTATCAATTACCTGCATAGGTTATCCGGTCATCAAAATAATGAAAGGCTAGTATATAGGAGGAGTAAAGAAATTGATCTGTGACTGGTTCTACTCATGAGTTGAGTTTAATACATGAAAACATGTTTGGTAACACTTTTTGAGTTGAAAATTCCTCAAAAGTTATTTCTGTATGTTTTCTTCTCTGCTCAGGCAGGCAGTAGTTCTAATAGTGGTAGAATGCAACAGATCGAACGTCAAACAATGTGACACAACAATTATCTGTGGGGAGCAGGCCAAGTAAGCGGTGGGGTGGGGGAGGAATCAGCGGTCTTTTTTAAAAGAGAGATAGGCCTAGAACATACAATGACCAGGGTCGGAAAATATGAAAATACAAGCAAACATTCTAGTGACAAGTTACCGTCGAGATGAATAGCACACGTACCTGTGCAAAACAATGACCGTATATCCATAGTATACTTTCACAGAGCCTCAGAAGGAAGAAACTTGAGGCTATTTAGTCATTGTGCATAGCGAGCTGACGCATGGTAGTAAATGGCAAATTCTGCCTGGAAAAACTGCTGAACAAACCTAGGTTTATTGATCAGTCAAACAGACACTATCCCTCTCAATAAACTCATGAAATGCAAATGAGTCCGCGGTAGCAAAATCAATCCACTTTGAATGGCTCAGGCGGCATTACAATAAATCAATGAGTAACACTGGTGTAAAGGACATAAAACATTATGTCAACAAGTCATAACATGGCCCGGAAACTCCACTTCACTTTTACCTGGTTGGCCAGGAAACAAAAGCTTTGAAATCATTTTAAACCTAATTAAAACGCACTAGTAAACGGATATGGATGTGTTATAAAATATACACTCGGAAACTTCATCACAATCTTTGTGACGCGGTATCGATGTGCACTGCGACCACATACGGGTTTTGAATTTTGATTTACTTCAAGGTAAGGTACAAAATAATGTACATAAGTGCTTTACCCAATTTAAAATACAAAAGGGCACCCTTACGCAATGGGGCAAACCAGTCAAATCGAAACAATTTTTGCTGATAGGTCGATTCAAGTTAGTAATTCGGAAAATACAAAGCATTGTTCTTTGGCCTCGGTTCAGGGGCTGCGGAGAACTGTTACGGTTTTTAGCTCAAACCAAATTATCCTTACACACTACAAAGCTATCCTTGGGGAGACCGATTCTTGCACATTTATTTTGATTGTTTTACTCGGCCAGTTGGCTATGTATCCTAATTAACGGACCTCCTAAGCCTAAGGCTTGTTGCAGCGGTAGGAACTAAAAATTATGTGATGAGCTCATTCTCACAGCGGGCACTCAGCATGAGTAGAGCCTGAAGTCAGGATCTTTAGATTGTGAGCCAAGCACTTTAACCATTCAGCTATCCCCCTAATGGTTGGTGAGACCTAACGTCCTTACCATTACGCTGCTGTTTGTTGACGCGTGTGATGAGACTAAGGGTGCAGTCGCTATTATTTTGTAGAGTGCTCGAACATGATGCAAATTTCTCCTGACAGCTTGTTCAGCCCTCATTGGTCGGTTGCAAACGAACTGTTAATGCCATGTTTAGTACTACTTTTCTAGAACTGTTTATATTTTTACATACAATTTATTCTAACCCTATACAAAGGTAAGTAAATTTTATTATCACAAGTATTTGCAATAAATACTACGATTTTAAAGTGTTCAGAGCCCAACTGAACAATGCATATCATAAGACCAAGTTTAAATAGTCTAAAAAGATCTCATGTAGCAATAAACAAAAAGTAGTTTTTGCCCTTAGGTTGTTCTGTATTGGAGTTATAAATCGACAAGAGAAAAGTTTGTTTTAAAAGTTGTTAATTGAACGCGGTTAACATCCACTACTATTTGGCTTACTAGTTTTTGGTCCATGCTGCGACAAATGGATCTAGATCTTGACACAATCTCCAGTTTTTAACTACATGTAATATGATTAACGGGGCGTGTGGGTGTGACCCTGATAACTAGGCTAGGTCAGAGGCCACCAGGGAAAGCCTCAGGGCTGTAAGCTAGACTACTCACCAGTATTATGGGAGTGATCACCCATATTTGCAATAAATAGGAACACCCGAGCGAGCGCATACAGACGAACTTTTATTGGGAAGTTAAAACAAATAATAAAGACCAGATAAATATCTGATGGTTATTTTAGTGGTATAATAGTTATATTTACATCGTCACTACAGCTTCACGAAGGGATAGTTTCTAGTAGCTCACTGCCCAGCCTGTTTTCTGAGTAAGATGTAAATCTTTTCCTTCACCCAGTCTTTATTATGCGGCCCATATGCATTCTTCTTCTTATCATACCTATAAATAGACACAAACACTGAAGACAGCGCGATTGTTATAAAAGTACATCCACTGCAGACATTGTGAATAGGCCACATGCATGTACACTGAACATCATCCTGTGAGAAAGCGAGATAGGAGTCAATATGGTGGAATAACCCACCCTCAAGTCACCAGAGAGAAGATGATTTAGTACAGAAAGCGTTGGGCCATAGGGTCATAGTAACATTTCTCATTGTACATACCAGGTTTTGAAGGAAAAAAACACTGAGGAAGGGTGCGTTAACCAAACAGTCAGGCAGAGGCAACATTTATTGCCCTAAATTGTTTCTCAAGGCAAAATTAAACAACATAACGAAAAGTAAAAAGACAGACTATCCTTTGGATTGACATAAAAACCAAGGGTGTTGCCTGTTCAGACTAAGTCTTATTACATAACACAGTGATATACTTACACAAGGCAGCTGAGATCGGTGAACTGGTCAATGAAGTCAAACAGCTGAGAGATATCATAGGTGATACTGGGCTGACGAGGGTTATTACGCTTCAGGTGCTCCTCATATATCCGACAGATACCTGTATTAGATCATGCTATCTGTTAATTAGTCCAATATCACCATAAGGGTGGTACTGTCTCTTAATACCTTCCATGGTAGCGCGTCTAGAACAGAGCATTCTGGGGTTTCAGTAACACCCAAGTCTTCCGCGTTCTGCTCAGTTATTTAGGATAGCTCAATGGCTAGAGCCCTTGGCTGAAGAAAGAATGATCCCGAGGTAAAGTCCTAGTCATGCTGAGCACCAACTGTGAGTATGAGCACCTCGCACAATACTTATCTCCTACCGTTCCAGCAAGCCTCTGACTTTGAAGGTCCATTAAACAGGGTGAACAAGTGTGTGAGTAAAAAAAAGGTGAAGGACGTCCCATAACCCTAAGGGCCGTCGGGGAAGTGGTTGTTAAAGAGCCAAGTTGTTCCTGGCAACGGTGTAAGTGTGATGGGGCGCCACTCCTCTTCCTCACCGCCTTTCACTTTCCCCACCTCAGAAGGGAGCCAGGTACACATTTACTGCTGGGCAGGGTTGGCATGAAATATTTCACGCAATATTTGACACTACAAAATTATTGAAATGTTTTTCTCAGCCGGCTGCCACCCTCATAATTCAACCTCGCAATGCAATACCAGTGATCATTACTTACTTACTACACATTCTTACTTTTTAAATATTTCACAATATTTACCAACACTGCTGCTGGGTGAACAGAGGTTTTTTTAAATCCTGTGTACAAGCTGTGTCTTGAACCCGGGACCTTCAGCACCGGTGACAAGCGATCTAACCACTCGGTCACAGTCATGAGTAAAGCAGTAAAAAATGCAACAATACATCGCAATAAGGCTGATATCCCCAGTAAGGCTTTGTAGCGGAGTCAGACTCCAATGTCTCCGCATCACCAGACCACGCATTCCATGTGGCGATCTTTCTCTTCAGAGGCAGATGCCAGTCAAAACAAAAGAATTGGTGCAAGCCTAACATTTTCACCTCCAATTATATACAGATCACCGATTGAGGTGTTAGTAGTACTCACCTTCCAGCATATCAGTAAGTGACTCATAATCGGAATAGGTACGGCTCTCAGGGTTTCGTGACGGCTGGACCAGAAGGATTGTGTGTGCCTAGAACAGATTAATAATCATTTGATTAGCCTCATCTCACTGCCAGAGTTATTTCTAAGTCCCAGATACCAATTCTTTCAGAGAATAGGTACCTGGTACTTGGAAGCGACTTTGACTAGACTAGAGTGCCAATAGATCCTCTACGAAAGGTTTCTCCACAACTGTAATTCAAATTTTATTTTAGTTATCTCAAAACCGGTTCCACTGTCTTCTATTTTTAGAGTTTTATATTCAAAGGTCGAATAGTTGGGAGCAGTGTGCAGCGGTGAGCGGCGCCGCAGGGATGTTTACACGAGCGGCACCGATGTATGTGCGGCTCAAATGGGCATCAATTTCCACCAATCCAGCGCCGCTATGAGCTGAGGCTGCATGCGTTATTTTTCCAAATGGAACAGGTACAGTGACCAATCAGAACGGTGATTTTATTTGTTTTCGCTTTTTGGTCTTTAGGTCAAGGGTGAACTTGGTAGTTGGTTGGTAGATTGGCAAATTCGAATCTGCATTTTTAACGGTTGCCGCTCGTGCCATGAGTGCCATTGTCAGTCAGTGGAAGTTAGTTACTCAACTCAATTACAGTTGTCTGTTGAAGTTAGGTATATTTTGTTAGCACATTGAGATGTCAATGATTGACATTCTTTCTAGTTCTTTACTTCACTAACAGTAACTGAAATTATTAACTAAGTTAAGTAATCAACAATTAATTAACTTGTACTAGAAGCTGTTTATACTTAGACCTAGCTATTAACTTGGCAGTTCAACTTGGCAGTTGAATTGATTACTGAAGTGAAGATCAAGAAGTCGAACTTGTCTTGAAAGTTGACTTGAAATTTGAATGTATCGTGTACGCCGTACGAACTTCGATTTCGAAGTTCGTGTCATACGATATGATATTTGTTTAGGACTGTTCGAGTTTGAAAGATAGGTCAGTTACGCTGGTTTTGGTTTGAACTTGTGGACCGATCGGGTGTTGTTAGTAAGGGAATCATTAACTCATAATTACCATAGCTCAACGTTGATCAATCACAAAATAGAATAGACTAGTCACTAGAGTCTAGACGAACGAAAAAGCAAGCGCTTTCTTGTCCAACTACCAATGAAGAGATATTGTAATCGCTGTGGTCACACTTTGTGTGCGAGCTTTCTATTGGCCAGGTCCGAAAGATACGTGCCAGCTGGGTGGTGCAGGATATAGGTCAAGGTTAGTAGTACCTAACAAGCATGGCAGCGACACAGAAAGTCTCTGCGTTCGCAGTGAAACTGGCCCAACAGGTGAATTACAACGTTTGAACTTGCCATCCACGAACAGAAAGGTCGCGATACTGTCCCAGTTCGTAATCAAAATGTTACCGCAGACCCATGACTGAATTCGTTTTCGCTTTCACTAAGCGATGGCAAGTCATGTCACTGTCGTGACTTGTCAGTCTCAGCGACTGACTCTGAGAGTGAGAGTGAGACTGACAAGTCACGACAGTGACTCACTGACTGACTCAGTCAGTGTGACTGTGAGTCACCGTGTCACTCAGTCATTCATTGAACTAGTCAGTGGCTTGGGTCACTATCACTGATTGATTCAGTGGTTGATTTGTTTGGTCTTATCGCTAGTCTGCCTGAGAGCGAGAGTAACTGTAAGTCCAATTGTCTCACTCGACATGCATGATGATGATGCAATCACCGAGTGATCGACTTGTCATTGTGACTGTGACTGTGAGTTATCATTGTCAAGTCAATTAAATTAGTCATTTTGGATTGATTTTAATTATTTTTATTAATTTAGAAGTAGATTTACTAGAATTACTCGGTTTTACCTCCACCGCAAAAGGAGGACTATCATTAGGCACTCCAAATGCATGACGTCATTTGCGTTATGTGCTCGCACTAAATCTTATATAAAAATGTCCAATAAAATGCGCACAGGCGCGCCAATTTCAACCCGATTTCAATTACGGTTTTCTCTCATTTTAGCCCGAGCAGAAGGCCGCATGAAACACCACCAGAACCGGCTCGGTCTTGGCTATCTAATGC
>Ga0224501_10001730_pt1 | contig 16978 bp, 22 predicted proteins | sample SF_Oct11_sed_USG_4_FD_169105 | JGI IMG/M metagenome (GOLD analysis project Ga0224501, IMG submission 169105) | Sediment microbial communities from San Francisco Bay, California, United States - SF_Oct11_sed_USGS_8_1 | ecosystem: Environmental > Aquatic > Marine > Sediment | place: USA... | reverse complement strand
TATCGTTACGTTGCGATGGTCCAACGCGCGCCTGGGCGGTGGGACTGACAATGGGAAAGCGCAGCGATTTTGAGAGGGTAGATAAAGATTTCTATCCTACGCCATTGCCTGCCGTGCTGCCGCTTCTGCATCATTTGGGGGCTTCTGTGCGGTTTTGTGAACCATGCGTTGGCGACGGTCATCTGGTTAGACATCTGGAATCGTTCGGCCATCAATGCGTGGCGTCATCTGATATTGAGCGCGATGTCCGGTTATTGACGGAGGCTGATATTAACAACGCCGACTACATAATAACCAACCCGCCATGGGACAGGAAAATCTTGCACCCGGCAATTATCAGGTGCTGTTCAATTCGCCCGACATGGTTTTTGTTCGATGCGGATTGGATGCATACCCATCAAGCTGTTGCTTACTTAGATTTATGCGCTGCAATTGTATCGGTAGGGAGGGTTAAATGGATTGAAAATTCGCCGCACACAGGAAAAGACAATTGCTGTTGGTATTTGTTTGACGCAGATCACAAGGGAGAACCAAAATTCTACAGAAGAAAAAAAGACCCGGCGCATGGCCGGGTTAGTCGTGGTTCAGGAACTGAGCGAACAGGACGTTGCGCTCCCGAACACAATAGGAGGACAAACGAATGCTGACAATAGAAGAATTACATATGCACTACAAAAATGTGAGAGCAAGAATTGAGAACGCGGCCAGAAAGCAGCAACTCGCCGAAGCGCCGCCGAAGCCAGAGCCAGAGACTGACTGGAAGAATGTGTTTGATGATGCGAAAGAAAAATATGGCGTCATTCAAACACCTTTCATGAATATTTTGCGAGAGGTTTGCGAAGCGCACGATCTAAAAAGAGAGGTGATCTTCAGCAGAAATCGCAGCAAGAAAGTTGTAATCGCGAGAGCGATTATTTACGACCGCATTCGCAAAGAACTAGGGTGGTCCTATCCAAAAATCGGCAAGCTGTTTGGCCGGGATCACACAACTATTCTGCACGGGATCAGGCTGGCGAGGGGATACGAGAATGAAAGATAGTTGCGAGAATTGCAAATTCACCATCGACAAGACGGGCGGCAGCTTGGTGTGTCAGCGCTTCCCGAAGCAAGTGCGAGTTAGTAAGCAATACTGGTGTGGCGAATGGCGACCGGAGCCAAGAGGAGAAAAGAATGCAAATCATCAAAAACCTGCCAGCAAGTGATTATCACAAGATCGAGGCGCTCAGTGCGTCATCAGCAAAGCTGCTGCTGAAATCGCCAGCGCATTATCTTGCTAACCTTGCAAATCCGCGCGAACCGACAGCAGCCATGCGGCTAGGGACGCTGTGTCATACTCTCGTCTTTGAGCCTGAGAACTTCAAGAAAGAGTTTGCCATCATGCCGAAGGTGGACAAGAGGACCAAAATCGGCAAGGAGGCAGCCGCTCAATTTGAGGAGGACAACGCGGGCAAGATCGTTCTGGACGAATACCAGTATGAGAAAGCGAGAGCGATTTCAGAATCCGCACTGTCGCATCCCATTGTCAGCGAATACATGAAGGGCGGCGATGCTGAAGTCACCATGCTCTGGGAGGACTACGGTCTGCCCTGCAAGGCTCGCGTGGACTATGTAACCAGCAACGTGATGTTCGATCTCAAGACCTGCCAAGACGCCAGCCCTGATGGGTTCGCGCGCCAGATCGGCGGATTCCAGTATCATCTGCAAGCAGCGCACTATGCGTCTGGTTTTGAGAAGATCACGGGCCAGCAGCTTGAGAAGTTCGTGTTCATCGCCGTGGAGAGCGAACCGCCATACGCAAGTGGCGCCTACGTTCTCGATGTGATGGCGCTGGAGGCCGGGAGGGCGTTCATGGCGAGAGCAGCCAAGGCGTTCAAGAAAGCGCAGACGCCTGCGAACGTCAGCGCGGCTTACTCAAATGATCTTGTGGAATTGTCTCTCCCGACATGGGCGATGCCGCAGCCTTTCGCTTAGGATCAATGCTCAAATCAATGAGCGGGCGATGATTAAAAACAGCAAACAGCTTTGGCGAGTGTTCGAGAAACGTCGCGTTGAACTTGAACGCTCGCGCAGGGCGGTGTGTCGTGATGCGGGCTTGTCCTACACGACATGGACGATGATTGAGAAAAGCGGCGGCAACATGAGCGTGAAAACCGCGCTTGCGATTGCTGGCGCTTTGGGGCTGCGGATCGAGGTGGAGAGATGATCCTTGCCATCGACCCCGGCGCGAAGGGCGCTCTTGCGTTCTTCGACGCGAAGGAAGGCACGTTGCAGATTTTCGACATGCCGACCGTGCAGGTTAAGCGCGGCAATAAGCTGAAGACGGAAGTGAGTCCGCAGCTTGTGGCTTCCATAGTTGCGAACTTTCAGCCAATTAAGGCGGTGATTGAGAAAGTCGGGGCGATGCCTGGGCAGGGCGTTTCTTCCATGTGGCAATTTGGAAGATCGGTTGGGATTCTGGAGGGCGTGATCGCCGCCAGAAACATTCCAATTGAATACGTCACCCCGCAAAAATGGATGAATGGCATGAGGGTGCGCGACGGCAAGGACGGCAGCAGGCTCCGCGCGATGGAGTTGTTCCCAGCTTACGCTGACAGGTTCAAGCGGGTGAAAGACGATGGCAGGAGCGATGCCGCCCTGATCGCCTATTACGCCAGCATAACGTAATCCCGGCCACGGGGATCAGTGGCAATAAAAGGAGAAGTGAAATGGCAATCGGTCTTAATGTGGAAGAGAAGCAAGGCGGCAACTTTCTGCCGGTTATCAAGTTTGATGCGAAGGGGGGTGACTTTATTATCATCAACCGAGAACCGCAGAGTGACGGAACGTGGGACAAGAACGAAATCGAAATGCCGACTCCGTTCAAGTTCGTTGCGGACATGGACAACCTGGAGGTGGGCTGGATCAGCTTCAAGCCGGGTGCTGTGGACTTCACCATGGCGAAGGTGGGGACGCGCCTCCCAGATCGCCCGACCGAAGATCACAAGCAAGGTGTGCGGCTTAAAGTATTCCTGAAAGAGCATGGACTGCGGGAGTTTTCGCATACATCAAAGAACGTGCTGCGCGCGTTCGATGCGCTGCATGATGATTACTGCGCACAAGCGGATAAAAACGCTGGCAAGTGCGCCGTGATCGAGGTCACGGGAACAGAAACCGTGAAGATGCAGACGAAGGAGCAGGGCGAACTGCGCTTCAAGGTTCCCAAGTGGAAGATTGCGGGCTGGGTTGATCGTCCTGCGGCTTTTGATGGCGCGAAGGAAGAACCGCCCAAGGCAATGCCAAAAGCAAAGCCAGCAGCGCAGGATGACGAGGAATTTTAATCGTCAATAAATGAGGGGGAGGAGACACCTTCTCCCCTTCAACTATGAGGTTGAGCCATGCGCATGATTTATGTTCAAAACGAAGACCAGCTTGCAGATTGGGCGCGCCATTCGCGGCCCGGCGACATGGCGATTTATTACGAATACAAGATCAGCCAGTCCGCGCGAAAGATGCTTTGCACCATGCGCCAATACAACCAAGACCTGCATCTCGCCGCAAGAAAAGCGTGGCAACTTTCAGAGCAAGGCGATGTGCATCTGGTGCAACTGAGAATCAACGACACCAATCATTACTGCGCCATCAAGCGAGACCCTAAGAGGATCAGGCGCAATGTCCGTTCTTGAGACAGATCATCCAGGGGAAGAGGCGATGCTGTTAGCATACGCAACAGGCGGCGCGACTGACGTTTCGCTCAGTGTAAAATCATACACATGGAACGGGCTTTGCTCGCGCCTGATGACGCCTCGCGTCGGGAACAAGGATGGGTCATACTACATACGCGGCGGATCGCTGAAGGCGAACCGGCGTTCTGACGAGAACCTGCTGGATTGCGAATTGCTGATCCTCGACGGCGACAGCACGTTTGATCCGCAAACGGGCGAAGTCACATCTGGCGCACCGCCGCTGCCTGACGTTGCCGAAGTCCTGAAGGGTCTGAACATTACGTTCTGCGCGCATACAAGCCACAGCGCGCGGACCAAAGACAATTTCTGGAAATATCGCATCGTCATCCCGGCCAAGATCAGGTCGCAAGCAGAACTGTCAGATTGCGTTGACTTCCTGCTGGCCCAGCTTCACGGTGCTGGCGTTTATCTGGCTGATGTGATCGAGGCAAAGAAATGGTCGCAGCCTTGGTTTTTGCCGCGTGTCAGGACGGAGGCAGACAAGGAACATTTTGTTGCTATCCGCAATGACGCGCTGCCGTTTGACGTATCGGCGGCCTTGGACTGGGCGGAAGGCCGGAAGCAGGCAGAGGCCGCGATACATAAGGAAACAACAAGGCCAGCCGATCACAAGCCGTCAGAAACATTTCAGGCATTCAATGATAGCGTGAGCCTAGAGGCCGTCCGGGAGACGCTGGAGCGGGCTGGATATAAATTCGGATACTTTGACCGGCGGCAGCAAACCTACCGCTACATGAGGCCCGGAAGCGAATCCAAGACCTGCGGCGTCGTGGTGTTCAAAGGATCGCGGGGGCATTGGTGTACCTACAGCCACCATGGCAGCGCCGACCCGCTCAGCAATCGCGTCTGTGACCCGTTCGATCTTATTACGACGTTAGAATATAACGGCGACAGGAAGGCAGCAGCCAGCGCCCTGATCCCGCGCCCGAAGGAACAATCGATTGTGGAGAAACTATCTGCGCGCCAGCAGATTGGCGAGGCGCGGCCAGTAACAGACGCCAGCGGGGCAGAACCTTTCATCGTAAATGAACCAAAGAAAAATACAACAGAACAAAAGAAGACCAAGCGCATCGAACTGATCCCGTGGGACGGGCTGAAGGATGAGCCTGTCCAGTGGCTGGTCAAAGACATTCTTCCGGCGGCCAGCTTCGCGGCGATCTATGGCAAGCCGGGAAGCGGCAAGTCCTTTCTGGCCCTGCATCTGGGAGCCATGATCGCCAGCGGGCGCAGCGTTTTCGGCAAGGACGTGACGCCGGGCGATGTTGTGTATGTCGCGGGTGAAGGTGGCGCGGGTTTGAAGCGGCGCCGGGACGCGATCATCTACCAGCACGATCTGGAAGAGACGCTGCCCATGCACTTCGTTCGGGCGCAACTGAACCTGTCAACAAACCTGGAGGACATGGAAGCCCTGTTCGCAGCGATCAGGGAGAAGGCCGTCAGCCCGTCTGTGATCTTCTTTGACACATTCGCCCGCATATTCATTGGCGATGAAAACAGCGCGAAGGATGTAGGCGCTTGTATTGCCATTCTCGGCGCCGTGCAGGCGGAGTTCAATTGCTGCGTTGTCATCATCCATCACAGCGCGAAACACAATGACGCCAGTATGCGCGGCAGCTCTGCGCTCTTGGGTGCCGTTGATACAGAGTTGCATTGCGAACGCATCGGCAGCAAGGCGAGCAAGGACCGCATCGGCTCCATGACGATCACGAAGCAGAAGGACGGCGAAGATCAGATGCAATTCGGTTTTCGCATGGAACTGGTGCAGCTTTCCGACATTAACCCCGATGTGACATCGCTCGCCATCTGCGAGATCAACAAGGATGAATTAAAAAAAGAAATCAAAAACAACATTCAGTTACCCAAGTTAACATCAAACGAAATAGACGCCCTGAAAGCATTGAAGCTGGCTATCAAAGAAAGCGGCATTACTGTTCCTGCAAGTCCAGATTGGGTGGCTCCTAACACAATTTCGGCTACAGGTAGGTCATTTATGAATTTCTTCAAAAAGACATCAGGCATTGAGGCATCAGGGAAAAGGTCTGACAGCTTGCAGCGCGCGAAAGAATCACTGAAGCTGAAGAAACTGATCTCTAATCATGAAGACTATTGGTATTTTATCGATCAGTCACTTTACAACGCGAACTGGCTTAGCGTCGATTGACCGCATCAGCGTGTCGACAAAAGCATAGGCCAGTTCGACGGCGCGTTCGTCTTTCATGTGGACGCAGGCAGTCAGCAAATACTGCGCTGCCTGCGCTCGCTGGGCGGCAACGTCATAATAGTGCGGGCAGCCCTCTTCTGAACGCTCGATGTATTCCACCTCGTCATCGTTCATGCTTTCCCCCATTGCGCTTGCGTTGGCCCTTTGGGTTTTTCAAGAAAGATCTCAGAATACGAAACATGCCCAAACCTGTCATTCACGAACACAAGAGGCTGGCTAGGTATCGACGGCGGCGCTCGCAGGGACTTGGCGGCGTATTCGTCAAAGCCCTTCAGGCTGTTCGCGACAATAATGCCGGGCAAATAAAGTGGCTGGTGCCAGTGGCCCATGAGCAGGTAATCAAAATCACGCCCGAAAGCCGCAGCCTGTTTGCCGACTTTGAGGCTGCCTCGCATGATCGGCCCGACAGAACCAATGATGCCATCTCCGCCTCTGACGCCCAGCATGTCGCCGTGCGTGGCAAGGTATCGCTGGCCGAAAATCCGAAAATGCACTTCGTTGGTCGGAGGATTGTCAAAGGTTATCCGCTTGTCTTTCGCGAAATGCCGGATGAGCATCTCGTAAATCAGCCAATCGAAATTGGTATAGACCGTTCCCTTAAACTCCGGCTTGTGCGTGTTGCGACCATGGTTGCCGGATGTGCAGGGGATGTATAGCGATTTAAATTCATCCGCCATCCGCTCCAGCGCCCATGCCAGCGTGTCCCGAACATGCAATGCCGCCTGCATCTGGGTTAGTTCGTCAGACCGCAGCAATTCAGGGTGCAGCCCGCCGCTGATAAAATCGCCAAGCAGGCAAACAACCGCGCCTTGATAGTTCCCCGGCCCGTGATTGCGGCATAGGTGAATCGTGGTCTCCACCAGATCGCGAACCCGGCGTTCCATAATCTGAGAATTATACTCGTTCAGCCCATGCAATTCGCGCGGGTTTACGACTTCACCGGCATGCCAGTCGCTCCAGATTGTCAGGACAATGTGCCGACCTTTTCCCTTCCCGTCTGTCGCCAACGTCCATTTCGGAGGCTCGACGGGCGTGGACGCCATGTTGCCGATAACGGCGAGGATAGCCTTGTCGATAGTTTCGGCTTCCTCCATCTCCCGCAGGCGCCGCTTCAAGGACTTGACCTCGTCAGCCATGTTGACGCCGGACGGGGCGACTTCTGGCACCTGATAGAGCGACCAGTCAGGGATGATCCCCATTCGCTCCATAATGGCGACGCGGCCCTGCATCGTGGCTCTAGCGATGCCAAGCCGCTGCGCGGCCATGGTCAGGGCCGACATCGTGCTGCCCGGCCCGCTGAACGCACCGGGCGGCGTGAAGCCATCCCGCAGCGCTTTCTCAATCTCCTGTTTCATCAAGAGACCGATCTTTCTGGGTAACTGCGGCGGGGGCATGAAGGCTCCAGGCTTGCGGATTGCGGGGGCAGTATAGCAAAAATATCGAGCGCGCAGAACCGTAAAGGCTGCGGCGGCTGGCTTGTGATAGGGCAACATGTCTTGCCGTTTTTTGCCGTTTTTTGCCGTTTCTTGGATGGCGGTTTACCGTTTTTTGCCGTTTTTTGCCGTTTTTGATTTGCCGTTTTTTGCCGTTTTTTGCCGTTTTTTGCCGTTTCGCGGTTAGCTTTTTTGCCGTTTTTTGCCGCCTCCCCCTTTAGGGGGGGGCGGAAACGGTAAGAAACCGGAGCAGGGAGGAAGCAGGAAAAACCAGAAAGCTGCCGGGTTGAAAGGCCGCCGGGTTGATGGACGTTTGCGTCAGCTGCGGGCGTATTGACCTCGCGGCTGTTGTGTCCTATGTGTTGTTTGCGTTCGATGAGAGGAGCGAAGACAATGACTGGTGGCTTGATGAGATGGACGCCCGCAACGCTGCGGGAGGAACTGGCTGCGCGAGGGCTGTCGCAGGGCAAGCTGGCGCGATTAACGGGCGTGGATGCGCGCACCGTGCGGCGCTGGGTGGATGCGCGCGGAGAGAAGGAAGGAAGGCCGCTGGCGCTGGGTGTGTGCGCCATGCTGGAACTGGCATGGCGTAGGATTGAATTAGAAGGCCGTGGAGCGGGGGAAGAGGGAGCGGGGGAGGGTGTGCACCATGCCGCCTCGTAAGGCCGTCAGGGAGGCTCCTAGGCCCGTTATCAGCGAAGTTGAAATTGTGGCCATACAGGACGCGATTGAACCGCTCGATAGAGTAGCGGTTGAAATGGAGGCGCGCTGGGGAGCGGGCAGGCTGCCGCGCTTGGTGACGCCGGAAACGGCGGCCCGGTTCGGCGCGGCGAAGGCAAAGCTGGACAGCGCGATCATGGCGCGGGATGTGCCAGACGTTTGCAGGCGCGCCAGCGTGATGATCCGTGGTTGGCAAGCCATGGACAAGGAAGCGCGCGAACGTGGCGCGGACACATGGGAAGGGCGCGCCATAGGCGTGCGCTGGAACGGGCAGGCGTGGCATGTCGTATGGGATAGGGCGGAATTGGACTATGTGATCAAAAAGGTAGGTGGTGAGGATAATGTAGTAACAGTGTCCGAATTGCTTCACGCCTGGAAGGCCTTGAAGGATAGGATTGCAGGCGTGGAGGAGGTGCGAAAGTATTTTCCCGGCGGGGAAGTGACCAAGGTCAATCTACCGCCCGGTGGTGATGATATCCCGTTTTAAAAGGATAGGCCCGGATCGCTCCGGGCCTTTTTATTTAGGATAGGATTAGGATTGTCAGTCCTATGGCCATGGATAAGAGCCATAGGTGGAGCATGTGACGCTGTTCAAGCATGGGGCTTCTCCCGCCCTCCAATATGCGCCCGGCCTCTTTAAAGTCTGCCAGATAGTCGGGATTGTATTGCGCAGGCGTTCCGTCGCATGACGTAGGTATAGGGCGCCTCCAGTCTGGAAAGTTTCCGTCAATCGCGTTTTCGGCATATGTCGCGCCAGCGTAGTAAATTGAAATTGAAAAAACGCCTTGGCATTTCGCCTCAATTGTTATCGTCGCGTTATCAATTTTGCGGTTGATCTTAATGCGCTTAATCAGCGTCAAAGGAATGATGACAGGCTGAAAATGCGCTGGCGTTGCGTCCTGCCAGTTTTGGCGCGTTGTAATAAGCCTGTGACCGTCAGTGGCAACGAAAATCGGGCCGCTTGGCGTATGTTCAACGTTGACGCCGTTTAGGTAATAGCGCGTTGCGTCCGTTCCAGCAGCGATTGCAGTTGCTTTGAGCGCGCGGATATCAAATGTGAATTGTGTCATGGTTTGCTTTCCTTTGCGTTTGCGCCGTTGTGTTGGCGACGAGGGGAGAGATTGCGCCGCACTAACGCGCGGCGCGGAAGAAGGGATTTACCATGCGCCAATGCGTTCCAAGGCGTTGCGGTCACGGTCTAGGCTCTTAATATTGAGGCCTTCAAATACGGTAATAATCTCGTCATAAATAGCGCGCTGCTCATCGCTCATAAACATCAAGCCAGCGATTGATACCTTGTAAGGATTGCAGCACATCTGCGCGGCTTGCCATGCGGCATATGCGAGCGAGCGGGACGGCGGCGCCTTTGCAAGTAAAAGGCCTTTATTGCGCCCCTTGCTTGTGACGGCGGATTGCAGAGCGCGGGCGGCATTGTCTGAAATATTCATGGTTTGCTTTCCTTTTGGGTTGCGCCGTTGTGTTGGCGTGTTTTCTATATAGGGCAAGCGGCCCTAATGTGTCAATGGGAAAATGTGGGTGGAATTGATTTTTTTTTGATGCTGGAATATGGATGGAAAGTAAGTTTGCGCTCATTTACTTAGGGGCTATTAAATGGAAACGGAGCAATCCGTTGTAAGAGACAGCAAGGGCAGGCTGGCGAAGGGTTCGCGCGCCCTGAATCCCGGTGGCCGGAATACGCGTGAAATAAAGATGCTGCGGGACCTGCGAGCGCTTGGCCCGCGCGCAATTTCAAAGCTTGGAAAGCTTCTGGATGATCCGAACGGGAGCGTCGCGCTTGGCGCGGCGAAAGAAATTTTGGACCGCAACCTAGGCAAGGTTAAGCAAAACGTGCAAGTAGACGTTACTTCCACGCACGTTTTGCATCTTCAAGCCCTGGAAGAACTAGCAGCGCGCAAGAAACAACAGATCATTGAAGCGCAAGCCATTGATATTACTGACAATGCGACACTAGATAGAATAACATCGCATGACGGGCCGGGCGATCCTGGCGCGCCAATGGTGATCGAGGCGGGAGAGAGAGCGGGCGCGGAGACCCCCCAGCCCCTCGAAGCCGGGGGGGCGGCTGCGTGTGCCCCCACCCCACCCCCTACACACGAAAATCCATAAACCCACCCCCCCCTACCGGGCCTAAAAACAGAACCACCCCATGTCCCAAAAAAATACATTCGTAGACTTCATAGAGATGTATGGGGACGACCCCGTTGACTTCGTGAAGAACGTATTGGGGGCAAGGCCGCAGCCATGGCAGGAGGAGTTTCTGAGGAAGATTGCGAAGGGCGAGCGGCGGATCAGCGTCCGCGCCGGACACGGCGTCGGTAAGTCCACGGCGTGTTCATGGGCGCTGATTTGGCACATGAGTTGCCGTTATCCACAGAAATCTATCGTGACGGCACCGACGGCAAGTCAGTTGTTCGATGCCCTGTTTGCGGAGTTGAAATCGTGGATGAACAAGCTTCCGCCGGTTCTGAAGGACAGCTTTGAGGTCTTCAGCGACAAGATCACGTTCAAGGCGGCGCCGGAGAGCAGCTTTATTAGCGCGAGGACGAGCAGCAGCGAGAGGCCGGAGGCGCTGGCGGGCGTTCACTCTGAGCATGTGTTGCTGGTTGTTGACGAGGCGAGCGCGGTGCCGGAGCCGGTCTTTGAGGCTGCGGCGGGTTCGATGTCGGGCCATAGCGCAACGACGATCCTGATTTCCAACCCGACGCGCAACAGCGGGTTGTTCTACAAAACGCATCATGAGTTGGCGTCTGATTGGAACCGGATGCATGTGAGTTGCATTGATAATCCCCTGGTGAGCCATGACTTCGTTGCGCAGATCAAGGCGACGTATGGGGAGGACAGCAACGCATTCAGGATCAGGGTTCTTGGCGAGTTTGCCTTGGGCGATGACGATACATTGATCCCGGCTGAGTTGGTGGACGGGGCGATGATTCGGGACATTACGGCGCCAACGAACGAGCCTATGATTTATGGCGTTGACGTTGCGAGGTTTGGCACGGACAGGACGGCGTTGTGCAAAAGGCGCGGAAATGTTGTGATTGAGATCAAGTCTTGGGGCGGCTTGGACCTGATGCAGACGGTAGGCGCGATTGTGAACGAGGCGAAGCTGGATAGCCCCGACGAGATTTGCGTTGACACGATTGGTCTTGGGGGCGGGGTTGCAGACCGTTTGCGGGAGCAGGGGTTCAATGTTCGTGATGTGAATGTGTCTGAGAGTTCTGCGATGAACCCGAATGCGAACCGTCTGCGGGATGAGTTGTGGATGTCGGTCAAGGATTGGCTGGCGACGCGGGCTTGCAAGATACCAAAAGATAACGCTCTGCGTCATGAATTGGTTGCGCCGCGTTATACGTTTTTGAGCAACGGGAAGCTGGTGGTAGAATCCAAGGACTCGATGCGGAAGCGGCGTATGAGATCGCCGGATTTGGCAGATGCTTTGTGCCTGACTTTTGCTGGCAATGCTGCTATGGTTGGCGGACGTGCGTTGGCCTGGAAACCGGGTAAGCCTTTGTCCCGTGGTATTAGAGGTGTTGTGTGAAATCACCTGCATGGACCCGCAAAGCCGGGCAAAATCCAAAGGGCGGTTTGAATGCGAAGGGCCGTGCGTCTTACAAGGCTGAGACGGGCGGCACGTTGAAGGCTCCTGTCAAGTCCGGCGATAACCCGCGCCGGGCTTCGTTTTTGGCTCGCATGGGCGGAATGCCTGGCCCTGAGCGGGACGAGAAAGGCAAGCCGACGCGATTGCTTTTGTCGTTGCAGGCGTGGGGCGCTTCATCCAAGGCGGATGCGAAGAAGAAGGCTGCGGCCATTTCTGCGCGGAATACAGGTAAGAAAGGAAAGTAACATGAGCAGCTACATGACGAATGGCCGGACATGGGGTGATGCTGTTGCAATCACCAAGTCCGACACTGAGAACAATGCGTATTCTGCCATTTATGTTGGCGGGACTGGCAATGTTGCGGTTGTGACCGAAGGTGGGACAACTGTGACCTTTAATGCTGTTCCGGTTGGGGTTATTATACCTGTCAGAACGCAAAAGGTTTTGGACGCGACAACTGCAACCAATCTTGTTGGGTTGCGTTAAGGAGATACAATTGTGTCCGACATTGATCTCAAAACTCTTACGCCGGACACGACTATTCCCGAAACCGGGTATTTGTTTGGTGCTGATAACCAAACAACGAATACTCCCAGCGTTTACCCGTTAAGCGTTGTCGCCAATGCAGTTGTTGAGATTGTTGGTGGCTTGAATGGCCCTACGGGTCCGACAGGTCCAACAGGGGCGGCAGGAACTGCTGGTCCGACAGGTCCGACAGGTGACGCTGGAACGGCTGGACCTACTGGACCTACAGGTGATGCGGGTTCTGTTGGTCCGACTGGGCCGACTGGTGACGCTGGTGCAGTTGGTCCTACTGGCGCGCAAGGAGATGCGGGGCCAACTGGGCCGACTGGACCAAATGGAATTGCTGGCCCTACAGGTCCGACAGGAATCCAAGGTGATGTAGGACCAACTGGACCTACGGGTGTTCAAGGTGATGTTGGCCCGACAGGCCCAACTGGCGCCCAAGGAGATGCGGGACCAACTGGGCCAATAGGAGTTGCTGGACCGACAGGGCCAACCGGGGACGCAGGTTCTGTTGGGCCTACAGGTCCGACAGGACCAACAGGCGTTAATGGTATAGACGGGCCAACTGGGCCAACTGGTGCGCAAGGCGATGTTGGCCCTACAGGACCAACAGGTTCTCAGGGCGATACAGGGCCAACTGGACCAACAGGTTCTCAGGGTGATACAGGGCCAACTGGACCAACAGGAGCGGCGTCAACTGTTGAAGGCCCGACAGGTCCGACCGGCCCTACTGGAGCAGCTGGAGCGGGCATTACTTACCAAGGCACGGTTGCGGATGCGGCGTCTTTGCCGGGTTATCCCAGCAGCTACATGGGCGCAGTTGGCGACGCATATATTACGCTTGATGACAGTCATTTGTGGGTTTGGGACGGATCGGACTGGATTGATAATGGTCCAGTCACAACTGTTGGCCCGACTGGCTCGACTGGCCCGACTGGCCCAACTGGACCTACCGGAGCAAACGGAGTTGATGGTCCCACCGGTCCTACGGGTGCAAACGGCGTAGACGGCCCCACCGGTCCTACGGGTGCAAACGGCGTAGACGGCCCAACCGGACCAACGGGCGCGAACGGTGTAGACGGGCCAACTGGACCTACTGGCCCAACGGGAGATGCATCAACTGTCCCCGGCCCAACAGGGCCGACTGGCGACACAGGCCCAACCGGACCAACAGGGCCGGGCGGGGCCGGAGGCGGATATACCGAATCAGCAACACCGCCATCAACCCCGGCCATTGGTGATCGCTGGCTCGATACGGACACAGGCATCCTCTACACCTACATGGATGACGTTTCCGGTGCGCAATGGGTAGAACTTTCAGCTAGTGGATATGTCGGCCCGACTGGTCCTACCGGAGCGCAGGGCAGCACGGGACCAACCGGACCAACGGGTGCCCAAGGCGACGTTGGGCCTACCGGCCCGACTGGCCCTACCGGCGCTCAAGGTAATATCGGATTAACCGGACCAACTGGACCTACAGGGGGTCAGGGCGACGTTGGCCCTACTGGACCTACAGGCGCAGACAGCACAGTTCCCGGTCCTACCGGACCTACTGGTCCTACAGGCGCTCAAGGTGATGTCGGTCCTATCGGACCAACTGGCCCTACAGGCGCTCAGGGAAATATTGGCCCGACCGGGCCTACCGGCCCCACAGGCGCAGATAGCACAGTTGCCGGACCTACCGGTCCTACCGGCGCTCAAGGTGATGTTGGGCCAACCGGCCCGACTGGACCTACAGGCGCTCAAGGCGACGTTGGTTTGACCGGACCTACTGGACCTACCGGACCTACGGGTTCCACGGGAACAGCTGGCCCAACTGGTGCTACCGGGACGGCTGCTCCAAAAGCCATTTGCATCCCGGCTCCCGAAACAAATGATTCATACACTTTGTTTTTCACAGATACGTCAATCACTCTGACACAAATAATGACATTGGTTCAGGGGACATCTACGCCATCTGTGACCGCAACATTTTATTACGGTTCAAATAGATCGTCTGGAACTATAATTCAGTCCGGTATCGTTACCACAAGCACAACGACTGGTAATTCGCAGACATCGTTTTCAAGCGGAACGATTGGTGCCAATTCTTTTGTCTGGGTAACTCTAACTGCTGTCAGCGGAGTGGTGACGGAATATAACGCGACACTGGAGTTCTGACATGATTGAGACCATGGACCCAACGACATGGATCACAGATCAAGGTGATGGGTTCATCTGTTATCAAAATACAGACGGGAAAAGCTGGGTTATCACTGGGTATTGCAATAGGTGCGGCGCTTGTGAGCCATTTTCTTTGCCTCCAGGACAAACCGCAGAATATTTAAATTATGTTGAGCAAAATGGAGTTATAACGACATACACTCGTCACGTTGAATGGTATGGAACTCCGGGGACACCTGATGCGTGTTCGGAAGTAAATTATCAAGGCCGAAAAGACATTCCTATAACCCCTGAATTAGTCAATGAAACGGAAGGGTGTGTTTTAAGCGGGGCTTGGGACTGATGCCGACGAGATTTTATCTCGATATATCTAATACGAATGCGTCTGGTCCGGGCGCATCTAAGTCTACAACTTTGCCTAATGGCACAAACAACACAAACACGCCTTCTGGGCTTTATGATGATGGACTATTAAACCCAAATACCGGGTTTACAGGGTCTGGTCCGATTGTATTTGCGTCTTTGGCTCAAACTGCTCGTCAAAGCGGGCGGTATGCTATTATGGCCACTTCTGATTTAGCAGCGCAAACAATCTCCGCTGGAACATGGACATTCAATTGTTATACAGCAGAGAGTAGTAACCAAGCGAACTCTTATTTTGCGCTTTGTGTTTATGTTTGGAGACCATCAACCAGTTCGGTTGTTGGTTTTGTGTATGACAGCAATGCTCAACTTGGCTCAGAATGGAGTATTTCGGGCGGGTTTGTAAATTTCACATTTTCCGGAAATTCTGTTACGGCGCAGGCAAATGACGTTCTTGTTTTGGAAGTTTGGTATACTTCTGCTCAAGCAAAATCATCAAGCTATAATTTGACCGCGTATTTTGATGATCAAGAATACATAGACGCACCACAGAGCATTCTTCTTTTTCGACGCAAACGCGCTATAGTGATCTCGTAGGAGACAGAAGTGGCTATAAACTTTCCATCATCCCCCAGCGTCAACGACACCTACACTTTTGGTGGCCGAACATGGCTGTGGAACGGCGAGGGCTGGGAGGCTATCACCACGACCTACGGGCCGACAGGTCCGACTGGGCCGACTGGTGCAAATGGTGTAGATGGCCCTACAGGACCAACAGGCGCAAATGGTGTAGATGGCCCTACAGGACCAACAGGAGTTGCTGGACCTACGGGGCCAACAGGCGCAAATGGTGTAGATGGCCCTACAGGACCAACAGGCGCAAATGGTGTAGACGGCCCGACTGGACCGACAGGAGTTGCTGGCCCCACGGGGCCGACAGGCGCACAGGGTAACACAGGGCCGACAGGGCCAACGGGTGCCGATTCAACAGTTGCCGGGCCAACAGGCCCGACTGGGCCGACTGGTGCGACAGGGCCGACAGGCTCAATTTATCCAACTGGTGGCTCACCTGACCGCATCTTTTACGAAAATCAACAAACCGTAACGGTTAACTATACGATCAGCACGAACTATAATGCCATGTCGGCTGGTCCGATAGCGATTGATCCGGGCGTCACGGTTACGGTTCCATCTGGCAGCACATGGACGGTGGTATAATGACACTCAAACTCAACTCCAGCAGCGGCGGTTCTGTCAGTCTTAACGCGCCAAGCACCGTGTCCGATTACACACTGACGCTTCCTACCCAGACGGGGACCGTCGCGACAACCGGCGATATTCGTGCGATTGATGTCCAAACATTCACTTCATCCGGTACATGGAGCAAGCCTTCCGGCTACGCTGCTGGCTCTCGTGTTCTAGTGCAGGCGTGGGGCGCGGGCGGGTCTGGTGGAAGAATTACAACTGCTGCTAACACGGGCGGCGGCGGCGGCGGTGGATACGCTGAAGCGTGGTTCACTTTGTCTCAGCTTGGCGCTACCGAAACAATCACCATTGGCGCAGGTGGTGCTTCTCGCACAGGCAGCAACCAAGCCGGAGCAGTTGGTGGAACAACGACTGTAGGCTCTCTTGTTTCAGCTTATGGCGGTGGCGGTGGCGGATTTAGTTCAGGCGCTGCGAATGTCAATGGCGGTGGTGGTGGCGGAATGCTATCTGCTGGGAACGACGGTGGATCGTCCAGCACCAGTTTTAGCTTAACCTCCGGAGGATACCCCGGTCTTCCGTTGTTTCAGGGCGTTAATATAAAATCAAACACTAACCCTTCAGAAGCTGTGGCAATACCTCAAGGGGCCGGAGCTGGAAATTATTACGTTTATACTGGCCCATCCGGGTGCTGCACTATCTCGTTTTACGCCTTTTCTGCCGCAGTTGACGCATTCATGACTGGTGGAGGCGGGGGGGCTTCGGGTGCGACTACTGGCGGTAAATCTGTTTGGGGCGGTGGCGGCGGCGGTGGCGGCGCAACGTCTGGAGCCAATGGCGGCATATCACTGTATGGCGGAAACGGCGGTGCTGCTGGAACAACCGGAACGGCGGGCGCTCAACCCGGCGGCGGAGGCGGAGGTGGAACATCTACATCTGGTGCAGGCGGTGACGGTCAGGTCATCATAACCGTGTTCCCAGCATGAGGGTAAGATAATGTCTACAA
>Ga0224501_10001729_pt1 | contig 16978 bp, 15 predicted proteins | sample SF_Oct11_sed_USG_4_FD_169105 | JGI IMG/M metagenome (GOLD analysis project Ga0224501, IMG submission 169105) | Sediment microbial communities from San Francisco Bay, California, United States - SF_Oct11_sed_USGS_8_1 | ecosystem: Environmental > Aquatic > Marine > Sediment | place: USA... | reverse complement strand
AAACTTACCTCTGGCCGTGGGCCCACAGGTATGGCTGCTGCAGCAAGTTATATAGCTTCGATGTTGACGGGTGAAAAAAGAACGCAGAGGGAAGTAGCTGAGGTAGCACAAGTAACCGAGGTTACCATTCGAAATCGTTACAAAGAGCTGGTTGAACGGTTGATGTTCCAGATGGCTCTTTAACACCTTCTCGCGCGCACGTATTTCAGAGTTCTGAGCAGTTTTTGCATGCATGCAACAGTGAATCTCCATTCATTCAACTAGGATTTTGTTGTTCATTCCTGTTGTTTAATTACACTGGATAAAAAGAAAATTCTTGTTCCTTCTAGCGCGCGCGAAGACTTACAGCATCATTATAAAACAAAGAAGTTTGAAGACATTTATATTTACGTCAGTACTGTACCTTTCGCAGATCATTTAAGAGTCATGTCGTTATTTCAAGATGGATACCTCGCATTTTTAACCTCCATAATCAATGATGCAAGTTTTGTCTCAGGCGATTTTGATCTAGCTCATTGGATATTCGGTTATGATAGAAAAAGCAACCTACAAGTAGTACATTTAACCTTTCTACCCCCATCAGAGCTAGCGGGTATAGTTACATTAGCCCATGATCTTATGACAGCTGAAGAGAAAATGATGTCAGGGCTCCCGCGCGCGCTGAATGTCGAAAGGATGGAAAAAAGCAAAGATGTTAAGGGTCTGATAAAGGCTTTGAGGCATAAAGACAATGATGTTCGAACAGCAGCAGCAGTGGCTCTTGTTAGGATAGAAGAACCAGCAGTAGATCCACTCATTCAAGCCCTAAAGGATGAAAACAGGAAAGTTCGAGCGACAGTAGTATGGGCTCTTAGGGAGATAGAAGAGCCAGCGGTAGATCCACTCACTCAGGCTCTGAAGCATACAGATAGTGTAGTTCGATTGTCGGCGGCAGTGGCTCTTGACGAACCAAGTTGGAAGCCTGGGGATGACACAGCGCGCGCCGTGCAGAGCGATAACTTAAAATAAAAATTTTATGGAACAGAATTCTATCTCTTCTCTTCTTTTTCGGTCGTTTTTGAAAAGTGATCGGCTAACATTCTCAGGGTTAAGGGTAGATAGCGGTTTTCGTCGTGCAGACTTATCAAGAAACTGTCGGTGTCATATTGCACGAAGGGATACTGTTTGAGCCTGTCCCTAAGCTTGTTGAAACATTCATAGGTTTTGTGCAGTGAGATTACCACTCCGTCATATTTCATGCCTTTACCTCTCTCGAGCATGACAAGGTCCATGGGAGTGTCCCTTATTCTTTTACGAATGGCGTTACGTGTTTTCTCGATTGCTTCCTTGGTAAAACCTAATTCAGTCTTGACAAAAGTCAGAGCCATTATTTGATACCCGAGTTTGGCGAAGTCAGGAATCATCGTGTATTCCTTGATGTATCCTTCCCTCTCCAGTTTCGTTCTCGCCCTGGTAACCGTAGGTTGAGAACTTCCAATCACCTTCGCCAATTCCCTGTCGCTCTTCCTGGAGTTCTTCATCAACTCAGAAAGCAGCTTCCACTCAATCTCTCTCATGGCTTATTCCTTCTCTTGCTTTTCTGGTTGTCCTAATAGCGTATGAGCACGCTCCATATAATACTTCCGTGGCGATGATTTCTAAGTCGCCGAAAGTGAGCAGGGTGAAGGCCTAACGCACGCAAAAACTCACATTTCGCGCACAGTCACGCTGGATCAAAAGGTTTTTATAGTCTGCTGTACGGATGCTACGGAAGGCTCAAATCCCAGCTAAATATGAAGTGAGAAAAGTTCTGGTTCTAGGGTCAGGAGCCATAAAGATCGGAGAAGCAGGCGAGTTTGATTATTCTGGTTCTCAAGCCCTGAAGGCGCTGAGAGAAGAAGGAATAGAAACCGTTCTAGTCAACCCGAACATAGCGACTATCCAGACAGATAAGGGATTCTCTCACAGAGTCTATCTGCTGCCTGTCAATGCGGACTTCGTTGAGAAGGTCATTGAAAAAGAAAGACCAGACGCGATTCTGCTTGGATTTGGTGGACAAACTGCCTTGAACTGTGGGGCAGAGCTTGCTACGAGAGGCGTTCTTGACAAGTATGGTGTGGCTGTTCTGGGAACGTCGGTCAACGACACACACAAGACAGAGGACAGAGAACTCTTCAGGAAAACTATGGAAGATGCCAACGTGAAAATCTGCAAAAGCAAGGCTGCATCATCTGCAAAAGAGGCTTTAGAGATCGCACAGACCCTAGGATATCCCGTTATAGCAAGACCAGGTTACACTCTCGGGGGCTTGGGAAGCGGGATCGCAAGAAACGAGGAAGAGCTGAAGAGAATCGCGAAAAAAGGACTGGCACAGAGCAGAATACGCCAAGTGCTCATAGAAGAATGTGTCGTCGGATGGAGAGAGATCGAGTATGAGGTCCTTAGAGACGGTTCGGACAACTGCCTCATCGTGTGCGACATGGAGAACTTCGACCCGATGGGAGTTCACACGGGAGACAGCATCGTTGTCGCTCCCGCTCAGACACTATCGAAATCTGAATCCCGAAGACTCAGAGAAATCGCAGTCAGGGTTGTGAAAGCCGTCAACGTTGTTGGAGAATGCAACATTCAATTTGCTCTGAACAAGGACGGAGACTACAGGGTCATCGAGGTCAACTCAAGAATGTCCCGGTCTTCTGCGTTGGCTTCAAAGGCTACAGGCTATCCTCTGGCATATGTAGCAGCCGAAATTTCGATTGGATATGACTTGCCAAGTCTGCAGAAGAAGATTCCTAGAGTCTTTGCTGAGCCTTCGTTGGATCACATTGTCGTCAAGATGCCGAGGTGGGACCTGCAGAAGTTTAGGAGAGTAGATCGGAAGATTGGGACTCAGATGAAGTCTGTTGGAGAAGTCATGGGAATCGGGAGGACGTTTGAAGAGGCGATCCAGAAGGCAGTTCGGATGTTAGACATAGGCAAGACGGGTCTAGAAGCAGATCACGGCTTGGAGGAGAGAGAACTCGTCAAGGCTCTGAAGAACCCAACAGACAAGAGGCTGTTTCACATCGCTCTAGCCTTCAAAGAAGGTTTCAGTTTGAAAGAGATAAAGGAACTGACCAAGATAAACTCCTTCTTCCTCGAAAGAGTGAAAAAAATCGTCGAATTTGAAGAATCTTTACGAAGCCGAGGTCTGTCAAGAGAGAATCTTCTCACGGCAAAGCAATTTGGGTTTTCTGACAAGCAGATCGCAAGAATCAAAGCTAGAAGTGAAGACGAAATCAGAAAACTGAGAAAAAGGTTTAAAATACTGCCAAAAGTAAGAAAAATAGATGCTCTGGCCAAGGGTTTTTCTGCCAACTACTTGTACTTGACCTATAACTCTGACGAAGAAGACGAGTTCTTCGACAGAAAGAAGAAGATCATAGTCCTTGGATCTGGACCTTACAGGATCGGTTCTTCCGTTGAATTTGATTGGAGTGCGGTCAACACTGTTCTCACCTTGAAGAGGAACCAGTACAAAGCCCTGATGATAAATTGCAATCCGGAAACGGTTTCAACAGACTATGACGTTGCTGACAAGCTGTACTTCGAAGAACTGACCTGCGAGAGAATCATAGACATATACGAAAAAGAACAACCGCTGGGAGTCATCGTTTCGGTTGGAGGACAGACTCCAAACGACCTCGCCCTAAGCCTCCACAACTATGGAGTAAGAATTCTTGGAACCGATCCCAGGCAAATTGACACGGCAGAAGACAGGGCCAAGTTCAGTGAACTCCTAGACCGGCTGGGAATAAGCCAGCCCAGATGGGACGCATTCACCGAGATAAACGACGCTAAAGAGTTCTGCCGTAGAACCGGATACCCCGTTCTTGTAAGACCGAGTTATGTGCTCTCGGGATCTGCGATGAGAGTAGCTAATAACGAAGACGAGCTAGAGGACTATCTTAAATTGGCCAGCAAAGCCTCAAAAACCCAGTCTGTCGTGATATCGAAGTTCATCCCAAACGCCAAGGAAATCGACGTGGATGGAGTATCTGACTCACAGACCGTTCTGATCGGAGCTGTAATAGAACACATAGAGAACGCGGGTATTCACTCAGGTGATGCGACAATGGTTATTCCGCCCATAACTCTTTCAGAAAAGACGGTCAACAAAATAAAGGAAAACTCCATTAGGCTAGCTAGAGCGCTGCACATCAAGGGTCCTTTTAACATCCAGTACGTTCTGAAAGGAGATGACCTGTATGTTATAGAGTGCAACCTACGAGCTTCCAGAAGCACACCTTTCGTGAGCAAGACGAGAAACATCAACCTGATCGAACTTGCCACCGAAGTTATGCTTGGAAAAACTCTCGAAAACGCAGAAATCCCCACGATCAACCATTTCGGGGTCAAAGTTCCACAATTTCCATTTATGAAACTGGAAGGGGCAGATCCAATACTCGGCGTCGAGATGGTTTCAACCGGCGAAGTGGCATGCTTGGATGACAGCTTCTCAGATGCCTTGCTAAAATCATTGATCGCCTCTCAACTGAAGATACCTTCGGAGAGTTCTTCGGTTCTGATCAGCGTCTGTGACAAGTTTAAACCGAGAATCCTAGAAATAGCGAGGAGACTGCAACAAATAGGCTTCAGAATATATGCAACCCCTGGAACATCTGAGTTTCTGCTGGAGAACGGAATTGCGGCAAGAACCCTAAAGTATGAAGACAAGGTGCTGAATATCTCAGACTACTTGGTCAACCGGAAAATAGACTTGGTCATCACTACTCCTGTTGAAGGTGACTACACCGAAAGAGAATGCAACTACTGCATCAGCAGAGAGGCAATCGACTTCAATATCCCCACGATACTGAATATTGAACTGGCTGAAGCCCTCACAGAAGCGATTGAACAAAGGAGAAAAGGAACCTTCCAGATGAAATCGTGGAATGAGTATTTTACCTAGAAAGGTAACTTGTCTAATGACCCTAGCTAAGGAACGGCCTGGTCTTTGTTGGATAAACCCCAGCGCATGCTGAGAACCTCTTGGCAATCATTTGATGTGGATTTGTGTCTTACGAGACCGCCAAAATGTTTATATTTACAGGGGAAGCCTATAGTCGAAGGCGAAATCTGATGGGTTTGAGGAATATCCCGAGCTTCTTTTTCAAACGCGTTAGAGAGATGTATCGCCACAAGTAATTGGGCTGGAAACGCTCGTTCGCACGCGTCTGCTCGTTTCCTTCCGTTTTAGGTGGTTAAAATGGGTAAAGAGAATTGTCTGTTGCTCGTGCACATGTCTGACATCCACTGTGGTCCCAGATTCGAAAGGGATATTCTACTTCAGGCAATCGACGAGATAAGTGATCTTGGACCGGATGTGATAGTTATCACAGGCGACCTGACGGAGAACGGTCTATTCAACGAGTTTCAAGAGGCAAAACGCTATATTCAATTGCTGAAATGCAAGCATCTACTGATAGGAAGCGGGAATCACGACTCCAGAACCACGGGTTACCGGTTGTTCCCAAGTTTCTTCGGAGAACCTTCTTCAGCTAGAGAATTTGAAGATGTCGTTCTCATCGGCTTGAACTCTTCTCGACCAGATCAAGACGGCGGCGAAGTCGGTTATCGCCAAAGACTTTGGATGAAAGAGTGTTTAGACAAATATGCAGATAGAACCAAGATTGTAACTTTACATCATCACCTCCTGCCTGTTCCTGATACAGGAATGGAGAAAAACATTATCTCAGACGCCGGCGACGTTCTTTGGAGTCTGATTTCACATGGTGCCGACCTAGTGTTATGCGGTCACCGTCACCGCCCGTGGGTGTGGAACATGGGCAAGATGAACATATTCTATGCTGGTACGGTATCAACCAACAGACTAAGAGGATTCTATCAAAACTCGTACAACATAATCGAAATCAAAAACAGCGGTATCCAAGCTAGCTTGAAAATAGTTGGAGGAAAAGAGTTTACTCTGAATCCGAAAACCATCAAAACACTGAAAATCGCTGAGCAGCCAGTGACAGAGTGCATACTTTAGAGCTGGAATGAACGAGCACGCGAAAATTAACACAATTTCCCTCTAACCTCCCGATCTTACACGTGATATTCATGTAATTGGCGCGCGGGTAGGCTTGATTCTGTCGGTCAAAACGATTATAACGGTATCATGGAATCATAAAGGGCTAACTGAGATGTAAAGGGTGACGTAAGTGATTGTGGAAAATATTCTTGACCTTATTGGAAACACGCCGATGGTGCGCGCGCGCGTGGCTGGAATAGGCACAAGCGGCACACTGATGGGAGTCTCCAAAAGACTGAGAGAATACAATCCTGACATTCAAGTAGTCGCTGTCCAACCTGAACCTGGCACAGCGATTCAGGGCTTGAAGAACCTGCAGACACAGTATGTTCCAGCAATTTGGCGACGTGAATCTGTAGATGAGGTCTATACGGCTTCTCTTACGGACGCCGAGGAGTCAGCAAGGCTCTTGGCTCTTCAAGAAGGTATATTCGTTGGACCCAGCTCCGGCGCAATTTTTCATGTCTCAAGAAAAAAGGCAGAGGAAGTCCAGAGAGGCGTAATGGTGATTATGGCTCCACATGGAGGAGAAAAATATCTCAGTACAACTCTATGCGATCCTGCTCTGTGCGTTGAAGCTGTCAGAAAATATGGAATTCGATGTTCCTATAAAGACGGAAAACCTGTAACAAGGGCACCCGAGAGAACAAGCAATAGACAAACGTAACATAAGGTCTCTAAATTCGCATCGCGTGCGCGCTCGACAAAAGTTATCACAAGATGGGGCTAGGCTTTTGATTAAGTTTGTCACAAGCCCTAAGGAGAAGCAATTCCCGGGACTTTTGGAAACGGCACTGCTTCCCAAATGGTTTTCAAGCCGCAGATCCATCTTGTCAATCTTTCAACACCAATCCCAAACCCAACAGAATGAGGAACGCCTTCCTTAAGCATCTGCAAATACCAACCATACTCTTCCGGATCAACGCCTGTCAGTTTCATTCTCTTCAACACCCCTTCGTAGGTGTGTTCTCTCTCTCCTCCAGATATGGCTTCGCCATAACCCTCAGGATAGAGCATATCAAAGTCCCTCAGTATCCCAGGCCTGTTAGGATCTTCCCTGTCATAGAAGCCTCTGGACACCAGTGGATAGTCGTAGACAAAGAAAGGGGCCTCATGCATGGCGGACAGAGCTGCTTCTGCATCCCAAGGAATTTCCTCCACATAACTGACCATGTATCCGTTCGATCTTAACAACTCAACAGCTTGCTTGTGGGTCAGTCTTTTGAAAGAACCATACACTTCTGTAAGCTCCCTTCCTAACCCTTTCAGCTCTCCGCCACATTTTTCTTTCACATCTCTCACCACCGATATTAAGAGTCCTTCCGCCAAGTTCATAGCATCGTCGTAACTCGCATACGCCATCTCAAGGTCGATCTGTCTGAACTCCGCCAGATGTCTAGCGGTTTTTGCGCTTTCAAGGGGCTCTAAACGAATGTTCGGCGACAAAGCGAATATCTTTTCGAACGATGAAATCATCATCTGCTTGTAAAGGATCATGCTGCTCATTATTTTGAATGGTGCACCGTAGTATTGAATGGAAACTTGTTTTGCCCCCCTTATTCCGGGATCAGTTGCTGGACCAATGATGGGTGCTAGTATCTCTATGAAACGCTCTTTTCTTAAGAAGTCTCTCAAGGAAGTGAGGATCTGGTCCTGAACTTTTAGAACCAGTTTCATCCTATGGTGTCTTACAGCACGGTATCTCAGCCTAACGGATTCCAGTGAACTCAAATCTTGCGTTTTCATAAAAGATACTAATGCCGCGTCACCTTGATAAGATTATTGCGAAAAATAGTGTAAAAAACACGAAATAGCATAAGATTTTTATTTTTATATTGTAAAAATTATAGCATGGAACCGCTAGACGAAAAAGATGTAAAAATACTGAAGCTATTGCAAAAAAACTGCAAGATGACAGCTAAGGAAATAACCAAAAAAATCGGTAGCCCCATAACCACGGTTTACGCGAAGATAAAAAGAATGGAACAACTCGGAATAATAAAGCAGTACAAGGCTATCTTAGATTCAAAGAAACTCGACAAAGGAACAACAGCTTTCATTCTAGCCTCATTTGCCTATCGACCTGGAGGCAGAGAAAAACCATTATCGCAGAGAGACGTAGCAAGACAGATCGCCGCACTACCAGAAGTACAAGAAGTACATATAATCACCGGAGGCTGGGACATTCTGATCAAAGTCAGGGCTGACCACGTTGACACTTTAGGAAAACTTGTGATGGACAAATTGCGGATGGTTGAGGGTGTAGAAAACACGTTGAGTTGCATAGTGTACGAAACAGTGAAAGAAACTACAGATATACTCACCTGAAAATCCTAGTCGCGTCCGCATGTGCACCTTCAGTGGTTAAAGTCTTAGAGGTTTGAGAAAAATAGTGAATGTTGCAACCTCTAAAACTAATCCGCGCGCGCTCGTTTTTTGTCATCGTGGAACGACCCAAACCTCTGGCTCTTCGACCATTTCAACTGTAGAGTATAATGCGAGACAGACGGACCAGAAGACGTCGTCGTGTGTTCCGCTTGGATGGTTGAGGGCTATGCTGCCGTCTTTCCGCAATTCAAACCTTTCCACGTTAAGCTCTGTTACAAATTCGCTATGATAGGGACGTTCCCAGGTGAAGTAGGGATACCAGAACTGATTGTTGATCATGCGTTGTTTCAGAAGAGTAGCCATCTCCTGCTTCCGCGGCAACGTAAAGTGAACACCTTCAACATTGTCGATTTCACTGTTCTTCATGTCCTCAACAACATAATCCTGGTTAGTGCTGTCCACGCGAATCTTGCAGAAGCCATCCCAACGGTCCTGCAACGTTTTCACATAGCCGATAACACTGGCGTAGCTCGTGCCTAAACCGAAAATTTTGACATGACGCAGAAAGAAACGACGTCTAACCTCTTCAATCACGACGAGGACGCTATAGTCTTTCACACGGCCCAGGTCCAGTCCCGCATAAAGATTGCCCTTATAGTATCGCTCAAAATCCCACAGCTCCAATTCTTCGCCTAGCGTCTTCTCAGTTGCAATACATTTAGTTATAAGCGATTGGCTTAACCATGTTGTCTCATCTTCGGCCCATTCAGCCTCGATCTCACGCTTCCAACGCCAAGGATCCTCACCAAACTGTTTCCTGATCTTTTCCAGAATATTTTTCTTCAAGGGTCCCCTAGGCTCTTGGGCTTGCTGCCAGGTGACATGGCTTCTTGAGAAGTCGCTGAAGTCTTCATGGTTAAAAATCTTGTAGAAGATGCTGTCAGTGTTCCAGGGCGTGCTGCTGCAAACAAATTTGCCGTTTGTCGTGCCAAGCGTGAAAAGAATCGCGTCATACATCTCCTCATCGTTAGGCATGAAATTCATCTCGTCCGCGTAGACAATGTCAAGAGTAGGCCCGCGAATAGTATCTGGGCTATTCGGAAATGCCTCTATTATAGAACCGTTTGTGAATCTGATGAGCGTGCGCAGAGGCCTAAAATACATACCTGGAGGCAGACGCTTCAAAAAATACGCTATGCGGCGGATAATGAATTTAGCTTGTCTAAGGCTTGGGGCAACAACCGCGATGTTACTGTCGGCATGTGTCACGGCATACCACAAGAGCAAAGCTGCGACAGTCCAGCTTTTGCCGCTCTGCCTGCACCAACGGGCAGCAATAAACTGATGTTCATCTTCAGACACAAACCATTCAATAAGCTGCTTCTGATATTCTGTAGGTTCAAACCTCACGATCTGACGAAGAAACTCAAAGGGGTTCTTACTAAGCTCACACATTCTTTCCATTTCTTCAGCTTCAACAACGTTCACACTCCTTTGCAGCCTATACCACCTAGGCAGTAATTCACCTGGACGAAAGGTTCTAGGCTTTTTCTCCGGCCAGCCGGACATATTTCGCCTCCAACTCCACAAGCCTTTTCTCGATCTCTCGATAGCGCATGTAACTCGCAAGCATACTCTCGTAAGTCCTAATCGTGGAAACCATAGCCTGAAGCCTCTGAACTTCTGACGTTTCCAATCCAGGTTGATCAAGGACTTTCAACACCCTAGCCAAAACCTTCAAAGCCTCTTCAACACTCGGCAACTCTTCAGGAAGATCATTTGTTGTTGTAGGCCCCCTCCCCCTCTCAACAACAACACTTAAGCCCAAACGCCTAGCTTTCATTCTCACCGCTTCAACGCTGCGTTTGAGTTCAGTAGCTATGACTTGCCAAGATTGTTTTTCTTTAACAAGTTTGCTAAGCTTCTCAAGATCATCCTTTTTCCATATAGGCATGTTATCCACTCAACACTCCTGTAATCGTGCCGACTAGGCTTGAAATGCTATTAAATAAATCAGTGTTCCAGGTGTCCAAGCAACTCAACACAGGCACCTCTAGACAGAACCGAAATCAACAATAAATCAATAAAAACCCACTGTCAAAACGACACTATCAAACCGCGGAGAGATAAGTTAAAGTAAAATCCAAAATTACACAACTCAACATTGAAAATCATGCACTGAGGCTTAGCACATCTAGAGAAATCATTGTTCCTAGTTCTATTCCTTCCCAAACTGTTCTCTGAGAAGTTCTTCAAGACTCAAAACGGGCTTGTCTGGAGCAGGCTCAACCTCTGCCGGAATCCCCTTCAAACAAGGCATGCCAACACCATGAGTCTCCGGATCAACCAAAACGTTCACCCACGGACCATACGGAACAAAAACCACTCCAGGATGCGGACCTCTCAGAGACTTTACGGCCTTAACAACAACCGAACCGTAACCAGTTGAAACAAGAACGTTAGTCTTATCCTTTACTCCGAGCCTCTTCACGTCTTCAGGATCCAAGTAACAGACCGAAACACTCTCCACGTATTCTTCAGAGAACTTTCCACGTTCTTTTGCCACTCCCTGCTCAATCGTTCGCCCAGTAAGCAATGTTACCCTCAGTTTCGAGCTCCCACCCATCCGTTAACCCCGCATTAACTTGTTAAACACCTTGTTCACATCAAATCTCACAAGTGTTATGGAACTCAACATTAATGATTCAACCTAATTAACTCTTATCCAATATAAACTGCCTGATCAATTTCGCGCGCGCTAAAAACCTTTGGCTTAACCTATTGACCTGAGATCCTTGAGCTGTTCGATCAGTTTAAATCTCGCCATATAGAGGGCTCGCCTTATCACGACATAATGCTCTTTGAACCATAGAATACAGCCTAGATGTAAGAGAAAGCGCGCACACTAATTGTCCGACAACTGCACAGCGAATGGTAAACTTTATGTTCATCCACGATGAATACTCTGTATGGCGATACTATGATTAATCGAGAATTGACAAATATAGGAGAACAAATACCTGTTGGGAGTTTTCACGTAAGTGAATCGAACGTGCGAGCTGGACGACCTTTTGGAGAAAGCTTAGAAGACAGGGCTCTGACCGATCAGTTAAAGCGGGGCAAGATCATAGGGCCTTTCAAAGCTAGACCAGAAAAGGATGGTTACGGAGTTGTTGTAGGCAGAAGACGTTTTTTGGCGAAGAAGGAGGCTGGTGCAAAGTTTTTTGTAGTGGGCACTGACTGCTTGATCGAAGAGATGACCGATGAAGAGGCAAGAGAGGCCTCTCTAATTGAAAATCTAAGCATATTAAGAAAGGACATGGACCCTATCACAAGGGCGGAACGGCTGAACGAGATCGTCTCCTTCTCGCCTGCAGGGTTAAGGGCAACAGCCAGAAGACTAGGCATACCCGCATCAACATTGAGCGAATGGCTCAAAGTGTTAGAGTTAAGCCCGAAAATGCAAGAAGCAGTGGCCAGAGGCCTACTTTGTTACACGGATGCTCTGAACCTCGCAAAAATGGAAATCGGACAATTAGAACAGGACGAACTGGCCGAAATACTAGAAAAGGAAGGAATCGAAGCCTTCAAAAAAGAGCTGGAAAGGCTCGGAAAGAAAAGACTGAAGAGGGGGGCACCAAAAGGAAAATACATAATCCTCAGAACAACCTTAGACAAGATGTATCCTCCAGACATGGAACTGTACGAAAAACTGAAAAGGCTGGCAGAAACCAAAAAAATGAAACTTGACGAATACTGCAAATATGTCTTAACCGAACACTCTAAAAGACCCATGACTCCGGTCAGTTAATACATGCTACTCGCGCGCGCTAGTTCCTTATCTTTGATTGATCTTGCAAATCTGATTCCATTTTCGCCAGATGTGACGTAAAGATACAATAACCGTTCTAGTGTCGCCTTTCTGTACTCTCTTTCCCAGCACGCGCCTGTTGCACTTGCCAGTCATTATGATTCCCGCAAAAATATGGTCGGAAACTCTTTAAAGTCCAAGACTATATTGCTGAGATGCTTCAAACACACTGGACTGATCATTAATGACAGAAAAGACAGTTATCCAAGTTGAGGGCTTGGTGAAACATTACGGCGAAGTCACAGCCCTTGACGGAGTTTCATTCAGTGTCAAGGAAGGTGAAATCTTCGGACTTTTGGGTCCTAACGGTGCTGGAAAAACAACTTTGATGGAGATACTATGCTGCTTAAGAAGGTTCGATGAAGGAAATGCAACCGTTCTCGCGTTTGACTTGATTAAGGATTCCCGGAAAGTTCGCGGTTCGATTGGATTCTGCCCTCAAGAAACTCTGCTTTACGACCTGTTAAGTGTGCGGGAAAATTTTGCTTTCGCCGCTTCCCTTTATTCGCTTGATTCCAAAAAGTTCAAGGAAAGAGTTGAGTTTTCTTCAAAATTCTTAGGTGTCGGAGAGTTTCTTAACAGGAAGGTCAAGGAACTATCAGGCGGAATGAAAAGGCGTGCAAACCTTGCAGTCTCCATTGTTCATGACCCGCCTGTAGTGATTTTAGACGAACCCACCGTCGGCTTCGACCCAAATGTCAAAAGAGAATTCTGGGAACTGATCCAAGATCTTAAAAACTATGAAAAGACCGTGCTCATTTCAACCCACGACATGTTTGAGGCTGACGAACTCTGCGACAGAGTTGCAATAATGGACAAAGGAAAGATCGTCGCCCTTGACAAGCCCGACATTTTGAAGGAGACATTGGGCGGAGAAACCTCAATACGCATAAAAACAAAGGAAGCTCCAAAAAAAGCGGTATCACTCCTTAAAGAGTACAAATGCATAATGAGAGATGATGAAATTCAAGTTTTTGTCAAGAACCCTTGGAGAATCGTACCGGAGGTCTCAAACAAGCTTATTTCACATGGTGTCTTAACCGAGAAGATAGAAGTTGTTGAACCAACTTTGGAAGATGTTTTCATAAAATTAACAGGAAGAAGACTAACGGAGGAGTAGAAATCAACCCAATAATAGGAATAGCCATAAAAGACATCAAGACGTTTTTCAGAGAAAAAGAAACAGTCTTCTGGACCATAGCATTCCCGGTGATAATACTCCTGCTTTTCACCGCGATTTTTGGAAGAGAAGTCCCCTTCACCGCAAACATAGGAATAGTAGACTCAGACAACACGCCATTAACCTCGAACATAATTTCAGCGTTCAACGACACCACAATCTTCAACGTGGAAATCTTCAAGAACAAAACCCAAGCCCTAGAAGCACTGAACGCAACCGACGTACGAGCCGTAATCACGATTCCCAAAAATTTCTCACTAAACCTAACAACCGGAAAAAACACGTACGCGCTGCTAGCAATCGACAAAACCGACCCACAAGTGACACAGACGGTCGAAGGCACAATCAAAACCCTCTTCTCAGAATTCTACAAAGAAATCGGAAACTACACAGAACCAATCTCAGTAATCGAAGAAACATCGCTGATGCGCGAAGAAATAGGCTACAAAGAACACATCGTTCCAGGCATGCTGTGTTACCCCTTTCTGTTCTCAAGCATGGTCGCAGCCACAGGCGCAATCGTATACGAAAAGCACAAAGGCACACTCAAAAAAATCAGAGCCTCACCAGTCCGCCCACTAAACGTGCTCTTCGGAAAAACACTAGCCGCTCTGTTTCAAACAGCCATATCAATCCTAATAATAGCAGTTCTCGCCGTGCTTGTACTCACACCAAAAGTAAACTGGAACGTCCCACTGATGATACCAATAATGTTTCTAGGCTCAATGAACGGCATAGCCGTAGGCCTACTAATATCATGCATCGGCAGATCCCCTCAAGCAGCATCAAGCGCAGCCACAACAATAGGCGTAGTACTCCAGTTCTTCATAGGCATGTACTTCCCACAAGAATTTCTCCCCACATACATTCAACAAATCGGCAACATTATACCAATGACCTACGCGGTCCAAGCCATAAGAAGCATAATGCTTCAAAACGCAGCGTTAACCGACATACTCCAGCCGATAGCAACACTTGTCGTTTCAGCACTCATCCTTTACGCGGTTGGGATTCTTCTATACAAGAGATGGGTTGAAAAAGAATAAAAGTCTTCAAACTATGGTCTATATCCGCCAAGAATAGTCAAGGCCAGAGCCGCCGCAATTATGTCTGCCGTTGTTCCAGGATTCAAAAGATTACCCGACTTTCTAAGTTTCAGGTCAAATTCGCGAAGCCTTTGCTTCCCCCTTGAAGTTTCAAGCCCGCCAAGCTCCAAAACTTCCTTCGCCTCGGAAGAAACTTCGCGTGCTTTTTCAATGCCAGTCTTTCTGGCTATGAAAGTATCTGGATATTCAGCTAGAGCCTTAAGGAACGTGTGAATTATTGCCACGTTCAAGTCTTTAGTTATCCTAATCTGCTCCATTAAACATGGATAAGCAACGTCGAAGGTTATTGGATAGTCGTTGACCCATTCATAACACACATTATCATAACTTGAAGCTATTCTGAAGACTTGATAGAGTGAAATATTCTTCTTAACTATTCTATTCACGGACTCTGGATCGTCAATGTCGAGTTCTGGAGCCTTACCGAGCCCGCTGGGGTTGGCGATTTTTATCGCTTCAAAAACCTTGACGGCATCTTCCGGTGTGGTTGATTCCACGACAAGTTTCAAATTTTTTCTTAGTTTCGGAATTTCGAAGATGTATCCTTCTTTTGTTGGGGTTACCCCTGCTGCGACTGCAATAGGTAAAAGCAAGATTATGGTACCAAGTAATGTATTACCACCTTGCTGCCAAGCATTAATATTCGCTACACAATCCTTTATGATCTGCCCAAGCCCGACATCGTTAATGTGAATTTCTCGCCGAGAAACCGCAAGCCCACGCTCCGCCGCCCATTCAAAAGAGGGCGCTGCAGCAACAGCGGAAGCAAGAAAATGCTGGTAACGCGTACCTTCGAAACCGACTATCAGATTTACATTACCAGGTTTATCGGCACTGACCTCAAAAAGGATAGCCATTTCTAAACAATTGGAAATGTGCTTCGCCTTCTCAAAATGATGTATTTGCAAGAGCTTTCACACGCATAGATGTTATCGTAGAAAGTTTTATTAATGTTGTGTAAAAAACTACACAGCAATGCAAAATATGACATTGAATGAGTTGATTAGCATTGGCTCAGAAATATGTTACTAATACAGTATTCATAGCCTTGGCCGGTGTGTGGACGGCTCTAATGCTGGCACTTTCGTTAGTACCAGCTTATCCCATTTGGGGAACTCCCGCAGTTATAACATTATCAGGCATCATATTCTCATCGTTGACTGCTCCATTGCTTGGCCCATTCTTGGGTACACTTTCAGGCTTTATTTTCGGATGGCTCGTTCCATACGTAAATCCAGCAACTAACATGGGATTACTCACTTTTCTAGGACCAACCTTGTCCGCTTTGATGGGTGGACTCGTACTATTCAACAGATGGAAAGAAGCAGCATTAGTCTTTGCGGCGCAAATTGCGATATGGTTTACCCACCCATTTGCACTGTATCAGGCAATGCCCATCATAACATGGCAATACATTCCCATTGTCGTATTTATCGTTGTACCTCCTGTCAGAAAGTGGATCATAGACGCCATAACCACCAGAAATAATCCAGCAAAATTGGCAATAGCCTTGTGGTGTCTTGCATGGACCGCACGAATAGGCGGAGAGGTTGCAGCCAGCAACAACAACGCTGTGTGGGTTTTAGGTTGGGGCATTTCGGAGATGTATCCATATTGGGCGCCAATGACAGTTTATTACGCAATCGCTGACTCTTTAAATAGTCTCGCTGGAGCAATCATCGGCACAGCAGTACTTCTGGCACTAAACAGAGCTAACATAAAAACACCTGCAATAGATTCTTTAGAATCTAAAGCAAAAGAAGGTAACTGATGAAAACAAGAGAAGGAGACATCCTCAGAGATTCAAACGGAATACTGTTCGACGTTAAGGGTTTAGTTCATCCTCCTAGCAAGGTTGTTGCTTTTCCCCGTTTCATTCCTGACTCTTGCGGCAACCGCAGAAGTCAAGGTATCACTTACAAAAAAGTATACAGCATTTCTGAACGTTTAAAGTTTCTTGAGCAAAATTCTCCGCATTACCTTGTTTATGACCGTGTCTTTGATGAAAAACTTTGCGAAGTGCCATTGGAAAACGTGAAACACTACCATAATCCTACAACCCGTCTAAGAGAACTCAGAAGAAGCAAAGAATTAGATGAGTTGGAAACAGACGCTCTGAAGTTCCTTGAAATTATGAAAGGTTACACAAACGTGCCGTGGAGCAAAATTGGGATATCAGGCTCGCTTCTTGTTAAATTACACACCCCCAGTTCTGACATTGACCCAATAACTTACAGAGCTGAGAATTGTCGAAAGGTCCATGAAGTATTGAAGACTTTAACTCAGAATTCAAAAAGTACGGTGAAACAATATTCCATAAAAGAATTGGAAGAGCTCTTTCAGTTCCGAGTTAAAGACACGCAAACATCCTTCGAAGATTTTGTTCGAACAGAATCGCGAAAGGTATTGCAAGGCAAATTCGAAAATAGAGACTATTT
>Ga0224501_10001728_pt1 | contig 16988 bp, 14 predicted proteins | sample SF_Oct11_sed_USG_4_FD_169105 | JGI IMG/M metagenome (GOLD analysis project Ga0224501, IMG submission 169105) | Sediment microbial communities from San Francisco Bay, California, United States - SF_Oct11_sed_USGS_8_1 | ecosystem: Environmental > Aquatic > Marine > Sediment | place: USA... | reverse complement strand
TGGTGATAAATAATGGTTTGGGTCTTTTGGGGATTTCCTCTCCCAAGAGTATGTGAACTAAAAGATAGCCTGTTAAAAATGGGGTCAGTTCTATTTTTGGCCCTATTATAACTCTATTTAACTATTTTAATGAATCAAAAATAGAGCTGACCCCATTTTTATTAGGTGAATATCGTGTATGTATATCTTGGAATGCTTGAGAGGTGAAGGATGAGAAGAAATTTTTTCCTTTTGTTACTGGGTGCTCTGTTCATTGGATTTGCTTTTTTGCTCGCGGCAAAATTACAGATGAAAAAGGAGGGGATTATGAAAATTAAATGGTTCGGGCATGCCTGCTTTTTGATAGAAGGAGAAGATGGAACAAAGGTAATTACCGATCCCTTTGATGAGTCTATAGGATACCCCATTCCTCAAGAGAAGCCAGATGTGGTTACTGTGAGTCATAGCCATTTTGACCATAATGCGGTGGACTTGCTTCAGGGTAACCCGGAGGTGGTGAAGGATGTGGGAGAGACAGAGGTTAAAGGGATAATCTTCAAGGGCATCAAAAGTTTCCACGATAAAAGCAAAGGCGCCCAACGAGGGACTAACACTATTTTCGTTTTTACTGTTGGTGGGGTGAGGTTCTGTCATCTGGGAGACCTGGGACACCTCTTGACTGGTGACCAACAGAAAGAGATAGGAGAAGTGGATGTTCTGTTTATTCCTGTGGGAGGCACTTTTACCATAGATGGCCGGGAGGCGCAAGAAGTTTCCCGGCAATTGAATCCCAGATTGATTATTCCTATGCATTATAGAACAGAAGCTTGCAATATTGGTATCGCTTCCAGTGATGAATTCCTGAAAGGGTTTGCAAAAGTAGAAAAAAAGGCCCAGTGGCAAGGAAATAAGGAATCCCTGCCTGCGGAACAGACAGTTTTGGTTCTGGAATATGCCAGGTAGATGGGCTTATTTCTTTTGATTAATTTGGCCTGTGGATAATATTCTTGACAGCCTATATAAAATATGGTATAAAAAACAAGTTAATCTCATAATAAGTATTAATTAGTCTGTGCCACTGCAGTCATCTATGCTATTTCGTAGTCTTACTCTGTATAGTATTCTGATGTATGGGCTGCGAAAGTTATTACGCCGAGCATGACAGTGGCGGGACAAGTGGAGAGGAGGTGAGTAAGGTTGAATCAAGTTCAGCTAATAGAGAAAGTGGCAAAAGCAGGGAAAATTAAGAAGGCGGCGGCGGGAAGGGCTGTAAAGGCTGTGGTATCGAACATAGTCGACTCTTTGAAATCCGAAGGCCGAGTAGTTATCGCTGGTTTGGGCACGTTCAAAGTGAAGGCGACCAAGCCGAGGACAGGGAGAAATCCGAAGACCGGGGAGAGTATCCAAATCGCTGCTGGCAAAAGAGTATTATTTAAACCCAGTCTCGGTTTGAAAAAAACACTGAAATCGTGAGGTTCAACCATCACTCTGTTTTTTAGCCCGTTAGAAAGTCTTGTCCTTTTATAGAGATGGTGAAGGAAGAAAGGTCTGCACAAAGAGGTATAACAAGATTCATAACGAGGCTTAGAGGTATGCGCCGTAATTTACGGCGGGAAGAGAGACATTGGTGGGGATGTCTGAAAACCGGGATAGACAAAGTTTATGATAGCGGTGTCCTTCTATGCGCTGTGCTGAAAAATTGAACAAATTGCCTCCATACCTTTTCGGTGCAATAAATGCACTCAAGGAGGAGGCTTATGCCAGGAAACAGGATGTTATAGACATGGGTATGGGTAATCCTGATATGGCTACTCCTTCCCATATCGTGGAGAGGCTTTGTGATACAATAAAAAACCATCCCCGCACTCATCGTTATCCACAAGCCAAGGGGATGCCTAAGTTTAGAAAAGCGGTTGCCGATTGGTATGGGAAAAAGTTCAAGGTCAAATTGGACCCGGAAAGCGAAGTTCTCGCTCTGATCGGTTCAAAAGAGGGAATTGGGCATATGTGTATGTCTTATCTTAACCCTGGTGACCTCGCCCTGGTGCCCAATCCGGCGTATCTCATACACCGCAACGGGGTGATTTTAGGAGGAGGGGAAGTCTATGATCTGCCCATTCTTCCTGAAAAAAATTATTTGCCAGAGCTGGAAAAGATTCCCACAAAAGTTGCCAAGCAGGCAAAGCTGATGTTTCTAAACTATCCCAATAACCCCACTACAGCGGTAGTGGAAGATATATCTTTTTTCAAAGAGGTGGTGGCTTTTGCCAAGAAGTACGATATAATTGTCTGCCACGACTTTGCCTACTCGGAGATAACATTTGACGGATTCAAGCCTCCCTCTTTCCTCGAGGTGCCGGGAGCAAAAGCCGTGGCAGTCGAGTTTCACTCCTTTTCTAAGACTTATAATATGGCTGGTTGGAGACTGGGATTCTGCGTGGGTAATAGGGAAATTTTGAGGCCTCTGGAAAGATTGAAGAGTTATCTCGATTTTGGAGTATTTACTGCCATTCAGCTGGCAGGCGTTCTGGCGTTGAGTGCTTCTCAGAAGTGCGTGCAGGATGCCGTGGCTGAATATGAAAGAAGGCGGGACAAGTTTGTAGATGGTCTTAATAGAATCGGCTGGAAGGTAGAAAAACCGAAAGCGACTATGTACATATGGGCCAAGCTTCCGGAAAAATTTGCCGGTATGTCATCCCTCCAGTTTGCGGAACTTTTAATAGAAAGAACAGGGATAGCGGTCGCTCCCGGGATTGCCTTTGGTAGTTATGGGGAAGGTTTTGTGCGTATGGCATTGGTTACACACTATAATAGATTTCACGATGCCTTATTGCGACTGAAGAAGTTCTTAAAGGAAGGGCCACCTCACAGGGGTGGTGCTCGAGCGAGGTCCAGATGAAGAGGAAAGTCAATTTGGGTCTTATAGGATTAGGTACGGTAGGTGCAGGTGTAATTGAACTTTTGCAAAGAAATAGTCTAATTATTAAACAGAAAGTGGGAACAGAAGTATCTGTAAAAGCTATCTGCGATAAAGACCCGGATCGGCTCAGGCTGGCGCAGCGGACGAAAATTAGAGATAGTATTGTAACCAAAGATTTTAGCCAAATCCTGAACAATCCAGAGATAGATATTATCGTGGAACTAATCGGAGGGTATGAGCCAGCGAGAAAGATAGTCCTTGCCGCCATAAGAAAGGGGAAACACGTGGTTACAGCTAACAAGGCGCTTCTGGCCAAGCACTGGGCAGAGGTATTTTCGGAAGCCCGAAAACATAAAGTGTTGGTCTATTTTGAAGCGAGCGTAGGTGCAGGGATTCCTGTAATTCAGGCATTGAACGAGGGGCTATCGGCTAATAAAATCAAGGTAATTCTGGGTATCCTTAACGGTACGACTAACTATGTTTTAACCAAGATGTACAAGGAGGAGCTTGACTTCGGGAGTGCTTTAGCTCAGGCAAAAAGAGCAGGTTTTGCGGAAGCGGATGCTTCTATTGACCTGGAGGGGATAGATACTGTGCACAAACTTGCTATTTTGGGGTCGATTGCTTTTGGCGCCCAGGTTAACTTGAAAGACGTATATTGTGAGGGAATCACGCAAATTACTCAGGAAGATATAAGATATGGTAAGAGTGAGTTTGGCTATATTCTTAAACTCCTGGCAATTCTGAAAGTGACCAATGGAGGAATAGATGTACGCGTGCATCCTACCTTCATTCCCCAGGAGCATCTTCTCACTTCCGTGAATGAAGAATATAATGCCGTCTATATTACTGGAGACGCTGTAGGGGAAACGATGTTTTACGGGAAAGGCGCCGGTAAGATGCCCGCCGCTTCTGCTGTGGTTAGCGACATTATTTATCTTTCCCGGAATGTTTACAACAACATAGCCGGCCGCGTGCCTTACGTGTTGTGTGACGCAAAGAAGAAGCTTAATATACTCGATATTAACAGGATGGAAACGAAGTATTATATAAGGTTTACCGTTGTCGACCTCCCGGGTGTTCTCTCCAAAATATCGGGCATCCTGGGAAAGAACGGAGTCTCCATTGCCTCTGTTTTCCAGAAGGGGAGCGCTTCCTTAAAAGAAGTTCCCATCATAATGGTAACTCACAAGGCAAGAGAAGGAGCTGTCAGGAAAGCTTTAAGAGAAATAGATCGCCTTAAGATTGTCAGGAAAAAGAGCAAATTTATTAGAATAGAAGAAGCATAAGCGGGCGCCATAAGTGTCGCCCCTAAAGGATTGTAGGGGTTTGCTTTATCGAACCCGGAATTGAATACCTTGAATGGGTTAATTTGAGTGGTATATCAGGGTGTAATTAGAAGATATAAAAATTATTTACCGGTTACCGAGAAGACTCCCATTGTAACTCTTCTGGAGGGGGATACGCCATTAATTGAAGCGGAAAACCTGAGAGTCAGTCTGGGAGTCGACTCCAAGATATATTTAAAATATGAGGGCCTGAATCCTACCGGCTCGTTTAAGGACCGGGGGATGACCGTGGCTGTATCCAAGGCTGTGGAAGAAGGAGCCAGTGCAGTTATCTGCGCCTCCACGGGAAATACTTCCGCTTCCGCAGCAGCTTACGCAGCCAAAGCAAAGCTGAAATGCGTAGTTCTGATTCCTGAGGGAGCAGTGGCTTTAGGGAAGCTTTCCCAGGCACTGATACATGAGGCACAAGTCGTTGCAATTAAAGGTAACTTCGACGACGCTTTGAATTTGGCCAGAGAAATCAGCGCTAAGTATCCGGTTGTCCTGGTCAATTCAATTAATCCTAACAGGATTGAAGGTCAGAAAACAGCAGCTTTTGAAATTGTTGACTCGCTGGGAGATGCGCCTGATTATCACTTTATGCCCGTAGGTAATGCAGGTAATATCACTGCTTACTGGAAAGGTTACAAGGAATACAGAAATATTTTTGGGGATAAGCGCAAACTGAAATTGCCCCGGATGATGGGATTTCAGGCCGCAGGAGCAGCGCCGATTGTGCGCGGGCATCCTATAAAAAAGCCAAGAACTATTGCCACAGCAATTAGAATCGGGAATCCTGCTTCCTGGAAGAAAGCAGAAGAGGCTCGCGACGAATCTAAAGGCGTGATTGATACTGTAACTGATAAAGAGATTGTTGAAGCATATAAAATGTTAAGTTCTGTGGAAGGACTCTTTGTGGAACCTGCTTCTGCCGCCGGCGTGGCGGGGCTTGTAAAATACGTTCGCCAGGGATACTTTTCCCGACCTTCTACCATAGTCTGTATTCTGACAGGACATGGCCTTAAAGATCCTGATAGGGCGATTAAAGTTGCCCGCAAAGTAAAAGTAGTAAAAGCCGATTTAAAATCAGTAGTGAACCTGATGAGATTGTGAATACTGAAAAATATAAAGTCTCTCAGGGTTATTAACGAGAAAAACGTTTTCAAATAATTATTTGTGTTATATTCGAACAAAAAAGTTCCATTTTTTATATATAGACTTATCCTAATTTTCAAAGGAGACCATATTGCTTAACAAAAAAAAGATTGTATTCCTGGGCTTATTTGCATTAACATTTGCGATTTTGTCGGGCTGTGGCGGGATGGTTAAGACCACGCGGGTTGTGGATGGCAAAAAAGTTACGACTTATTCAGATCCAGAAACTGCGAAACGGGTGGAAGAAGAAGAGAAACAAAGAGCTGCCTATAGCGAGGAGCTAAGGAAAGCCGAGAAGAGAAAACCGACTGACCCAATCATCGTTGCCCTTTTCGAAACCGATGTCGCCAAGAAGCTCAAAGAGAATACCAAAGAGAGATTGTTCCCACAATTCCGAAAAGAGTTTGAGAACGATCCCATTATAAGGCTTGTCGACCAAAAGGTAGTGAATAAAGCGGCTAAACAAACGAGCCGGCAGCGTTCGATGTCCAAAGAGAAGCCAGAGGTTGCAGCAGATGTCTCGGTCTTTTCCTACGCTAATGTCAAGGAGACTGTTGGGTATAGCAAAAAAACAAAAAAGACAGGTAAGATGATAGCGCTTGTTTATACAGCCACGGTTGCATCCCACTATTTTTCTGAAGACAGCTGCCAAGTCGAAGAAACCGGTAATATTTTTAACAACGTGGAAGTCACCAAAAAGTTTGCCGATAAAATCAAAGATGCCATCAAGAATAAAATCGGCCCCAATATACCAAGCGCGGCTGCAAAACAAGAAATTGAAGAAAAACAGAAGAGCCAATTTTTAGATTGGCTCAAATCGCTTAAAAAGAAGGAATAAAAAAAATGGAGGATAATTGTGAAAGTATTAAAGTTTGTTTGTTGTCTGGTTGTGTTAGCCTTATTGTGGGCATGTGCGCCATCCCTAATAGTAATACCAACCGAGGAAGAGTTAGATGCTGTCCAGAGATTTAAGAAGACGGTAGCCATCATTGAGATTTCTGAAAAAGGTTCGCCTGTTAAGGGTATAAGCGAGTCAGCGTTTTCAGGGCTGGAGAATGTACTTGCCGGTCATTTCAATCTGGTTGAGCGGGAAAGAATATTGCAGGTCATGGCTGAAAGAAAATTCGCTGAGAGAGATGATGTGGAAAGATATACTGAATTAGGAAAGCTTTTAGGCGCTGATTATTTATTCTTTGGGAGAGCCATGGCCTTTTTTAATAAACCCGAAATAAAACATTCAATAAAGCATTACAAAAGTAAAGAGGAGGAGGATTACAAAAGAAAAGAGAAGGAGAAAGAGGAAGATTACAAAAGTAAAGAGAAGGAGCAGTATAAAAGCAAAAAGGAGGAGGAAAAGTTTAGTGGGTCCATATGGAGAGAGCTAAAGGGAATATGTGAATTGAATGTTAAAATCGTTGATGTAGGAAACGGCATTGTGCGTTATGCAGACAAGAAAGTGGGCGCAATGACAAGGAAAGAAGGAACCAGGTATTATGGGGATGAGGAAGAATTCTATAAAGCTTTAGATTATGCAACCAAGGCTGAAATTATTATCGAATTAGCAACTACCTTTAGAGGGCTTAAGAGGGAGAATTCTTTTATTCTTTCCCGAGCAATGGAACAGGCGACAGAAAAATTCAAGATTGATTTAAGAGATAAATTTCCTCAAACCGGCCAGATTTTACAGATCCTTTCAAAAAAAGATGTTGTTATTAACCTTGGTTCTGCATATGGCATTAAGCCTGGAGATAAACTAATAATATGGGAAGAATTAGCACCTATTACAGATCCCAAAACTGGCCTTGTAACAGTGCCTAAACAGAAAAAAGCCATTTTAAAGGTAAAAAAGGTTACATCTGGACTTTCCTGTATAGCTCGCGGCAAACGAAAATATATCAGGATGATAAAAGTTGGAGATGTGGTTTCCACGCATTAAGTCAAATCATATTTGCTGACTTAAGATCTTTAAAATAAGAGTAGTCAAAGCCGATTTGAAGTCAGTAGTAAACCTGATGAGATTGTGAATATCGGTAAATTAGATGGGTATAAAAAAAGTAAAAGTCAGAGTCCCGGCTACTACCGCCAATTTAGGACCGGGATTCGATGTCCTGGCATTGGCGCTTCGACTTTACAATACTGTAGAGATGGAAGTGGGACCGGGGAAAAGTGGGAAGAAATTACAGATTGATATTGTGGGCGAAGGAGAAGAGAACCTGCCCAGAGACAGAAGAAACATTGTGTATCGAGCAGCCAAGCTCGTATTCGACAGGTTTCACTTCGCTCCTGGGATTTTATGCATCAAACTTGTAAACAGGATACCTCTTGCCAGCGGGCTGGGCAGTAGCGCAGCAGCAAGGATTGGAGGATTGGTAAGTGCAAACAGACTCTGTGGAGAAAGATTAAGTAGAGAAGAGATATTGAACCTGGCAGCGGAAATAGAGGGTCATGCAGATAACGTATCTGCAGCAATGGTGGGAGGATTAACAGTCTCCTGTATCTATTCTCCCGGAGGAAGAAAAGGCAAGAAAATAGAGATTGTAAAATTAGATCCTCCCGGGAATCTCTCCTGCGTGGTTTGCATTCCTGATTTTCAGATAATGACGAGCCGAGCAAGGAAAATATTACCCAGGACTGTAAAATTTGAACAGGCGGTTTTTACCTCTTCTCGAGTAGCCATGCTCCTGGCTTCTCTAATTAAGAAAAGGTACGATTTTCTGGGAATGGCAATGGAAGACAGGCTGCATCAACCTTACAGGAGGAGGCTGGTTAAGGGAATGGAAGTAGTCTTCCAGGAAGCAATGAAAGCAGGAGCTCTGGGCGTGAGCCTGAGTGGAGCAGGACCGAGTATACTCGCGTTCACCGCATCTTCTCCGCCTTCGTGCGCGGAAAAGGTGGGAAAAGCTATGCAGAAAGCCTTTGCCCGACATAAGATAAAGAGTAGATATTTAGTTCTGGGTATAGATAAACAGGGAACAAAAATAGTGTAGATTTTTTTCTGGAGAAAGAATGGCTCTGATTGTACAAAAATACGGCGGGACATCTATTGCCGGACCGGAAAGGATAAAAAAGGTTGCCCGGCGTATAATTGAGACAAAGAAAAGAGGAAATAAAGTAGTCATTGTTGTTTCTGCGCCCGGCGATACGACTGATAAACTAATCCAAACAGCTCAACAGATTACCCTTTCTCCTAGTGAGAGGGAAATGGATATGCTTTTGGCTACAGGGGAACAGATGTCCATCGCTCTTTTGGCTATGGCAATCCATGCGTTTGGGGAAGAGGCAGTATCATTGACCGGAGGGCAGGTAGGGATTGTAACTGATGAGACATTTACTAATGCGAAGATCAGAAAAATAGATACAAGAAAGATCGAAAAGGAATTAAGTAAGGATAGAATTATTATTGTCGCTGGCTTTCAAGGGATAACTGCAGAGAGGGATATTACCACTCTCGGCAGGGGTGGGTCCGATTTGACAGCCGTAGCCTTGGCTTCGGTGCTAAAAGCAGACCAATGCGAAGTTTATACTGACGTTGCCGGCGTCTATACTGCAGATCCCAGGATTGTTCCCGATGCGAGAAAGATTGATAGAATTTCTTACGAGGAGATGCTGGAACTGGCTAGCCTTGGGGCGCAGGTGATGGTCCCGAGGTCTATTCACGTAGCTAATAAATTTGGCGTGGATATTCATGTCAGGTCCAGCTTCAACGATGAGGAGGGGACTGTGATTACCAGGGAAGTTTCCAGGATGGAAGAGGTAGTGGTAAGTGGGGTGGCTTATGATAAGGATATGGTTAAAGTAGCAATTACCGATGTGCCTGACCGACCAGGAATTGCCGCCAAGATTTTCGGTGCATTGGGAGAGGCGAAGATAAATGTGGATATGATTATTCAAAGTTCTGCCGTAGGAACGGGAGTAAACAGTATTTCCTTCACGGTCGCCAGGGGAGCCCTGAAGAAAACTTTGGATATAATGGAAAAAGTCAAAAAAGAAATCGGCGCTAAGGGGCTCGTCTATGACGACGGAGTAGCCAAGGTCTCTATTGTGGGAGTGGGGATGCGAACACATTCGGGAGTAGCTTCCAAGATGTTCTCTGTCCTTGCCGAAGAGAACATAAATATTGAAATGATTTCCACTTCGGAAATAAAGATTTCTTGCGTAATTAAAGAGAAAGATACAGAAAAAGCAGTAAGGGCTATTCATAGGGAATTCGCTTTGGGGAAAGCTCCCAAAAAAGGAAGTAAATAAAAAAATTCCAAAGAACTCTTCACAAATTGGCTTTCAAAAGAGGTGGAGATGAAAAAGGTATTGATATACGACACTACTCTAAGAGATGGAACACAGGGCGAGGGAATCTCCTTCTCTGTAGAGGACAAATTGAAGATAGCAAAGAGGCTGGATGATTTAGGTATCCATTATATTGAAGGTGGATGGCCTGGTTCCAATCCCAAGGATATCCTTTTCTTTAAGAAAGCGAAGAATCTCCGTTTGAGGAATGCAAAGATAGTGGCTTTTGGCGCAACGCGCTATAAGGGAAAAGGAGTATCCCAGGATCCTAATCTTAACGGGATTGTAAAACTGAAACCGCAAGCGGCCTGTATTTTTGGCAAGAGCTGGGGATTGCACGTGAAGTATGCTCTGGGCACCACTCTCGGTGAGAACCTGAAGATGATTTTCGACTCGGTGAAATATCTGAAAGCGAAAGGTATGGAAATTATCTACGACGCGGAACATTTCTTCGACGGGTATATTGATGACCATTTCTACGCAATGGACACATTAAGGCAAGCAGCTAAGGCCGGGGCAGACAACATTACTCTCTGTGACACCAATGGAGGGATGATGCCCCACCAGGTGGAAAGTATAGTCAAAGAAGTAAAGAAAGAGATAAAAATTCCTTTAGGAATTCATACCCACAACGATTCAGAAATGGCTGTGGCCAATTCGGTCGTTGCCGTTAGAGCTGGCTGCGTTTTAGTCCAGGGAACAATCAACGGCTATGGTGAGAGATGTGGCAACGCAAATCTCAGTTCTATTATTCCTAATTTAAGGTTGAAGCTGGGAATCGATTGTATCTCTGATAAGAGATTGGAAAGCCTGACTGAAGTGTCCCGTTATGTGAGTGAAATAGCAAATATGATTCCCCGGGACAACCAACCATATGTAGGGAATTCTGCATTTGCCCATAAAGGAGGAGTCCACGTCAGTGCTATGGCTAAACATACCAGGACTTACGAACACGTGTCTCCGGAAAAAGTAGGCAATCGACGGAGAATTCTTGTCTCCGAGCTCTCGGGAAGGTCCAGTATGCTGTCCAAGGCAAAGGAATTCAAAATCGACTTTCGAGAGAAAAGTAAGGAAGTAAAAGATCTCCTCCAGAAAGTCAAACAGATGGAGAGTCAGGGTTACCAATTCGAAGGTGCAGAAGGGTCTTTCGAGCTTCTAATGAAGAAGACAATTGGTAAACACAAGACTTTTTTTGACCTTGAAGGATTTCGGGTAATTGTGGAAAAAGACGAGAAAGGAAAATTAAGGTCGGAAGCGACCATAAAAGTTATGGTAGGAGGAAAAGAAGAACACACCGCCAGTGAAGGTGATGGGCCGGTCAATGCCCTGGATAATGCCCTGAGGAAAGCTCTGGAAAGATTTTATCCGGAGCTTAAGTCGATGAGCCTGACAGATTTCAAGGTCAGAGTAATCGATGCCACTGAAGGGACGGCAGCCAAGGTGCGAGTTTTGATTGAATCCAGAGATGAGCGAGATGAGTGGGGGACAGTAGGAGTATCAGAAAACATTATTGAAGCCAGCTGGCAGGCACTGGTTGACAGTATAGAGTATAAATTATTAAAAGAAGAGTAATTAAAAAAGTGACAGGTACTTTTTTTCATTCCTTATATTCAGGTTATGGGGGAGGTGAATATGCGAAGTAACAAGGTAAAAAAGGGTGTTGAGAGAACTCCCAACCGTGCATTACTTTACGCAGTAGGTTTGTCTCCCGAGGATCTTAATAAACCATTTATAGGTATTGCCTCAAGTTTTACTAACTTAGTTCCTGGCCATATGGGAATGCGCCTTCTGGAGAAGGATATTGAAGACGGTGTCCGCGCGGCAGGCGGCGTCCCGTTCATATTCGGTGTTCCCGCGATTTGTGATGGAATTGCGATGGGACATGTAGGGATGCACTATTCCTTACCTTCGCGAGAATTGATTGCAGATGCAGTGGAAAGTGTAGCCCAGGCGCATCAACTGGACGGTTTGGTTCTTTTGACCAACTGTGATAAGATTACTCCCGGAATGTTAATGTCTGCGGCAAGACTCGATATTCCCTCGATTGTGGTAACGGCAGGGCCTATGGTTTCTGGAATGTATAAAGGAAAACGACTTTCCCTGGTGCGTGACACGTTCGAAGCTGTAGGGAGATACCAGGCCGGTAAGATAAAAGAGGAAGAGCTGGAGAATCTGGCACTCTGTGCCTGCCCTGGTGAAGGAGCTTGCCAGGGGCTATATACTGCTAACACTATGGCCTGTTTGACCGAAGCGATGGGTATGTCCCTTGTTGGCTGCGGCACGTCGCTGGCAGGTTCGTCCAAAAAGAGGCGGATTGCCTACCTTTCTGGAGAAAAGGTGGTGGCTCTTGTAAAACAGAACATTTCTGCTCGAAAAATTATGACTTCTGCAGCCTTTCGTAACGCTATTGTAGTAGACATGGCCCTGGGTGGCTCGACTAACACTGTGTTACATCTTCCGGCAATTGCCCGAGAGGCAAGAGTGGACTTGCCCCTTAAGACATTCGATGATATTAGTAAAATTACGCCGCAGGTGACCAATATCAGGCCTGGCGGAGAATATTTTATGGAAGATTTAGAATATGCCGGAGGAGTACCGGGAATATTGTCTGTTTTGAAAAATAGGTTGAAAGATAATCCCACTGTATCCGGAATGAATATAAGAGAGATTGCCTCTCAAGGTAAAGTCTGTAATAATAAGATAATTCGCTCACAGAAAAATCCTTACCAGAAAGAGGGAGGCATTGCCATTCTATTTGGCAACTTGGCTCCCGAGGGTTGCGTTGTAAAGCGGTCGGCAGTCCAATCCAAAATGATGAAATTTTCCGGCAAGGCGAGAGTGTTTAATTCTGAAGAATTGGCGATGAAAGCCATTTTGGGTAAAAAAATCAAGAAGGGAGAAGTTATCGTCATTCGTTACGAGGGTCCCAGGGGCGGGCCAGGAATGAGAGAGATGCTCTCTCCGACCGCAGCTCTTGTGGGTATGGGAAAGGATAAGGAAGTTGCCCTGTTGACAGATGGCCGATTTTCCGGTGGTACGCGGGGACCCTGTATCGGGCATGTTTCTCCCGAAGCCGCGATTGGTGGGCCAATTGCTCTTTTAAGTGATGGTGATATTATTCAAATAGACATTCCCAACCGAAGGTTGAATGTTCGTCTGGAAAGTAAGATTATAGAGATACGCAGGGCAAAGTGGAAAGAAAGGGTGGGAGAGTGGAAACCACCTCCACCCAAGATAAGAGATGGCTGGCTGAGTCGTTATACCCGCATGGTCCAATCGGCAAATACAGGAGCCATCCTGAAATAAGATTATAAATCGTAAATTACGGCATTTGTAGGCACGGTTTCAACCGTGCAAAAGGGGAAAGGTTTTCTCGCAAATTGAATCTGTTCATGCACAGATTGATTCTGTGCCTATGCCGAAGGAGGAACCACTGTGAAGCTTACTGGCGCACAGATTTTTGTGGAGAGTTTAATTAAAGAAAGAGTGGAAATAATGTTTGGCATTCCCGGAGGAGCATTACTCCCCACTTTTGATGTTCTGTATGGGGAGCCGATTAGATTTGTACTTACGCGCCATGAACAGGGAGCAGCCCATATGGCTGATGGATATGCCCGGGCAACAGGCAAAGTTGGTGTCTGTATAGCCACTTCTGGCCCAGGGGCGACCAATCTGGCCACGGGTTTGGCTACAGCAAATATGGATTCAATTCCCGTTGTGGCGTTTACCGGCCAGGTGGCTACGCATCTGGTGGGTAATGACGCATTTCAAGAGGCCGATACGACGGGAGTTACCCGCTCAATAACAAAGTATAACTATCTGGTAAAAGACGTTAAGGAGCTTGCTTCTATTATTAAAGAAGCGTTCTGTATTGCCCGTACAGGGCGACCGGGACCTGTGCTTATTGACTTTCCGGTCGATGTTCAGAGAGCTTCCTGCGAATTCGTCTATCCCAGGGAAGTAAACATTCGTAGTTATAAACCCAAATATGATGGACACCCCCAGCAGATAAAAAAAGCAGTGGAGCTGATAAAAGAGTCAGAGCGACCGGTTATATATGCTGGTGGCGGCATTATCATTTCCGAAGCTTCGGGAGAACTGAGGGAAATGGCCAGGATTACAAAGATTCCTGTTACTCTCACGTTGATGGGAATGGGCGCATTTCCTCAGGATTCTGAACTCTTTTTGGGCATGTTGGGAATGCACGGAACTTATTTCGCAAATCAGGCCATACAGAATTCGGACTTGATTATTGCTATTGGAGCAAGGTTTGACGACAGGATTACCGGGAGACTCGATGCTTTTGCTCCCCAGGCAAAGATAATTCATGTAGATATCGACCCTACTTCTATAAGCAAGAATGTGAAAGTAGATATTCCCATTGTGGGTGACGCGAAGAACGTTATGAAAGAAATGAACAAACTCCTCAGCAAACCGGGGCTTAAGAATATAGAGAAAAGGAAGAAATGGCAAAAACAGATTTCCCGGTGGAAAAAGGAGAATCCATTGACCTATAAAAAGGACGACAAACTGCGTCCCCAGTATGTGGTGGAGAAGATTTGCGAAGCGACAAAAGGCAAGGCAATCATCACCACAGAAGTCGGGCAAAACCAGATGTGGGCCCAGCAGTTCTATAAATACAATTACCCCCGCCATTTTATTACCAGCGGAGGGCTGGGCACAATGGGGTACGGTTTTCCCGCAGCCATCGGCGCCAAATTAGGTAAACCGGAAAAGATTGTTTTTGATATAGCCGGGGATGGGAGTTTTCAAATGAATATCCAGGAGCTCGCAACAGCTGTCAATAATAAAGTGGGAGTTAAGGTTGCCATCTTAAACAATGGATATCTGGGTATGGTCAGGCAGTGGCAAGAGTTATTTTATAAGAAAAGATATTCAGCTACAGACTTAACAGCTAATCCGGATTTTGTAAAAATTGCCGAAGCGTATGGAGCATCGGGCATAAGAGTAAGTAAAAAGGATGAGGTGGAAGGTGCATTAGAAAAGGCAATCTCCCTGGATGGACCTGTGATTTTGGATTTCTTGGTGGAAAGGGAAGAAAATGTCTTTCCTATGGTACCAACGGGTGCAAGGCTGGATGAAGTAATCCGTGGGCTGGCATAGGAGCTATTTTGAAAGGAGGAGTCAATGAGACATACGATTTCTGTTTCAGTGGAGAATAAACCCGGAGTACTGGCTCGAATATCGAGTCTTTTTAGCGCTCGTGGATTTAACATCGATAGTTTAGCAGTAGGGGAGACCGAGCAACGGGATATCTCTCGCATGACGATAATAGTTAAAGGAGATGAAAAAATCCTGGAACAGGTTATGAAGCAACTGAATAAACTCATAGACGTTATAAAAGTCACTGATTTTGTAGAGCAACCTCATCTGGAAAGAGACTTGGTTCTCATCAAGGTAAATGCAGGAAAAGGGAAACGGTCAGAAGTTCTGGAAATTGTCGATATCTTCAGAGCAAAAATAGTCGATGTTGCTTCTAACTCTGTAATAGTGGAAATGACAGGTGATGAGGAAAAAATACTTGCTTTGGTGAATATGCTTAAGCCCTTTGGAATAAAGGAGATGGTCAGGACAGGAATTGTGGCAATGGGCAGAGGGTGAGGATGAAGGGATAGTTATCGGAGTCGCTCGGTTAGCGAAACCTCGCTCTAAAATCCGCCAGCGCTCACGTGAAACCTGGCGGATTTGAAGCTCCTGCAACTATCCCTTCATCCTTGGGTGTTGAGAGGAAGGGATGAGCCGTGGTTGTTTTTTGGCTAAAATTCCAATAGCTCCTCTGAAACTATCTTCCAAATTCTTTGGTTGTGGCTGTCCCGATGAATCGGGACCAATACAGGAGGTTTTTTATGGCAAAGGTATACTATGATAAGGATGCGGATTTGAAGCTTTTGAAAGGAAAGAAGATTGCAATCATTGGCTATGGAAGCCAGGGGCATGCGCAAAGTCAGAATTTGCGGGATAGCGGCTTAAACGTGGTTGTGGCTGAACTAGAAGGAAGTGAGAATTGGAAAAAAGCAGTTAAAGATGGATGGAAGCCGGTTTCTGCAGGCAAAGCCACGGAAAATGCTGACTGGGTTCAGATGCTGGTTGCCGATGATGTCCAGTCGGTGGTTTACAAAAATGAGGTGGCTGATAAATTGAAAAAGGGCGCGGTTCTGGGCTTTTCTCACGGATTCAACATTCACTTTTACCAGATTATTCCCCCTGAGGATGTGGATGTAATATTGGTTGCCCCCAAAGGACCCGGTCATCTGGTGAGAAGAATGTACCAGGAAGGGAAAGGCACTCCCAACCTGATTGGCGTTTATCAGGACGCTTCTGGTAAGGCAAAGGAGTTGGCGCTGGCCTATTCTAAAGGTATAGGGGGAACTCGTGCGGGAGTAATTGAGACCACTTTTGCGGAAGAGACGGAGACTGACCTTTTTGGAGAGCAGGTGGTTCTCTGCGGCGGGCTCGTGGAATTGATCAGGGCTGGCTTCGAAACTCTCGTGGGAGCTGGGTATCAACCGGAAATTGCCTATTTTGAGTGCCTGCACGAGATGAAACTGATTATCGACATGATTCAGGAAGGTGGTATTGGCTGGATGAATTATTCCATTTCAGACACTGCGGAGTATGGAGAGTATAGTCGGGGTAAGAGGATTATTACTGAAAAGACCAGGCGAGAAATGAAGAAAATTCTCAACGAAGTTCGTTCCGGCGAGTTCGCCCGGGAATGGCTTCTGGAGAACCGCATAGGTCGCCCGGTATTTAACAAGGCACGAAAGGAATGGGCCGAGCATCCCCTGGAAATTGTGGGAGCAAAATTGCGGGGAATGATGCCCTGGCTGAAGAAAAAATAGGCTGAAGATGAAGATTGTTAAGGACGGCTGGAAATTTATTATACCTCTTTTAATATCGGCGCTGGTTCTCTTTTTTTTCTGGAAAATTGGCAGCCTCTTGTTATTGGGTTTGGTGGTGCTGACTCTTTTTTTCTTTCGTGACCCGGAAAGGAAAGCTCCCGCAGGAGAAGATTTAATTCTCTCCCCTGCGGATGGGAAGGTAATAGATATCTCTGAAGTTGAAGAAGATAATTTTTTGCATTCTCGGGTAAAGGTAATCAGAATCTTTATGTCCGTATTTAACGTTCACGTTCAAAGGTCGCCAGTAAAGGGTAAGGTGGAATGGATTAAGTACAAACCGGGCAAGTTTATGGCTGCTTATACAGAAGAAGCTTCCGGGGGTAATGAGAGTAATCTCATTGGCATTAAAAATAGTGACCAACCCGATTCCAATAAAAGTAGAATTCTGGTAAAGCAAGT
>Ga0224501_10001727_pt1 | contig 16989 bp, 15 predicted proteins | sample SF_Oct11_sed_USG_4_FD_169105 | JGI IMG/M metagenome (GOLD analysis project Ga0224501, IMG submission 169105) | Sediment microbial communities from San Francisco Bay, California, United States - SF_Oct11_sed_USGS_8_1 | ecosystem: Environmental > Aquatic > Marine > Sediment | place: USA... | reverse complement strand
ATATCCTATGCCATGTCATGTGTCACTCGACTCAGTGACTCACTCACTGACTCACTCTCAGTCAGTCTCACTGACTAAGTTACTAGTTAGTAAGTTACTAGTTTCTTACTAGTTACTAGTTTAGTACTACTACTAGTACTACTAGTTACAGTTACACTTACTGTTAGTTTGTTAGTGTTACTCACTTAGTAGTCTTACTGAGTAACTACTAACTTACTCAGTTACTCACTTACTCAGTTACTGTTACTGTTAGTTACTTTACTGGTAGTTACTAGTTTCTAAGTTAGTACTTAGTTACTAAGTTAGTTACTGACTTACTCACTGTTAGTAACACTCACGTGTTAGTGTTACAGTGTTAGTGTTAGTTAGCTAGTGAGTGACTGAGTCCATCTGGGTCAGTCCAGTGAAGGAGTGAGGAGTCTCTCAGTCACTCTCAGTCAGTCATTGACTGACTGATTAAGTCCCTCTCGTGTCATGCACTTACACACGATCACTCTTTAAAAGTTGAATCAGGTCATCCAACGTCATCCGAATCCGATTGAGTTAAGTGCACCTGTATTTACTGTGACTGTGAGACTCAGTTACTTATACTATAATAGACTATACTAATAATACTAATAATAATAATAATATATTCTATGCAATGAAAATTAAGAGTAACATGTCAGGTGACGCCAACGATCAATGCCAAAGAGTGAGTAACCGAGATAATTAAATTAATTACCAATTACTAAATCTGTTATTCTCTGAGTGAGTCAGTGAAGTGTCTTCACTATAAGTAAAACTCACTGGCTGCACCACATTCTCCACTACCTTGACCAAGAGGGAAAATCACAGTTATTAGTTACATCTTTCTAAGTTAACTAACTTCATGTAGTTAACTACAAGTACATATTTGTTATAGTCTGGTCATAGACTGTACATCGAGTCTATATGACAAGCCTTGCAAACTTTGCCAGGCGACAGTCCATTAACGAGACTATCTACATCTGCCATTGTGTGAGCTCCTGATTGAGCCGCCAGGGCATTTCACCACCTTGAGTACCTGTCACATTTACTACTAGGTCTTTGAGTGATTGCTTCGCAATGCCTGGCAGCATGAATGTGGTGTTACTCCTTTGCGGTTAGTGGCACACATCATTCACAATCGGTTGGCTGTGACTATTTTCTCCGCTGTATATCGGTTTGCAATAAAATTAATTGCAGGATACCTTTGATTCCAGATGTGATGATGATTCGATGCTGTAGACTTGTGCATACTAATCGTTTGAGAAGACTATCGCCATATCTACAATTGCACGCCGGTATGCTTACAAACTATACATAAAAGTATGAATAATCATAAAATACTGAGAGTTGTACTATGCATTTGGTGTTCATTAAATAGCGTATGAATAGTGTCCGAGTATGCATGTAACAGCTAGTCAAATCAACATTGAGCCGCAGGATTTATATTGTAGATGATTACTGCACAGTGCCAGAGAAGCCGTTACCCCGCCACTCGCGCGTGATAGTATGCGGATCAGGAATAGTGGGATGTAGTGTGGCTTATCACCTCACCAAGGCTGGTGAAAAAGATGTTCTCCTACTTGACAAGTCAGGGTAGATATCCCTTTTTTATTATTCGGAAGTGATCACATTCCAGTGTAGTCAGCCTCAGACCTGGCCGATAGCACTCATTTTGGTGAAGTCTTTTCCTGATAGTTTTGGATTTCATTCTCATCAACTGATTACTGTGATGTGATGCATTGTTCTACAATAGGTCCCCAGAAGAGGTGAACACTTTCCATGTGAAAAAGGTACTGACGCGGTGTTTATTGTAGTATTGGAGAAGGTGTTACCAGCTATTCGGCAGGTATTATAGGCCAACTGAAAGGAACATCGGCTGAGACCCGGATGATCCAATATACCATAGATCTATACACAGAACTCAGCCAACAATACAATATCGGTACGCTAGGTGCCTGAAATTATCTCTGGTCTTTTAGTGCATCTACTAGTTTTTCAGTAGGGTTATTGGTGAAGTCCTTAAAAGAATAAACAAAGTTTTTGACATCGATTTCCCCATGGCTTTAGATGATTGTCTTTTGACTCGAGGTCAAGTGCATCTAGCATGCAGCACGTTTCTATCTGCATGTCTGCCAGGTCCCTGACCTGGAGCCAATCTCATACAATATCATTCAGTCATGCTATTTAAAAATGGAAACATTGTGTAAAATGATGCAGATAATTCTGTAGACATAAGACAGATCACATGACTTTTCAACTAAGATGTCCATTTTCGTAATTATTTGTGCAAAGTAATTGTGCGACCTCTGTAGGCGACAGTTGGAGTGTACTTTTTGTTGGCGAAAATATGTGTCAAGACCGATTACCAGCTAACATAAACCAGATTGTCCCTCATAACCTAATTGGCTGCCACTGCTGTAGTTTCCAATGACAAAGTAGCCCAGTAGCTATATATTGAGATTGATTTTGGGAGACCCATATGAAATCAACTTCTAAATAATGTAGGAATATGCTAGGTTCCACTGCTTCCAAATTTTTGACGAATCCCAAATTCAGTAAAAGGTTGTCACACACAGGTTTTCCGAGAACTTTTTTATGAACTTAAAAAAAAACTTTCCAGATCTTTTCAACACAACATAACTGCATGAATCCTCTTCATGGTTCTCCTCCTAATGCATATGTTGCTTTCTGTCTATGGTCTCATTGCCTTTTCATGTTGCAGACTATATCAAATCAGGAACTCTATTTCTTGCCCGAACACGAGATCGTCAGCATAATTATGAGAGAAAACACCAGAGTGCGCAGTGAGTTTGTTATCACATTTCCCATTCTTATATCGTGACACTTAACTGAGCTGTTTGTCTCTTATCAAAAACCAGGTGCCTTATCAGGCCTACGTTGGGTAGTATTTTAGTATTATTTTCACTTCTACACATGACAGGGCAACTGTCGGAAACTGTGCAGAAATTGGCCTACTGAATCTATTTGACTCGGTGGTTTTCAGTGTGAGTCATTGGAAGACTTTCTTCTTACACCAATGTGCCCCACGAAGAAGGTTGCCCTACAGTTGGACATGCGTTATTTAACTTCAGGATATTCATAAGTGACGAGGGTTTTGCCCAGAGAGTCTCTGTCCAAGACTCAGCTCACTCTACGCTAGGCCATCGTTTCATTCTAGTATTTTGGTTGTAGGCACACTAAGGTGGTGACCGAATTACTGAGCAAAGAGAGGGTGACGGAGAAGTATCCATATATCAACCAGGAGGGCCTGGAGGGGGCACTGTATATTCCTCATGACATTATAGTGGATACACCCAAAATAACTCATATTTTGGCTGAACTTGCCCAGCAAAATGGTAAGTGTGTTCATGTTGTCATGTCAATGACTTTCTGATCGATACCTGCAGATACGCTGCCAACCTGGGACGATGCTACTTTTTTTTTCTACCTTTTGGCATATGTCAGGGGTAGTACAGAAAATGGCCTACTCATCTATTCTTCATCTCCCAGAGTGCTTGCGATTTGCAGCCATGTAGTTAAGGTAAAGTCTATGGGTGGACCTCAATGAGTGAGTGGGTAGCGATCCCAAATGATGAGGGTGAAAGATGAAGTGACCGGCCTATGATATCCCTGTTGATGGGTCTGTTCCAATCCAGTTCTGAGCTTGTGATATCCCTGTGATGATTGCTGTTTGCTGTTCTAGGTGCTACTATCGCGCAGAACTGTGGTGTTATAAAAGTGCTCACTGACGGCAAGAAAGTCACCGGCGTTGTCACATCTAGAGGCACAGTAATGTGCGATCGCTTCGTCAACGCCTCTGGCCAGGTAAGATCTCATCTTCTGTGACTTCGATCTCTGGTAGATTTACCTTTGTGAGATGCACACCGAGGCCTGTGCATTCAGTGTGCACCTATTTTATGCCATTACGAACATGATAGGATCGCCAACCAACAACATCTCATTGTCATTTGTCAGTGCACTCCCTAATGTAGTTGTTCACCATTGGCCACCTTGATCGGGTTAGTATCATGACCCATTGTAAACCCAAGTCGACCAGAGGTGAACTAGTCCTGTTGTTGTCTGCACATTTCAACTGGTTGTTACTTATTTGTAGTGGGCTCGAATGGTTGGCAAACTGAGTCGACCACGAATTCGTGTGCCTGTTCACCCTGTGGAACATTACTATATGTTAGCTAAGCCACAGGAGCAGCTGGACCCAAACATGCCAGGTAGCATAAATCACTGATTTCCGTTTAAATGATGAGTGTTTGCTTACGTTCTAATATATTCTCTAATCTAATGTATTGGATTTCCTGCATGCTCTAGAAGTTGTTTTCTAGAAACCCGCAGTTCCTAACCCAGGACTCCGAAATGTCATTCCACATCATGGCCTAATGGTGTCTGGTGCTGCGTGTATGCGCAGTATTCCTAATAGACCTTGAAGAACCAGATAAAATATAGTTCTGTCTCAAGGTTGGCATCAGTAGATTAATATTTAAGCTGTATGAAGAGAGGTCAATTGAACATATTCAATGCCCAAGTACATGTGGTCGTGTTAACTGTGGTGGTGAAATCTTTTCTATTTGATGGTCACTATCCTGCTTTTGAACAAATACAATACCACACAAACCGATATAAATCAGAAGATTCTCTATTTTCAGTTATTCGAGACTACGACAATCATTGCTATTTTCGAGCCTGGGGTGACTCTATACTGGCTGGTGCTTTCGAGGAAACAGCGAAACCGATCTTCCATGATGGAATTCCTGATGATTTTAATTGTTCCACCACTCGTCTCCCAGAAGATTGGGACCACCTCCGTACGCATGGCATTTATTGCGCACCATATTTCCTTAGTGTCTACACCCTTTATATTCTGCGATATATAAATTTCTATCCCATTGTGGTCGTCTTATATCTCACTCGTTTTGCCCATCTAAATGTGCAAACATCGTAGTTCTACTGTGCCTCTTGCTCGGGAACTCCTATTTCTGAACTCAGTAGAGAAGCGCTAATTGACACAGGACAGATATTACACACCTAAGTGCCAACAGCTCGAGTAGTTTAGGTTGTAGCACTGAATTTTTATGTTCAGATTTTACATAAGTCCAACTCACACTAGTCGCTAACCTAAAAGTATTGGAATCTTTATCACCATCATTGACAGAAATCCTGTCCAGTGTATTAACACAAATAGGAAGTATGGTTTGTTTTGTCATTTTAGAGTTTATGCTAGATAAAGTACTACATGTCATCCCGTCTATGAAACGGGCCCAGGTTGAGGACGTTATAACCGGGTCAGAGGCCTTCTCACCTGACCGCCATTGGATTGTCGGCCAGTCGCCAGAGGTATGGTCATTACTCTTCTACAATTCAATGCATTTTATTTACGAAACAAGTCAACTGGTACAGTTCATTTTATGGATTTCCTGCTTTTTCCTCATTGGGCTGCCACCTCTGTTGTCCTTGGGAGTTCTTTTGTCGGTTCCTCCGTCGGCTCGTTTGCCCTCGGCTCCTCCGCACTGGGAGCTGACCCCTTTTCGATTGGCAGGTTTATCATCGTCTTCGCTGCTTTCCTCTTTAGCGGCACTGCTCTGCGCCCTCGTCGCTTTTTCGGTTCAGCGATGAGTGGCTTTCGAGCTGGCACGGCTCTCCTCACTCTGACTGCCTTCGCAACTTCACCACTGTCCCTCCTAACTACTGCTCGTCTGCACCTTCTCGGCATTCCTCTACCTTCTGCCATTACCACGTCAGCAGCTTGAGGCTGTGCTGTTGCATGCTTACCTGTTGCTTTAGTAGCTTGCGCGCTAGTGGCCTGGTTTTTGCCGTTTGTACTCTGAGGTTTCGTGGTCCGTTTCTTGACTGTAATTTTTTGACTATTGGTAGCTTGAGTCTTAGTCTTAGCAGTTTTAGTTCCACTGTTAGTATGAGTCTTCCTGGCGGCCCGAACCTTGTTGTGAGTAGTTTGAACTTTGCCAGCTGTTTGAGTTCGCTTGATCGATTGAATCTTTTTGCTAGTGTGAGCTTTGGGCTTGGCTGTCCTGGAAATATGCTGTCCGCTCGAAATTTCCGTGTAGTCCATTTCAGTTTGGCTGGATTCCGAAGGTGGTGACGCCTCTGTGCAAAGAGACTCGGAGATGTCGGTGGCTGATCCGCTGCTTGTAGTGCAGTCATCACTGTGCGCGGAGCTCGCCTCTGAGTAAGTATCACTTGTATCCGATTCATACTCGGTATAATCTAAAACAAGTGAACAAAGGTTCTCCACTTACTCCAGTCTCAGCTATTGGTGGCATTGCAGGCAGTTCGGTTTGCTGCTAAGGATACCATAAATGTCACTGGGGTATAAGTGGCCATAGTTGTCACAACCTCTTGCCAAGTTTGGTACTAAATTGCCCTTGATAACAGCGTTGCCCTCAAATAAAGTGTAAGAAATATCAATTCAAAGTGTAGTTCCCTATATATCAGTAACCCAGTCTGCGAGACTTCTGAACAATGCTAACATTGGATTATCCTGTATATGTAGGTCTCTGTTGTAAGCCAATCTTGGCATGATATTGGTAACTTAAGGTTGATGGAGTATTATAATCCACTCACCTCGCTCTGAGTGTGAACTCCTTGGATAGGCGGATCTGTCCCGAGAGACTTGCCTCCGCTTTGCCTGCTTTCTTTCAACCTTTACTTCGCGTCTCAGCTCCTCTCTTGCATACCTAGACATCCAATATATGTTTTATTTTTCATCAGTCTTTGCTGTTTCTCACTCAACCTCATGCACTTCAACTCAATTCCTCCTATTGCTACCACTACCCGTACGAAACTTTCCGACTTTCTGCCTTTGATCGGGGCCTATTTCACGCGCTTGTTTTGGCCTCTAATACTTAAGATATGGTTTGTTGTCCACATCAGGTCAGTTACTATGCCTTTTTGTTCACTACCGTCTACATCTTACAACGCTAGCATGAACTCAGTTGATTTACGCCATTTACTGATGATCCCAGTTCATTGGGTGGGCTTGGTGCCTATATATCTTCACTTACCTCCGTTTTTGATCAGCTGTGAATGACCGCCAGTGAGACTCAGTGCGTTCTTTCAGCTCTGACTCGTTTAGCCTGCGCCTACCATCCCTCTCCCGCTTACGCCTATATAGCTTTACAAAAAGCCGAAATCCTTTCTTCATGTTGCTAGTCTCTAATCACACTTGGCAACTTGTGATGATGTCAACACAGAAAATACCCAACATACCATGTATATTGCGCTTATTATCAGTATTATTATTGGTATCCATCAAATGCGGGTGACCATAAGCCTGGGTATGATTCTAAAACTTGACCATGCCCAAGACTTACTCAGCTCCACTTGGGTACCAGTTGACTCTGTATGAACTCTTGCGCTGCAGATAGTCCTGGGAGGTTGGGGGTCCGTCAAACCACGTCGTTTGTTTATGCTGTGAATTCGACTACTCTTTTACAAAAAAGTGAATTATGAATCCTATAAATTATACACAAAAATGGAATGTTGGGGATTGGAAGGTCTAGGACAGCTAAACATGTAAACGGTCCCAGCTGCATAGTAGTGCACTAACAAACACAATTTAAATTGTTCCAGTTAGCCGGTTACTATCTTGCGACGGGATTCTGCGGGGCAGGTACAGCAGCCTCCGGCGGTGTAGGCCAGCGTGTTGCCAAACTCATCATCGAAGGAGATCACATCGACTGGCACGATGCCATAGATATCAAGCGATTTGTGGACCTGCATAACAACATAAAGTACCTACGAGCACGTGTCAAAGAGGTCGTGGGTAAGTTTGTCTCGGACAGACAAAATGTCGACCAATGAGATGCCTCTCTGTGTCACAGAAGAGGGTTCAGTTTGTGGATGCATTTATCACAAACCAGAGCTGGACAATGTAACATGATGTGTTACTGAATAGTTACCTGGCCCCTTTACAAAGATAATCACAAGGGTTTAGTTTTGAAAGCTTCTCTACCTAAACTGAAGGGGCTGACCCTTGAAATATCTCTCTGTTTATTCTCCGGGCCTTTTTCCTTCGGGCTTTTTGTCTTTTCTTGGGCGTGCCCATGTTACAGGCTGTACAAAGAGCTAACTGAGGCAAGTTCGCTGGCTTTATCAGGTGCTGCTGAGTAGTGTGTTTGCCTGTCTAACCATGGAATGTCCTGCAGGCTTTGACTATGGAACCGATAATATAATGCCTGAGAAGGAGTACAAGACGGCCCGCTCCCTGCGTGTCTCTCCTCTTTACACCCGAGCTGCTAAGGCTGGAGCAGTGTTTGGGGAGAATGTTGGGTTTGAGAGAGCACTTTACTTTACATCCAACTCTCCGCAAGGTGAGCTGGGAGGGGGAAGGGGGCCCAACCTCATACCCTGCCACATTTTCTTATCAATCACACCCTACATATCACAACAAGCATTGCCTCTACTGAAGGTTCATAAGTCAGCAAATGATTGACATTTCCACTCACAATCACCAGATCCATCTCAGTTTAGCAGCTGATACCTGCCATTTGGTTTTTTATGCGCTGGTTGATTTTCTATGGTAGAGGAGAGTCTGAACATGCAGCCTACGCGGTACGGCAAGCCACATTATTTTGACACCGTGAAGACAGAGTATTGGGGATGCAGGGAGAACGTCTGTGTAGTGGACATGTCATCTTTCTCAAAGACAGAGATCAGGGTTAGTATCTACATCCATGCTTTGAAGGAGTGGCCGTGGCTTAGTGGTTTGAGTGCGTAATTCGTGTACAGGGAGTGGATTTGAATCCCAGAGAAGTCAAAGGCGATGGCAAGAGAGGTGTCTGGCCTTAACTTGTTTCTGAGGTCTGATGAAGCCTCCATGTTAATGAGAGAGCAAGCTCTGCTATTCTGCCCAGTGAAAACTAATGTGAAGAATAACCGGAGGAAAAGACCTATATTTACGTTTGACCACACTAAGGGCCACAGTCTAAATATTGATCAGACATGTTCTTTAGAGCGCTCTGTAGCAAGAAGTATTTAATTTCTCTGTTGAGCTGTTACTCTACCCGGAACAGGCATGGCAGACTTGATGATATCATCTTATCTTTTAGGCAGAGTCAGGCACAGAGCTGGTGAATGCCCTCCAATATATTTGTGCTAATGATGTGGACAAACCAGTAGGGACTGTCATTCACAGTGGCATTCTCAACAAGAGAGGCGGGTTCGAGAATGACTGCAGCCTTTTCAGAGTAGACGAAAACAGGTATGGGATATTTGCTCTGTTTCAATGTGTACGCTGGGTTCTTACTCAACATTCCACTCCCACTATCTGCTGCCGAATTGCGTACACTATAAACTCTTCAGATTACTCCTAGTATGGACTGGAGCCCTTGGGGTTCTGAAGGGCTCTGGTATGAACCAATTGATAACCTCTCAACGGCAATGACAATGTAAAACACAGGTGTTTTTGTAAGAGTAAATGTAAGAACGCTATGGTTTTATACTTTGTTTGGCTGGCCAGAAAGGTATAGCTGCTTAAATGGAAATGGAGAACTGCTGAATACTGGAGGATCATTGCCAGTGGCAAGCCCTTTATGTCACTAAGCCTTAAAAAAATTTCTAATAATCATGGGGTTTTCAGTGATAATGCGCTTCAATAACCCCTTCAGTTACTCAGTTATCGGTTGCTAATCTTGTGGAATGAAAATGAATCTCTTGTCAATTTCACCATACCATGCCAATCTCAGCAAATGATCACACACACGGACACTCCCTGTAACGTGACATTGGCCACATCTTCCTGCAGGTTTTTCATAGTGTCACCCGCATCTCAGCAGACACGCAGTGGTTGGTGGTTTCGCACGCACCTGCCTGCGGATGCGGCCGTCCAGATCAGTGACATCACCTCCATGTATACGGTTATCAACCTGATCGGGCCCAAGGCTCGTGAGCTGCTACAGGAACTCACTGATATCTCACTTAAGGTTGCAGACTTTCCTCACATGACTGGAAAGGTGAGAGGCATGCCCAGACTCCTTTCTCTTTGCGAATTGTCACAGCAATTGTTTTGGGTTTGGTCGCCACTGTCTAAGTGTCTGTTTGATTTTAGAACCTCTATGTGGCGAATGCAGGAGGTGTTATGGCCATGAGGCTGACCCATGCCGGTGAGGATGGATTTATCCTCTATATCCCATCAGAGGTGAGGCCCACGGTCTTAAGTACCAATACCAAATTCAATAAATTGATCTCAAGCCTAACAAATCAAAAAGTTCTTAGCTAAAATGTATGTTTTGTGCTTTTAGTGAAGAATTTAAATCGTTGGGCTCGGCGTGGAAGACAAAGCTGGCACTCGTAAAAGTTACTATTTGGCTTCAAGGGCGGGCAACAAAAGAGAAACTAAATGAAAGTAATCAGCATTTAGAAAGAAAGAGACTACACTGTCATTCCCTTATTATTCTGTATCACTCCAGCTTGACTGCGCTGTCCAGCCTTATCCCTATTTTCTGTTGCAGTACGCCCTCCATGTTTATGATTCGCTGATGGATGTGGGTCGGGACTACGGGATCAGAAACGCAGGCTACTTAGCTCTGCGTTCACTACGTACCGAGAAGTTCTTCGCTTATTGGGGCACTGACCTGAATTCGCAGGTGACCCCGCTCGAGTGCGGCCGCGATCATAGAGTCAAGTTATCGGTGAGAGCTTGTCATCACCCCTATCTGACCCTAGAATGTTTGATAAACATAATCATCTTGCCACAAATAAACCCTGGATTGCAACACAAAGAAATGCTGTCAAGTCTCATATTCGGAGTGATGAGTCAAACTCGTGGTTTAGGCGCTATTATGATGGCCATTTTGTTGAAATACTTGGCAAGTTTCTGTGTGTGCGTCGGAGTATTGGTCCACGCTCTCATTCTTCCATGAATATATCATTGTAGACGGGTATAGATTTTATTGGACGCGATGCTTTATTGCGGCAGAGAAAAGAAGGAATAAAGAAAAAGTTTGCCATGTTTACTCTGCCTGAGCTGGACGTAATGAAGGAAAATCTGCCATGGAAGGGCGAGCCCATCTTTCGGAATGGCAAGCATGTTGGCACAGTAACCAGCTCTGCATTTGGTTATACATTAGGCCACATGGTCTGTCTCGGGTTTGTGTCGCATGAGAACGGACTGAATGTATCAGCATCATATATCACTGATAGGACAGCCTCGTATGAGATTGGCATCGGTAATAAGAGACACTTCGCCAAGCCATACGCGTACCCACCCAAGATCGAGGCAGCTAATTTAGGTTTTTATTTACCCGCGCAGAAAACACTGTAACCTACAGAGCCGGATCAATTCACCGCATTGCCAACAAATCATGGCAACTGAGCAACCATAAGTTAAACAGAACGCTCTTATCACAGTGGATTGGAAAATTTTCCTATCGCAGTTTAGCTTTATCAGTACTGAGTATCTGAGATATGGCAGTTGCCTAAGCTAGCAATCATTTTGAGGTGAGTGACACTTGGCTCAGTGTGATCAATTTTTATTTTTGTTGTACATATATGCCATCACATTGGATGAATCTCTAATTAAATGTGCTATATAAAAATATATAAGATTACAGGAATGAGCTATAATGTGAGACCACCCCACTAGGTAATGTTGTAAGCATGAAAATACCCTGGGAGTAAATGCTACTGCATAAAACGGTAGGCAATTGAGCCACTCACTCGCTTGCATAGTCCTGAGCATAGACAAATATGTGTATGCCAGTCAAAGAGTAATGAATTATACTGTCAGTGTTGGTGATTATGCTTAGGGGACCTCTTGCTTGAAGGTTTTGTAGTCTGTTGGGCTCGGTTCTGGCGTATCGGGCCCTTGTCTCATCTCTCCCATACACACCATCGGGGGTACAGCATCAGGTACTGGCACTGATTGGCCATCTCCAGCCGCTCCTAATAAAAAAAACACCACACATAAAATGAGTAAAACACGAACAGATAAATCTACCCAAACGCCGAAAGAGAGAGATATATGAGCACAACAAACGACTGTAATAGGGAACACTTAGTGAAGAAGTGCGTCCCACCACCAGTGAGTGACCAGGACCGGGTTAGACTCGTACAGTTAGAGCAGACATTAGCAGGCTGACCTTGTCAGTTTGGCTCAGGCATCTCGATAGGAGAGTCGGGCGGTGACGTGCCTGCGCAAAACAGGAAACCTGTGAATGGAACCCTTCCAGAGGACCTATACCGCTATCAGTATATGTACACAAAACGTCATGAGGTAGCATCTTATGGAAAGTTATAATAATACAGGGGATTTTCCTAAGACTGTAACTTGGACTGTAAATCACCTCCCAATAACATTTCTTGAAGAAAATCATAGTCCTAAAACTGATGAATTTAGTTTTTATTGTTCGGCGCTATTGCGCTAAATTTTTATGATGGGACTCTTTGGCTTGATATCATGGATAAGGACCGTAATAAGAATACAGAGGTTTTCCCAACAAGACGTTAGTAAAAACTGGTCAACCTGTTTTTGTTGGGGGGCTATTGCGCCACAGTTTTGAAATGGCAATTCCAGGCTTGATACATGATATCATGGATAAGGGAATATGAATCTGTCTTACCTCCCAATAACATTTCCTGAAGAAGGTTATCAATATGAGCTTGACCAAACAGTTTAGCAAACTGAATTTGTTCAATCATCTGCCACGCACAACTCTGAAGGGATGGAAGAATAAGAAGCATCTCTCCGAATCTACAGCAGAAATACATAACTGATTATCAAGAAAGAAAACTGGTCAGATGGATGCGTGAAACATCAAAACAAATCAAATTATGCATTTTCATTTGGAATTTTTCCCACGTAACCCAAAGAATTAGATTCCTTTACTGAGACCTCGGACACTGGAATTGGGAGCAGCAAGCAGACTTACCTTCCTCGACTCTCGTATTGCCTGTCATTGATATAGTCCTCCAGGTTTAACTGTACCTGATATCGGATGGTTTTTATTTTACTTGGATCACTTAACCCTTTGGCGTCTAAAACAAACAGTCAATTTAGTTTGTGATAATAGTTGCCATGATGGTGCGCACTTACAGAGACTTACAGAAACGAAAAGTAAACGAATTTCCAGGAGTGGCAGCTGTATTGGCTGACAACAAAGGGCAACTATGGGCTATAGGCGTCATTATGACTCAATGATAACAAATTACCGCCTCCAATTATTCCCTGCTTGACATCGGTTTCTACTCAAGTCTGCTGAATTCTCTGGGTCACACAAAATACCCAGCTGACAGATGACACCCATCCTCGAAAAAACGACCAACAGGGTGAGTGTATATGTCATTTACAGGACATAACAGTACAATTGAGGCGTGCTTGGGGCACGATTGCAGGACCCCCAGATCAAAGGTCGACCATCCCATGCTTGCACGAATATGACCTCCTCACCTAATTCCCATCTCCTACCGTTTCCAAACAAGCCATAGGCTCAGATTGGGGTCCAATACATATGATGCCCAAGTGCCTGGATGGAACAACAAAATAAAAGTAGTAAGAAACATCACTAAGCCTACAGCTTATGTGATTTGTATGTTTCTCTCACCTGGATCGAAGAAGACAATCGCTTTTAGGCAGGCAAACTCGGCCTCATCGACCTGGGTGTCGCGCAGTGGCTTGACCACCTCATCTAGCACTCTATTAGCGACACGACTGATCTCCACTGTGCTGCAGTCTCTGGGAATCACACACTCATTACCCAGTAGCAGCATATCCGGGATGGGGAGTGATCGACGAGCGACACCCAACAACAGGTGCTCTCCGGCATGGGCTCTAAGCAGCGCCACCTACAAATTAAATCAAACTTTATAAGAACTGTGCGATCCATTGTGGATATGACTAGATAACAGAAAAACAGTATACTAGCTACTAACCTGATCATCGAGACTGAGGTCACAGAAGACTGGTATATATTTGGCCCATTCAACGAGAATAAGAAGCTGCTTGCTCATGGATTCCACCACATCTTCCACTGAGGCACACTTTGGGTGGTTTGTAGAGAGATCTATGCCAGGCGATGCTGGGGCAGCCTAAAGCATATAAATCATCATCAATTTAATGTGCCAACTTATATTCTGACTCTTTGTAACAGGTGCTTACTTCCTGCATCAAATTTAGTGCCAAAACTATTGATCCAGATTAACTGCCTGTGTGTGCCTGTCACGCACCTGTCTGGAGAGGACCTCTGCGTTGAGTAATGTGCTGACTGAAAGTGAACCATTCTGTACTACTTCATCGTAACTCGGTCTGCGCACACTAATTCTGTCTCTTTCTATTTGGACGGCTACAATACAACAACCAGAATAAATCCAACTCTCATCTTTGAAAGGAAATGATTGTAAGTCACCCTGTCTTAGCCAGCCAAGGTTAAATCCAACTCACCCTCTTTCTTCATCCCTGCACGGAAGCACTTTCGCAAGCGACAATAGCGACATTGATTCCTCTTGTCTTTATCCACCACACATGCCCTATCAAACCTGCACTGGTACACATGGTTCTTTCTCACGCTACGTCTGCAACAACCAACGCAACAACTGACCTTCGCATTACAAACAAGCCGTCAAGAGAACCGATGAGACAGACAACAGTCATGCTATCTTCCTCTACTCAATGGCCTAGACATACCTGAAAAATCCTTTGCAGCCGTCACAGCTCGCTGCTCCATAGTGCCGACCAGTCGCTCGATCACCACAAATCGAGCACAGTTGATTTCCTATAGCTGATTCATCGCTCAGCTCTGTTAGTATTTCTGGTTCGGCGTATGGTAGCCCTGTTTTACTATACCCTCTCTGTATGTCTCCAGCTGCAAAGATAAGAAATTAATAAGGCATTAACTTAGCAGCTTGTGGAAGCAATACCAAGCATGTAAAAAGCAAAAAGAAGAGCTACTACGGAACCAGAACAATGCCTTGAATTCATGAAGTATTCTCTAGAAGATAACATGTACTATATGACCGAAAAGTGCCAGAGAAGTGGAGTCTGTGCGCAATCAATCGGCCAAACCACAGACTAAAATATTGACTGACAGAGGATGCATATGTTTACTTGTTTGCTTCCACATGACCCCCTTGTTGCCTATGGTTAGGACTGAGAAAAATAACAATTCATTGTGCAACCAGGCTTGGCTCGGTGCCAGTCTAAACCTGACCAATCACAGTTGTGGTCAGATAAAATACTGGGGATGAGCTGGACCGATGCCAACAGGATGATAACATCCATCAGCTGTTTACTACAGATTCCTGGAGAGTTCAGGGGCCTGGTAATCCACAGATCTCATGACTAACCAATAATGAGTCCCCAGATAATGGAGATCCGAAATCTCAGCTCCCTACTACTACTAGAGACTATGCACCACTGACCTTTCAGGCATGAGTCATCAATGCTGAGAGATAGCGCATGCAAAGCCACTGAGAACATACTCGGTTATCTCTCAGTTACTATCGTTACATGTATAACCACCACTACCAAGATGGTCATTTTGGGGTATTCACAACTTCATTATGTCCGGTTCCCAAAAACTACACACTGCACTGCACTTTCAGTCAATAGTATTAGAAGTTAGAACACTAGTATTTAATTGACCAACTCACCAACTATCCGAACAATATATTATCGAAAGCTAGACTGTCTGGACCTTGGTCAGGAGACCAGACGTGTCTTTGATTGCGCATAATATATTAATCCATATAGATATAAGATGTCAAGTTGCACACTCAACAAATTTATTAATCAGCAATCCCATCTCTACTTCATTGAGCCAGGACTTCTGTGCATACGTTAGTTGATCCTGTACTACTGATACAGAGGCTACTGTAGAGGTTTGAATGGAACCTAAGGGCACCTGTGATTTCTCAATGAATGAATGAATCATGCTACACTTGGTAAACCGATCACTATCTAAGATATGACAGAATCAGGTAAATTAACACGGTGCGAAGATCAGATTTTACAACCCTATCAGTATATTATTTGTGATGCACATTTGGCAGATTGCATCTTTTCAACCATATCGAACCAGCTCAAAAAACATTTCAAGAGTGAATAAATGAGATTGCAATCGCACTGCCCTCAACAAGATCACAGCATACAATCGAGCATTCGCAAGAACCCAGGCACCATTTACAACTTGCAAAACTACGTCCACCAAAACTCTACAGCTGGGGTTTCCCAGAGTAAAAATATGTCCATGCAGAATAAGCAAACTAATGTGCACTAGATTAACTTACTATAGTATGTGTTTGATGGAGAGTACATACTGTACTCTTCATAATTCATCCCACTCATATAGTCTAGCTCTGATAACATGCTTCTGTTCGTCTTATCAATCACTGCTTGAATGTTTATGGTAAACTCAACTCAAGCGCAGCAAAGTATCTCAGCTACCCATAATGCACAGTCGGGTCACAATAGGTCATCACTGAGTCAGGAGTCATATGATCGACCATAATGAGATGCTTAGCTTGGTAAACACGGTGTGGCAAGGAGGGAAGGAGGCGTGTTCAAGATAAGGCAGTGGTTTAGAGGAGATAAGCTAGAACCAGCGTTACCACAGTAATCGGCCAGATAACATAGGTCTCTCAGACGGCAGAGTGGCCCAGGTACCCTACCGCAATTGCACTGCCACTCAGTACAGCCGAGCTCACGCGCAGTCCATGTGTCAGGCTTTGGTGCAGGCCGAAAATCAGATAAATCTGAGGCTTGCACCAAAGTCATGGATACGCACTGCAGATAGCTTATTAGGTGCATTCGCGTGCTCACGACCGAAATTTTTTCAACAATTTCGGTCACAAAAAAGCCGAGCACACGAATGCACTTAATATGTGTTCACAACGCATATCCAGGCATGCGCAAATCTGCCTACAGTTTTAGCATGGTTTGTTCACATGCACTCCAAGCAGAACTACATGTTGTGCAGCATTGGTGTACCTAAACAAACGGTGAATATGGTTTAAATT
>Ga0224501_10001726_pt1 | contig 16990 bp, 12 predicted proteins | sample SF_Oct11_sed_USG_4_FD_169105 | JGI IMG/M metagenome (GOLD analysis project Ga0224501, IMG submission 169105) | Sediment microbial communities from San Francisco Bay, California, United States - SF_Oct11_sed_USGS_8_1 | ecosystem: Environmental > Aquatic > Marine > Sediment | place: USA... | reverse complement strand
TGGTATATGCTGCTGGGGTTGCCGAAGTCGGCCAGATGCCGGGCCATGGCCTCCCGTACGGCCCCGGATAGGGGGGTGGTGGCGTTGTGGTCAAAGTACACCCGGGCCTGCGCGGCATCAGTTTTTGTTCCCGCGGGGGTATACTCCCCGCTGCCGGTGCGGATGGGCCGGCCCTCCAGGGGCTCCAGTTCGCAGAGAAGCGCCTTGTAAACCGGGAACCCCGAGATGGGATCAAAGCGTTCCAGGCTGGTCAGCTCGTTGATGTTGGCTTCCTGCCAGGCCGCGGGCCCCACCGGGCCGCCCCCGCCCATGCTGGCGTCAATGGCTCCGGGCATGATGTCCGGGGTGACCCGGGCCCGCATCCTCACCTCGCCCCGGGGGCTGCGCAGCAGCACCGGCGCGCCGTGGACGATGCCCCGGGCGGCCGCATCGGCCTCGTTGATTGTGACCAGGGGCTCCGGGTTTTCCTTGATGAGGCTGTCAATGCCGTGGTGCTGGGTGCGGAAATCAGTGTTGACCCGGGCGCCGGAATTGAATACCAGCGGGAACCGGGAGCACACATCCGGCCGGGACTGGGGTGATTCCCCGGGCTCGGTATATTCCGGCAGGGGGTTGTAGCCGTGTTCCTCCAGCAGCGTGGAGGCGATCTCCAGCCTGCCGGAGGGAGTGTCGAATCCGGGCCGGCCATCGGGCCGCAGTCCCCCCTTTTCCCATTTTTTATATTCCATCATCCGGGTCTTGAGCATAACCTGCCCCCCGGCGGCCATGACGGAGTCATAATCGAATCCGGTGCCCTTGAGCACATGCTCGTAGAGCTCACGAGGAGTCTGGGGGTACAGATGACCGTAGCCCAGCCGCCGGGCCAGTTCCGCCAGGATGAAAAAATCGTTGCGGGCCTGCCCCACCGGCTCGATCAGACGCTGCCGAACCCTGAACATGGGTCCGTAGACCATGTAGCTGTCTATCTCGAACCCCGTGGTGGCAGGCAGCACCAGGTCGGCGTAGGCCGCGTCGGCGGTAAGCTGCCTGTCAATGGTCACCAGGAAGTCCAGCCCCGCCAGGGTTTTGCGCCAGACCTGCGGTTCGGGCCAGGAGGTGATTATGCTGCCGCCCAGGATCATCAGGCTGCGGATCTTGTAGGGGCGGGATTCCAGCACACTCTCCGGCAGGCTGATGGCGTGGGATTCACCCCGGTAGTGGCTGTACACCGGGAAGCGGTCTCGCCCCAGGGCCCTGTGGGGGGCGGGGTTGGGCAAGAGGCCCTCCCGGTTTACCCGGAACTGGTTGTCCGGCATGGTAAAGCACCGGCCCCCGGGCACGTCCAGCTGGCCCGCCAGGGCCCACAGCACCAGGGTGGCCCGGATGGCCTGCACCCCCGACTCGCTGTATTCCAGCCCGGTGTACATCACCGGCGCGGCCCCGCGGGCCGCCGCCAGCTTGCGGGCCAGCTCCACCACCGTTGCGGCGGGAACCCCGGTAATGGTCTCCACAACCTCGGGCCGGAAATGCTGCACATATCCGGCGAAATCATCAAAGCCCCGGGTCCAGTCCCGCACGAATCCTTCGTCGTACAGTTCCTCCTCGATGATCACCCGGCACAGCCCCAGGGCCAGGGCACCATCGGTGCCAGGACGCACGGGAATCCAGCGGGCACCATCCAGCTTGGCCAGCGCCGTGCGCCGGGGATCAATCACTACGATTTCGGCCCCCCGCGCATGGGCGCGCACAATCCGCTCCAAATCCAGCGGGGGGCAGTCGGTGGCCGGGTTGGCCCCCCAGATCACCACCAGTTCCGCCTGCTCAATGTCCGAGAACATGTTGATCAGCATTCCCCCCAGGGTGACGTGGGGGGCGATCATGGCGAAGGAGACATAGCACAGCGCCCCCACGCCCAGGGTATTGGGGCTGCCCAGGGGAAACAGCACCGAGGAGGCCGAGGAAACGGCCACATCACGGGGCTGGAAAACGTCGCACAGGCTCAGATCAAAGCTCCCCCGGCCCGTGTAGATGGCCAGGGACTCGGGGCCGTGCTTCTCCTTGAACTCCAGCTGCCGGGCGGCGATGGTGTCCAGGGCCTCATCCCATGAAATCGGTTCGAACTCCAGGCTGCCCTTGGGTCCGGTGCGGCGCAGGGGGGTTGTGATGCGGTGTGGGGAATGGACTATTTCCGGGGCGGCTTTTCCCAGCCGGCAGATTGCTCCCAGGGGGGAGTCAGGATCGGGGCGGACCTCGGCCAGCCGTCCTGCGCCGTCCACCCGGGCCTCAACCCAGCACCCGGCCGGGCATATGCCGCAGATGGTTTTCACGAATCCCTGGTTGGCGGCCCCGGATTGTGGATCTCGGCGAGTCATGAATGGCATGCCGGGTAAGGCGTCCCGGCGGTTCAGGAAAAAATGGCGTTGATGGCGGGAAGGGCCGGAAAGGGGGCTCCTCCCTGCCTTTGACCTGAAGTTTCAGGTTAATTAAATAAAACGGTTAAAAATTTATATCCCCTTGGTCATTGAGGTGTTTCCGGTGAAAAGCATTTCGGGTCGTTGGTCTGTATTTCTTAAACCAGTATCACATAATCAGCCCTCCGACAAACCCCCGCCTTGAGGGGCTGCCCGGCGCACCCTTTTCTTCCCCGGATTGTGTGATAATCTGTGGCCATAAAACCCGTTAATCTCCGCCGGAAGCCAACTGCCCGGACGTGAGCTCAACTGCCAGCAAGGGAGTTTTCCTGGAAGTGAATACATTGAAAATATGCCTGTTATCCGGATGGATTCTGCTGGCGGGAGCCTGGCTGGCCGGTGGCAGCCCGCTCCAGGCCGCCAGCCCGGAATCCGCAACCCCCACGGGGGATATCGCCCGGGGCAAGAAGGTATACCTGGAGGTGTGCCTGCCCTGCCATGGGCCTGACCCCGCACAGGACGGCCCCCTGGGCCCCCGCATCAAGGGGGCCTCACCGGAGCTGCTGCTCCACCGGGTGGTCTCGGCGACCTACCCCAAGGGCTACAAGCCCCTGAGGCCCACCAAACTCATGCCCGCCATGCCGGCGCTGAAGGACAGCATCGGTGATCTGGCCGCCTATCTGAGGTGATGCTGGCGCGGGCCGGCGTGTTCAGGTCATGACCGGCTCGCCGGTGAGCACCTCCGGGTTGCGCACCCCGAAGTAGCCCAAAAGCGTGGAGGCGATGGAAAACGGCTCGTACTCCTCGCTGCCCGACGTCGGCGCGGTGAACAGCCGGTTGTTGGCGGAACTGCCTGTCAGCTCGGTTGTTCCCACCACTCTGCCCAGACTGCGGTAGGCCCTGCCCCCGAGGGTGAACAGGTTCTGGTTGTTGCCGTGATCCCAGCCCTGGGAGTCGTTCAGGTTCACGTTGCGCCCGAAGTCCCCGAATACATTGATTATGACCCGGTCATCCATGCCGGTGGCCTTGAGGTGCGCCATAGCGGCCTGCAGGGCCTCCATGAGGAGGGTCATGTTCCGGGTGTAGGTGGGGATGGCCTGGGAATGGGCGTCCCAGCCGCCCAGCCCGGCGTTGCCCAGGTTGATGAAGAAGGTGTCCGGATTATGGGCGGCGATGGCCACGGCTGCCCGCAGCCTGTCCGCAGCCGGATTGTTGGCCGGATAGCTAACCCCCGCCGGTACGTTGTTCACGTCCAGGGTGGCGATGAAGTCGGCCAGGACCCGGCGCCGGTTGAATGCTTCCAGGGCCTGCCTGTGCCGGAAGGCTCCGCGGGCGTTGCCCACCAGGTCCGCCAGCTGGTCCAGGGTCTCGTCCCCGCCGGCCGGCAGGGCGGAGTTGTTCTCCCGGGAATAGGGATTGTTGAGCGAGGAATCCATGGAAACCGGGCGCAGCACCGGGGATAGTTCCAGGTCGCCCATGCTGAACACCTGGGATTCGCCAGCCATGGAAATCACGGGGAGCGTGGCGGTGTCCGGGTCGATCACCCCGTTGGTGGTGAGAATTGCGGCCAGGGTGGCGGCAAAGCCGGGGCCGTTTATGTCCAGGTTTCCATTCAGGTTCTGCACGATGCTTTTGTCATGGCCCTTGTTGTCGTCCTTGCGCCGGTAGATCGTGCGGTACACGGACATGTCTCCGGAAGCCACCAGGTTTTCCATCACCGCTCCGCCGGCCTGCTCCCAGAATCCGTTGGCCGTGGCCGTCACCTGGGAGGTGGGATACAGGTTAAGCGAGGCGGCCTGTATGTCGGCCAGATTGGTCAGGTTTCCCCCCAGTTCTGAAGGGCCGCCGTAGAGGAACACATGGATATAGGTGGGGCGGCGCGCCGGCGCGGAAAAGGAAACCGTTTCCAGGGCCGATTCCACCGAGGCCCGGCTCACGCCGGGCAGAAGTCCCTGAGCCAGCGCCAGCCCCAGGGATGACCCCGCCAGACGCAGCAGTCCGCGGCGGGTAAAGCCGTTCTGCGCGGCAGCGGGCCTGTGTGTTCCGGCTTTGCTGGTATTCATGGCCGGCCTCCTTATTGAATGGGGTTGAGATAGTAGAATTCTGGCAGCCGGGAAAAATAATCCAGCACCACCCGGGTCACCGACATGCGGTGCTCCAATTTTTCCAGCTTGTATTCGGCGTTGGCCAGCACCTCCTCCAGGGCCAGGGTCTCCGTTTCCATGGGTTCGCGTCCCAGCATGGCCAGGAACAGATACCGCAGGTAGTCACGGCCCTGGAACTGAACATCGATGAAGTCCTCGCTCCAGCCCTGCTCAAACTGGTTGCTTGTGTTGTGCCGCCGGTCCAGCAGGCCCCAGTCCCGGAGCGTGGAGTGCGACCAGGCAAGGCTGAGGGTGTCCATGGGGGTGGTCTTGTAGCGGCCCAGCTTGTACTGGAACACCGGCTGGTTCATCTGGTCCAGCCGGGAGCGCAGCGAGTAGAAGAAATATTGCCCGGGCTGCCAGTACATGCGGTGTGCCGCGTTGAAAAACAACTGCTCGAACCCCTGAGGCCGTTCCGCGTACAGCAGATATGCCTGGGAGAACAACACGGTGCGGAACATCTCCCGATAGGTTTCCGGATTGGTGGCCGCCAGGGAGCGGCTCAGCGAGCCTCTTTGCGCGGCGGGCAGGCTGCCGAAGAAGTAGTCCACCAACATGGCGCTGGTGGCGGGAATCAGGTCCTCGTGTTCGGCCACCGCCCGGTAGAAATCCTCACAGCTGACTATGGTGCGTCCCAGAAGGCGCTGGGGCTGGGTGTTCACCTCGGCGCTGATAACCAGAGTGTGGGACCTGGAAAGCGACCAGTTCTGGCAGGCCTTGGAGGCCGGCGGCACCTCAGCGTCAATGAGCCGCCCCAGGAACTGCTCCATCATTTCCCGGGTATTGTCCTCCGGGGAACGGAAGCGGCGCCAGTTCTGCTCGGATATCATATAGTCATAGACTATTTCCCGGATGGGGCGGTCCGACTTGATGTCCTGGTACAGGGTGCCCACCACCTGGGCCAGGTCGCTTCCTTCCACCGTGGACAGCTCAAGCGAGGGCGAATACTGGAAGGTATTGGCCAGGAAATAGGCCATCCACCAGTCGAACTGGGTTTTGCTCAGTGGGGTCGTGTACAGGAGAGCCAGGGGCTGCTCCTGCTCCTGGGAGCGGAAGTAGTAGCCATTGGCCAGCCCCAGGTTCGTTTGTTCATCCGTGACAGGAGTCCGCAGTGCTTCCTCCGTCCAGGCCGGCAGACGGGCGTAGTCACCCCTGGCCCGCAGATTGTTGAGTCCCCCTGATGTGTCGAAAAAATCCCGGAAGGGCGCACCCTTATACAGGGCCCCCAGCAGCCGGTTGGCCACCTGGTATTTCTTCATGGGCGGCAGCGCTATGTACTGGGCCGTGGTCAGCGGCTGCATGTCCATCCCCGGAGTGATGGTGGGCTGGTCGTTCTGCTTGAAATCACAGCCCCCCAGAAAGACCAGAATCAGCCCCAGCGCCAGCGCCGTTCTGACGCCGGAAAAACGCGGCCCAGTCATCATAAAAGTCCTTTTTGCGACCATTTTCTTAAACGCTCCATTCAAGCCAAATAAAATTTCTTGCCATTACTTTTGTAATGATATATATATATTTATGACACAAGCCAAACAGTCTGGCAAGCAGAAAATGACTGCAAGGTTCAGAATGTGCGCCCGGGATAGAAAGGATCCCGGAAAAAAAGCCAACAACCGCGGAGGAAATAAAATGGCACGCTCGAAAACCCTCGTAGTTTTTTACAGGACAGCATTGGCAATGCTGGCATTTTTATCGCTGCAGGCCGCTCTACCAACCGAGGCCCTGGCGCAGAAAAACGGAAAATCCAGCACCGGCGTGGGCTTTGTCATGGGCACGCGCTTCTGGGCTCCTTCCGACCCGCGGGTTGATGCCGGCTCCAACGTGATCCGGATTCACTTCCAGGGCCAGGGGGATGAGTATTTCTTCCACGAGAAGGAGGACGGCACGCTGACCTTCCAGAACACCGGACCCGGAGCCGTTATCGTGACCGGGTCCGTGAGCGTCCAGGGCATAGGATTCGGCATGTTGATGAGCAAGGCCCTCCGGTTTGAGATGATGGCGGGACGGGCTTCCACCTTCATCAACAACGGGGTGGTAATAAGCTCGGACTCTATTTTCAATCTGGCGCTGTTTTATTCATACCGGCAAAGCTCCGGAGCGTTCCTGGACCTGGGGATGCTGTACCGCCACCACCGGCTGAGCAACACTCTGCCCGGAAACGTGATCGATATGACGGGAACCTCCTCGGCCGAGCCTCTGGATGACCTGGGGGGAGTCATTCTCAATATCGGGATTGGATACGGGTTCTAGCAGGTTATTCAGGAACAGGACAGCCCGGCGGGGTGCACGCTCCCCCCATGCAGCCTCGCCGGGATGTCTTGCCTCGTTGTGTTTTCTTCCATTATAATCAGTCTGTTCGCCAAAGCCGCCGCCAAAGTGCGGCGGCGTCGAAGTTCCCGCTACAACCAGCGGCAGGTAACACGGAAAAAATGCCTTAGGCAAGGCGGAAGCATAATTGCAGGAGCAGACAAGGAAGATGGAAGAAAGCAAGACCCTGGAAAGCTACGAAACCCGTGAAAAAATCAAGGAACAGTTTCGTGAAAAGGCCAAGCCCGCTGTGATGGATCGGGAACTCACCGACGAGGAGATACTCCGCGCCAAGCTGGCCGAACAGAAGTCCAGGCCCAAGGCCGAGGAAATTCCGCTGGATGCGCTGCGGGCAATTTTGTTCCTGGCTGATCAACTGGCCATGCTGGATGAGGGCGACCGGCCCCGGAGCGAGCGGGTGCTGAGCACCCTGGCCGACGAACTGGGAATTCCCAATTTCAGGCATCAGCCCTGGTATCATAATTTCACCGAAACATCCGCTCTGGCAAAACTGAGCAGGCCCCCATTCCACAAGGCGGCTCTGACCACCTGGGCCCTGGTGCTTAAAACCGACCTCAAGGGGCGCAACAGCGGGCGCCATATCTTCAGCCGCTGGCGCGAGTCCATCGGGGCCAATCCGGTCAATGTGCCGGTGGAACTGGAAATCCACATGAGAAAGGTGCGCAGTTTCTTCCGTCCCATACGGAATACCGGTTAGGGCGGGGGGGCATAAATGCGCATAGCCATTGTAGGGGCCGGGGCTCTGGGAGGATTTTACGGCGGCCTGCTGGCCCGGGCCGGGCACGAAGTCCTGTTCATCGCCCGCGGGGAGATGCTGCGGGCTTTTAGAGAATCCGGCCTGCGGGTGGAGCGTGACGGCGGCCCCGGCAATGACAGCTTCAGCATCCACCCCCTGCGGGCGGTCAGCGACCCGGCGGGCGAAGCCCCGGTGGACCTTGTTCTGTTCACCACCAAGACCTATGGGCTGGAGGACGCGGCCCCCCTGGCAGGGCCGCTGCTGCATGAAGGCACGTTTGTGCTGCCCCTGCTGAACGGGGTGGACATAACGGAACGGTTGCAGGGACTGCTGGGGCCGGCCCGGGTGCTGGGCGGCCTGAGCTATCTGCCGGCCAACGTGCCCCGTCCCGGGGTGGTGCGCCAGGCCGGCTTCCAGAACCCCCTGCGCTTCGGCGTCCCCACAACCAGCTCATTTGCCGGGCTTGAGGAACTGCGGGAAACATTGCGCGAGGCCGGCATAAACGCCGAGCTTTCCCACGACATCGTGGCCGACCAGTGGGCCAAGTTCGTGCTGGTTACCTCGACCTCGGGCAGCAGCACCCTCACCGGGCTGCCCCTGGGGGATGTGGCGGCCGACCCTGACCGCAAGGCGCTGTTCGGCTCCATCGCCGCGGAGACCGCCGCTGTGGCCGAGGCGCTGGGGGTGGGGCTGGCCCCCGATGTGGTGCCCCGGGCCCTGGGATACCTGGACGAGGTCCCAGCGCACACCAAGCCGTCCATGCTCCAGGACCTGGAGCGGGGGCGCCCCCTGGAGCTGGAATCGCTCCAGGGCACCGTGGTCCGGCTGGGCGGAAAGACCGGCGTGCCCACTCCGGTCAACCGGTGTGTTTACGCGGCCCTGAAACACCTGGCCCGGGGGCGGCTCCAGGCCGGGGCCGGGGGGTAAACAGGCCTTAGTTTTTCCAGCCGCCGGGCTTCATGCGTAAAAGGGGCCCCTGAGGAATTGACGGGCCTTGGCGTAGGGATTAGAATAGCCGTTTCACGGTCGATATTTCCCGGTTGAATGACAGGTTTGAATAATTCGGGGGGTGTTTACAGGGGGCGGTTGATTTTGGGTTTCTTGTTTTCACACGGATAACAAAACCGATCCCCGACCAGACCGGGACCAGTCCCGGGAGGCGGCAGGGCAAAAAAAAAACTTATTCCGGCTATCAGCGCCCGGCCTGAATACATAACAGCGGCTATTGAGAGATCATGCTAACCACATTACGGAACCATTCACAGTCCTGGCTTATCAAGGTGATGCTGGGAATGATCGTTGTGACCTTCATTATTTCCTTCGGGATCGGAACATTTTCCAATCCCAAGGAAGTCATGGTGAGGGTCGGCAAGACCGAGATCATGGTCAATGAATTTCTGCGCCGGTACCAAAGAGAAATGGACCGCATCCAGCAGCAGTACGGCAAGGATGCCGACCAGATTGCCCGGCAGATGAATCTGCGCCAGCAGGTCTTCGACAACATGGTCAACCGGGAACTGTTCCTGCAGGATGCAGCCGAAAAAGGCATATTGATCGACGACAGGGAGGTGCGCGACGCCGTGCAGTCCCAGACAACATTCTTCGTAAACGAGAAGTTCGACTTCCCCACCTACAGAAGCATCCTGCTGCAGAACAACCTGACTCCGAAATCCTACGAGGAACTGATTCGCGAGGACCTGACGGTCTCCCGGCAGCAGAAGATCATCGGCTCGGGCATAATCATCAGCCCCCTGCAGGTGGACCAGCACTACCGGACCGAAAAGGAAAAGGTGGAGGTGGACTATTTCATGTTCGACCCGGCAAAGATCAAGGATGTCCCCGCACCGGGCGAGGAGGCCCTGAAGGAGTACTACGACCAGAACCCCAAGATGTTCACACAGGATGAGCAGTTCACGCTCGAATACTTCATCCTGGACAGCAAGCACTTCGAGGATACTACCTCCATCAGCGAAAGGGCTCTGCGGCGCCACTATGAAAGGAACCTGGAAACAGAGTTCACCTCTCCCCCCCAGGTCAAGGCCAGCCATATCCTGAAAAAGCTGCCCAAGGACCTGACGGAAGACCAGGTGGCCGCCAAGAAAAAGGAACTTGAGGAAATCCTGGTCAAGGCCCGCGCCGGGGAGGACTTCGCCGGGTTGGCCAAGAAGCACTCCGAGGACATGAGCAAGGACAAAGGCGGCGACCTGGGATTCTTCAAGCGGGAGGACATGGTGCCCGAGTTCTCAACGGCGGCGTTCTCCATGCAGAAGGGGCAGATCAGCGATATCGTACGCTCACAGTTCGGCTTTCACATAATCAAGGTCACGGACAGCAGGGAGGGCTCGGTAAAATCCTTTGAGGAGGTCAAGGGTCCGATAGAGCAGATCCTCAAGTCTTCCCGGGTGGACAACCTGATGGAAAGGGAGCTCAAGCAGTTGCCCAACAGGATCGCCAGCGAGGGCCTGGAGGCCGTGGCGACCGGCCTGGGCAAAAAGGTGCTGAAGTTGGGCCCCTTCGACGGCACCAAGGTTGATTCCGCGCTGGGCTCGCTCAGGCCGTTGTACTCCCAGATCAGGCGCAAGAACACCGGCGACGGTGGCGCATGGCAGCGCAATCCCATCCAGGGGCATGTGTTTTACCAGGTGCGCGAGAAGAAGGAGTCCTTTGTGAAGCCCCTGGAGCAGGTGCGCGGCGAGGTGCTCAGCAGGCTGCAGATGGATGAGCGGCGCAAGGCGGCCCTGGAGGAAGCCCGCAAGGCCTTCCCCGGCATTACCGGCGCGAACGAGTTCACCGGGTATTCCAAGTCCAAGGGCCTGGAGGTGAAAACCGTAGCCTTCACCTCTGCCGACAGGAATATCGAGGGCGTGGGTTTCAACTCCGAGTTCAAGAAGATCGCCTTTACGCTTAGCGGGGAAAAACCGGTCGGCCTCAGCATCAAGGGGATGCAGGCCCATGTCATGCTTTTCAAGCGCCGGTTCTACCAGGACCAGGACAAGGCCGAGCAGGAGAAGAAGGAAATCCGCGAACGCCTGGAAAACGAACTGCGCCGGTATGTCCTGGAAAAGGAAATCGCCCGGCTCAAGAAAAATATCACGGTGGATATCCTGGCGCCCGAATATCTCAGCCAGGGGTCCTGATCACCCGGATGCTCCTGGCGGATTAAGTCCGGTATTCCATGTGAAGCGCCCCGCCCTGCGGTCGAAAGCCCGCCCCCGGCCTTCGTGTTCCGGCGCTTTTATCCGCCCGGGAAACCGGGTCACGTCCTGAAACCGAAGCCGGTTGGCGTAATGAAAGAAGCGGAAAGATATAAGGCGCGCGGCGTTTCCTCCAGCAAGGCGGAGGTTCACAGCGCCATCGGCGGCACGCACCCCGGGCTGTATCCCGGCGCATTCTGCAAGCTGATCCCCGACGTGGTGGGAGGCTCCGAAGAGCACGCCCTGGCCATGCACGCCGACACGGCCGGCACCAAGAGCGTGCTGGCATACATGTACTACCGGGAGACAGGTGACGCCTCGGTATTCGGCGGCATCGCCCAGGACGCGCTGGTGATGAACGTGGATGACCTGCTCTGCGTGGGCGCGCTGGGTCCGTACCTTGTATCCAACACCATCGGCCGCAACGCAAGGCTGGTTCCCGGCGAGGCGCTCAAGGCGATCATCGAGGGCTACCAGGAACTGGCGGACCTGTTTTCCGGCTGGGGAATGGAGCTGAACCTGGCCGGTGGGGAGACCGCCGATGTGGGGGATCTGGTGCGCACGGTGGATGTGGGAGCGACGGTATCGGCGCGGGTGCGCCGCGACGAGGTGATGACCAACGAGCGCGTCAACGCCGGGGACGTCATTTTCGCGCTGGCCTCCGATGGGCAGGCCGTCTATGAGAAGCAGTACAACAGCGGCATCGGGTGCAACGGCCTGACCTCGGCCCGGCATGATCTGCTGAGGGCCGAATACGCCGGAAAGTATCCGGAGAGCTTTGATCCGGGTATGCCGGAGAACCTGCGCTACTGCGGCCCCCACCTGCTGGGCGATTCCCTGGAGGGCACACCTCTGACCATCGGGCAGGCGCTGCTTTCCCCCACCCGCACCTACGCGCCGGTCATTAAAAAGCTGCTGGAGGAGGCCCGGCCTCTGGTGCACGCCCTGGTGCACTGCACGGGCGGCGGGCAGACCAAGTGTCTGCGCACCGGCTCCGGGCTGCACTATCTCAAGGAAACCCCCGCACCGGTGCCGGCGCTCTTCGAGCGCATCCGGCAGGTAACAGACACGCCCTGGCGTGAGATGTACCAGGTGTTCAATATGGGGATGCGCATGGAGATCATCGGCCAGGAGAAGCTGCAGCCGCTGCTGGAGGATCTGGGGCGCGAATATGGAATCGGCGTGTACCGGGTCGGGCGGGTGGAGCTGGCCGGCGGCAAGGCCAACCGGCTCACCATCAAGACCCCCGACGGTGACGCCGAGGGCTATACCATCTGAAGTATTTCCCAAAAAAACTTATCCCGCCCGGCGGGGGCGGCGCAAGGTCCGGGGAGCGGGTTTCCCCGGCCCCCGGTGCGCCTGGAGCCTAGCCCAGCACCTCGGCCATCTTGGCGCCGATGGTGTCCGGCGTGGTTACCACATGAATACCCGCGGCCTTGAGGGCGGCCATCTTTTCCGCGGCCGTGCCCTTGCCGCCTGAGATGATGGCTCCGGCGTGTCCCATGCGGCGGCCCGGGGGGGCGGTCTGCCCGGCGATGAAGCTGACAATGGGCTTGGTGACGTTTGCCTTGGCGTATTCGGCCGCATCCTCCTCGGCCGTCCCGCCGATCTCCCCGATCATCACGATGGCCTTGGTCTCCGGGTCTTTTTCAAACAGTTCCAGGCAGTCTATGAAGTTGGTGCCGTTCACAGGGTCGCCCCCGATGCCGATGCAGGTGGTCTGTCCCAGCCCGACCTCGGTGAGTTGCCAGACTGCCTCGTAGGTCAGGGTTCCCGAGCGGGATACCACTCCCACCACTCCGGGCTTGTGGATGTAGCCGGGCATGATGCCCAGCTTGCACTGGCCGGGGGTGATGATGCCGGGGCAGTTGGGGCCGATGAGGCGCTTTCCGCGGTTTTTCACATAGCGTACGGCCCGCACCATGTCCAGCACCGGCACGCCTTCGGTAATGCAGATGATCAGGTCAACGTCGGCGTCGGCCGCCTCCATGATGGCGTCCGCCGCGAAGGGCGGGGGGACGAATATCATGGACACGTTGGCCCCGCTGGCCTGGACGGCCTCGGACACCAGATTGTAAACCGGAACGCCGTCGAAGGACTGGCCTCCCTTGCCCGGGGTCACCCCGGCCACGATCTTGGTGCCGTATTCCAGACAGGCCCGGGTGTGCAGCGCGCCTTGCGCCCCCGTGATGCCCTGCACCACCACCTTGCTGTTTTTATCTACCAGGACGGACATAGTACCAAATCTCCTCGGAAGTTGTTTTTGCTGTATGTCTTCAAAATCGTAAAAAGTTCCAGCCGGGGGGAAAACCCCTTCCCGGCGCGGGTATATCCTGTCGGTCTCAGACCAGGGCCACGGTTTTCCTGGCGGCGTCTGTCAGGCCTTCGGCCATCTGGATCTTGTCTCCCATGCCCGAATTGTTGATGATATCCCGGGCGATATCCGAGTTGGTTCCTTCCAGCCTGACGATGACCGGAATGGTCAGTCCAACATCCTTGAAGGCGTCCACCACTCCCTTGGCCACCACATCGCAACGCACTATTCCGCCGAAGATGTTGATGAGAATCGCCTTGACGTTGGGGTCCTTGGTGATGATCACGAAGGCCTTGGCCACCCGTTCCTGGGTCACTCCGCCGCCCACGTCGAGGAAGTTGGCGGGCTCGCCGCCGTTGGCCTTGATAATGTCCATGGTTCCCATGGCCAGCCCGGCCCCGTTGACCATGCAGCCGATGTTGCCGTCGAGCTTGATGTAGTTGAGGTCATGTTCCGAGGCTTCAATTTCCAGGGTCTCCTCCTCGTCCAGGTCGCGCAGTTGGTCCCGGCCGTTGTGGCGGAAAGAGGCGCTGTCGTCAAAGGTGACCTTGGCGTCCAGGGCCAGGGCTCTTCCGTCGCCGGTGAGAACCAGCGGATTGACCTCCAGAAGCGAGCAGTCCTCCCCGATGAAGGCCTGGTAGGAGTTCATCAGGAGCTTGGTCATGGGGCGGATCAGTTTGGGGTCGTGCTCGTGAACCTTCAGGCCGTAAGCCAGGCGCAGGGCCTGGAAGGGCAACATGCCTGTGGCGGGGTCGATGGTCTCGCGCAGGATCTTTTCCGGGGTGCGAGCCGCCACTTCCTCGATCTCCATGCCGCCCTCAGTGGAGGCCAGCACCACCACGGACTGGGTTTCCCGGTCCACCAGCATGGACATGTAGAACTCTTTTTTGATATCCATGCCTTCCTCGATGAGCACCTTTTTCACCAGTTGCCCCTCCGGGCCGGTCTGGTGGGTGACCAGGGTCATTCCCAGGATGTTCTGGGCGTTGCCACGCACTTCTTCCATGCCCTTGGACACCTTCACCCCACCGCCCTTGCCGCGGCCCCCGGCGTGAATCTGGGCTTTTACCACCCATACCGATCCTCCCAGGGATTCGGCCGCCTTGACGGCCTGGTCCACGTCAAAGGCCACCTGGCCCCTGGGTACGGGCACGTCATAGCGGGACAGCATTTCCTTGGCCTGATACTCATGTATTTTCATGGATGCCTTTTTTATTCCTGTTGGTTTGCTTGTTCATGTCCGCTTGGTCCGGCTGAGCCATCGGGCGGTCATTTCAAGGCTCCGGATTTTCGGCGCAATTGCTCCCAACCCGGTTCCCTTCCCGTTGAGTTGAAAAATCAGGCTATCTTTATAGAACAAAACAACTGCTGATGGCAATATTGAAAAACGCCCGGCGAGTATATTCCTGCTCCGGGTAAAACCGCCGGGTCACTCCGGCCTGTCGCCAACCAGATATGCCGGCCATTATGGAACCCGGAAAAACACCATCAGGTGCACCAGAATCCCCTGCGGGAAGCATCCCGCCCGCCCGGCCCGCCGGGATAGTGGAGGCGTTTGCCCGGCGCGGGGTGTACTACGGCTGGGTCATGACCGGGGTGATGTTCCTCAATCTGTTTTTTGTGATGGGAAGCCGGTTTTCCTTCGGGGTCATCTATGTGGCGCTGCTGGATGATACTGGCTGGAAGAGGGCGGAAACAGCCGGTATCTTTTCGGTGGCCATGGCCGTGTATGCACTGAGCATTACCTTCAGCGGGGCCATCTTCGACAGGTTCGGTCCCCGGCGCATGTTCCCCGGCGCCCTGCTGTTGATGTCGGCGGCCCTGTTTCTTTCCGGTACGGTGAGTACCGTCACCCAGTTTTACCTGGTGTACGGGGTGCTGATGGGGGTGTCTTTCTCCCTGTTGGGCTTTCCCACGCACATGGCCCTGGTTCCCCGCTGGTTCATCCGGCGCCGGGGGCTGGCCAGCGCCATTGCCCTGGGCGGCAATGGCGTGGGTGCGCTGGCCATGTCGCTGCTGGCCGAATGGCTTTTGATCAGGCTGGGCTGGAGGGGCACCTTCATGGTCTACGGCTTCCTGGTGCTGGTGATCCTGGTTCCCCTGAACATTCTGCTGACCCGGGACTCGCCGGAGTCGATCGGACAGCAACCCGACGGCAGGGCTTCCGCCGGAGGGGCGGCCCGGGGCGGCGGTGCGGCCGGGGCAACGGGGGACGTCACCGGTTTTACGCTCGGCGGAGCACTGGCTACTCCGGCCTGGTGGCTGATGTTCTTTTCTGTGACCATGATCGGCTTCACCATGATGACCATGGTGGTTCACCAGACAAGAATGTCGGTGGACATGGGATATTCGCTTTTGGTGGCCTCCATGCTGTTCGGTCTTACCGGACTGGGCCGGGGCCTGGGAGGAATATTCTGGGGGCACCTTTCGGACCACATCGGCAGGAGGCGCTGTTTTCCGCTGGCGGCGGCTGCCGGGGTGGCCGGCCTGCTTGTTTTGTACCAGCCCTTCTTCCATCCCCACATCATGCTGCTTGCCGGGTTTTCCTTCCTGTACGGAGTGGGATACATGGGCATAACGCCTGTTTATGCCTCGGTGGTGGCAGACCTTTTTCCTGGCCGTCATCTGGGCAAGATCATGGGAACCCTGGACATCGGGTTCGGCCTGGGGGCCTCCCTGGGGCCCTGGCTGGCCGGGTTGCTTTTCGATGCCTCGGGCAGCCATGACGGCATCCTGCTGATGCTGGCCTGCGCCACGGTTCTCACCGGGGTCCTGTTGACACTGGGCGCGGGAAAAACCAGCTGAAGGCGGGCTCATTCGGGCGGATTCCATATTGCCCTTTACCGGGAGATATGCAATCAAAGTAGATATGGCATGAACATCATCTCCTGTCCGAACTGGCTGCGGTTCCTCTCCCGGCTTCCGGGTCGGCTGGCAAAAGCAGGTGCATGGGACTTCATGCTCTGTTACAGGAAAATGCAAAGCCGTATTTCTACTCAGGGAATTCCATGACGACGCCAGCAAAAAAGAAATACATGCGGAAGAACTACGCTCCGGACGGCAGGTACATGCCCATCGGCGGCGGGTCCAGGGGGTGGCGCAACAATGATCTTATTGCCATTAACGAAAAACACTGCGGGTATAAATACTCCCGCGAACTGGAACAGCCTGTTTCGGTGTTTCATGAGATCCCCGACATTGAAGTAAAGGAAACACGGAATTCACCCCGGTATGCGGTTGACCTGCGCATTCTGTGGACAGACAGCCACAGTGAAAACGAAAGGCCGGGGTACTGCATGGAGTTATCGGAAACCGGCATGCAGGTCAGGCTGCGCGAGGCCGTGGAAAAGGAAGAGGTTCTCAGCCTGAAGCTGGTGGCACGGCGCAGCGAGCATGACGAGCCGGAGGAGCTTTTCACCATTAGCGGAAAGGTGGTCTGGGTAAAGATGGCCTCAGGTTTCCGGGGGCAGGTGCGCTATGACTGCGGTATCCACTTCAAGAAGATTGACAATGATCTCGCGGAAAAGATGAAGATGATCATGGCCGGCAGGATTATGGAACTGCTGCCCTCAATGCAGGAGGAAGGGGAGGCCGAGGAAGAGCCGGAGAATCAGCCGCCACCAACCAGGTCAACCCTTAAGGTTGCCCACCCCAGATCTATCCAGCCCCAGTCTCCTGAACAGGCTCCCGCCGCGGCGCCGGAGCCGGATGTATATGACGATGGCCTGAGTGAGCTTTGAGCCGGTTCGGAAAAAGAGGCGCGCTGACCGGGGAAGCCGTCAGAGAAACTGCAGGATGGACATCACCTCGTTTTCATACTCGCCCCAGGAATCCTGGGGACGCAGATGAATCGGGTTTTCCAGCGACTGGTTGACCCTGTTTATAAA